>Ga0116204_1000233_pt1 | contig 30347 bp, 29 predicted proteins | sample LakKivwa52mmetaG_FD_94481 | JGI IMG/M metagenome (GOLD analysis project Ga0116204, IMG submission 94481) | Anoxic lake water microbial communities from Lake Kivu, Rwanda to study Microbial Dark Matter (Phase II) - Lake Kivu water 52m metaG | ecosystem: Environmental > Aquatic > Freshwater > Lake... | reverse complement strand
TTTAAGCAGAGAAGCATAACGATTGCGCAGCCAGTTATCTGCACATTGTTTTTGCTCTGCAGCGCTTGTACCGGGCATCGCTAAAAATGCAAAGGGTGATATCTGGGCTTGTGGCTGCGTCGTTACCCAATCTCGAATTTCATTGATTTCATCAGTAAGATATTGCCAGTCGCACATATGCTGCTTTTGATGCACCAGATGTACCTTGGCATGATATAGCTGAGGGTTGAGCGCCAGCGCTTTCTGGTAACTGGCAATAGCAAGATCCAGCTGGCCTAATTCACGCTGCACATTGCCCAGATTATTGTGGATATCCGCATCATCAGGCGCGAGTTTGAGGGCATGGTGATAGTGCTTTGCGGCTTCTGCCGCTTTGCCCAACTCACGCTGCGCATTGCCCAGATTGTAATAAATGGCGGCATCTTGCTGGTTAAATTGCAATGCTTCCGCAAAGCAAGCTTCTGCCTGCACATAATTGCCGCTGACATGCGCCTGATTGCCCAGTGAAGTCAGGCAGTGACAAAGTGCTTCGCGCACATCGTCATTACCAGGTAGAACTCGCAGCAGACGGCGATAATAACCTGCGGCTTCCTCAAAACGGTCGAGCAGAAGCAGGGTGTTCGCGAGATTAAATTGAATATCCAGATCTTTGGGTTGCAGCAGTAAAGCTTGCTGAAAATGCTTGATGGCAGCCTGTGGCTGGTTGGCAGCACGCAGACTTAAAGCATAGTGGTTGAGGAAATCGGTATTTTTAGGTTGAATCTGCAGCGCTTGCGAAATCGCAGCAACGGCCTGTTCGGCACGATTGGTCTGATAGTACACAACCCCCAGCATATGCAGCGCATCTGCATGCTTCGGGTTCGCGCTCAATACTTGTTGATACAGCGCCTCTGCCTGCGCCAGCTGGCCTGCTTGATGCTGTTGAACAGCCTTTAAATAAACGGTTTGCGACATGCCTTGATTTTAACCTGAATTATCAGCGCTCATGCGTGATGCGAACCATTTTGGCTAAACGTTTCAAGCCCATTTGTTTAAGCTGAAACCGATTCGGATTAAGCAGCCCGGCGATTTCTGCATCAACCGGCGGTTTATTCTGCGTAGCCATGCAGGCAATGATTTCAGCGCACAGCGGTGCAGTGGTAAAGCCTTTGCTGCCATGCGCAATATTCATATATAAGCCTTCAACCCAAGGCAGCGTGTTGACGTCGGCACTAGGGCGCGGCGGCTTGGCTAACAGTGCACGACTATCCAAGAGTTGGCCGGCTAAAGGCCAGTAATCCGCTGCGGTGCAGCGCACGGAGGCTCTGCCGCCAACCAGATTGTTTTTCAGTTCATCATGCAGGCTATTTGAAATCTGCTGCAATTTCTGCAGGTTTTGCAGATGGTCGGCTAATTCAACGGTCAATTCGGCTGGCTGAGTCTCGCTAAGGTTGGCCTTGGCAAAACTCGCCCCCAGGCAGTGCATGCCTTGGTATGCTGCGGGGCTGAAATAGCCATCGGTGCAGATGATGCTGTTGATTGATGGCGTATTTTTACTCGCGCTCAGCAGGCTCACTTGTCCACGTACAGACTGCGTGTTGAAGCGCATGTCTGGCACCAGCTGCCCAGCGCTGCCGGCATTGGCGATGACGACCAGATCAGACGCTAACAGCGCACCGCTGATATGCACCTCAAACCCGTTTGCGGTTTTAATCACTGTGTCGACTTGTGTATGGGTGTTGATATGAATGTTTTTATGCTGGGTGAGTCGCTGACATAACTGCTGCGGCTGCACCCATCCTGCCTCAGCAAAGTGCAGCGCTGAATGCTTCAGCTGCAGGTGAGCAATTGCGCTGGCTTGTTGTGCATCGACAAGTGCAATGCCTGTAACGGCTGCATATTGTTGTGCTACTTGCTGAATGCGCTTCTGTTCTCTGCTGTTAAAACCTAGTTGCAGCATACCGCATGACTGAAATATGTCAGCAGTTAAGCCTAATGATTGATACAGTGCGAGACTATATTTGAATGCTGTCAGCGCAAATTTGCTGCTTGCGTCGTTGCCACTCAAGCGCGGATACAGCATAGCCAGTGGGTTGCCGGAAGCTTCGCTGGCGATTGTGGCGTTGCGCTCAAGCAGCGTAACTAGCAGGCCGCGCTGTGCCAGCGCATAGGCAGTGCTGCAGCCTGCAATGCCGCCGCCTATGACAATAGCCTTGTTAGTCGCCATGCCGCATGCCTGAGTACACACCGGTCAGCATTTCACGTTTTTTGCCAAACCCTGCACGCTTGCTTACATTAAATCCTGCTGCTGCCAAGCCTCGTCGCACTGTGCCTGCACTGGTGAAGGTCGCAAAACTGGTGTCGGGTTTAGATAGTCTTGCCATGTGCTGAAACAGCCCGTCTTGCCACATCTCTGGGTTTTTGGCTGGCGCGAACCCATCCAAAAACCAGGCATCGGCAGCGGTGTTGAGTTGTGTCAGTTGCTGCAACGCATCGCCCAAGCATAGCTTGAGTTGAATGCGCCCGTCACATAAAGCGCAGTGATCTCCTGCAAGCAGATTTGGGTAGTACCGCAGCAGTGTATGACTAAGCTCAGTGAGTTGCGGCCACTGTTGTAGGGCTTTTTTCAGGTCATCAGGGCTTAAGGGGTATTTTTCAATACTGATAAATTGCAGTCGAGCATTTGTGGATGCATGGCTTAGCCAATGCTGAGCTGCGCATAAAAAATTCAGGCCGGTGCCAAAACCGGTTTCGATAATGCAGAAATCGGCTTGGGTCAGGGTCTGCCAGCGCGTAATGAGTTGGTTGCCTTCAATGAAAACGTACTCGGTTTCTTGTAAACCATTGTCAGTTGAAAAATACACATCATTGAATGCGTTGGAGTAGGGCAAACCATTGCGCCAAGTGATGTCTGCTGTGCTGAATTGAGTCATGCCGCATGATATAGCATGAACGCCTTTCAGATAAAGTGAGTTATCGAAGCTTCATCAACATAGCTGGGCACATCAGAAAATAATTAACGGACAGTATCTCTGCGATTGCCCGGTTTTGCCAGCAGCAGGTGCACGTCACCCAGCGCGCGTTCGGCAAAGCCGCCTTCGCAATAGCACAAATAGAATTCCCACATCTTAATAAACTCTTCCGAGTAACCAAGTTTGCGCACTTTTTCGATGTTGGCAAAGAAGTTTTCGCGCCACATGCGCAATGTGGTGGCGTAGTGTGGGCCAATATCTTCCAAATCATACAGGCGCATGTCGCTGACACGGGTGATGCTGTTGAGCATGGCAGTGTTGGATGGGATGCAGGATCCGGGGAAAATGTAGCGCTGAATAAAATCGACTGACTTTTTTGCACTTTCATAGCGCTGGTCGGCAATGGTAATGGCCTGTATTAACGCCAGCCCTGTGGGTTTTAACAAAGCGCTGACCTTGGCAAAATAAGTGTCATAAAACTGATAACCCACGGCCTCGATCATTTCAATCGACACCAGTTTGTCGTATTGACCTTCCAGATGACGGTAGTCATCCAGCAGCAGCGTAATGCGGTCAGTCAAACCTGCCGCTTCCACGCGTTGTTTAGCCAGTTGGTATTGCTGTTGTGAAATAGTGGTGGTAGTCACTTTGCAGCCATAATGCGTGGCTGCATAAATGGCAAATCCACCCCAGCCGGTGCCGATTTCCAGCACGTGGTCTGAGGGTTGTAAATCCAGTTTGTCACAGATGGTTTTGAGCTTGAGTTCAGAAGCCGCCTGCAGGCTAGGAGTGTCTGCTTTGAAAATAGCGCTGGAATACATCATAGTCGGGTCTAAAAACAGTTCAAACAGACTGTTGCCCAGATCATAATGGGCCGCAATATTTTTGCGGCTGCCTTCAGTGGTGTTGCTGTTAAGCCAGTGCAGCACGCGCATGATAGGTTTGGTCAGCCATTGATAGCCACCTTCAAGATTATCCATTACGCGCTGATTTAGGCACATCAAACGTATGACGTTGGTCAAATCATCTGCACTCCAATAACCCAGCATGTAGGCTTCGCCTGCACCAATGCTGCCGCCAAATGCGATTTCGCCATAAAAGCGCGAGTCATGCACATGAATGGTGGCGGTGATAGCCGTTGCTGTCGTGGCTTCACCAAAAAAATGTACTTCTTCGCCGTCGATCAATCTTAAATGGCCAAACTGTACACTGCGCAGATGCTTCAGGATTTGTGATTTGGCAAATCCTGCCACCCATTTGGCGCGGTTTTTCTTTTTTAAGCTACGAGTCAGGGTTTCTTGCTGAGAGATGGATGTGCTCATGTGAATTGCTTTAATTAAGATGCATTAGGATGAGAATAAAATGGGACACGTTTCAGCCAAAGCAGCAGCGCATTCCAGTAAATGGCTGCGATGACTTTCAGGGTCATGAACGGATAGCACAATAGCAGCCCGTTTAGCGCACGATTGGTGATAGGCTGACGCTGCAGGTTCAATACTGCATTGAACATAGGTTGGCGGTGTTGAAAATTTTCCATGCGTATCAGTATCTGCTGCTGCAACAGCTGGAATGACCAGCGGTAGTCAATATCCATTGGCATAAATGGTGATACGTGAAAGCTTTTTGCAAATTGAAATTCAGCGCTGTTGCCGTTGCGTGAGCCAGCGTTTTCAAAGTCATGCACGTAAATAAAATCTTCCTGCCAAGGCGTATTGGTAATGTGGCTCACCATTGCTTGCAAGCGGTCGCCTTGCGGATTAAAACAATAGTAAAAGCTCACCGGATTAAAACAATGTCCAAAATAACGCATGTTGGTCAGCATGCAAATTGCCCCCTCAGGCCGTTTGCCGGTGGCTGTTTCAACAGCGTCTGCGATGGCTTGCTTGACTGGGATATTGGCATCGCCAAAATAATCAGCACGCTTAAACCAAGCCAAATTGCGGCGCTGATAAGACCAGAATGGCGTGTTTTGAAAAAGCTTGGGCAGTTCATCCAGATTTAAAAACATCATGAAGACGCGATAGCGAAAACCATGAATCTTGGGTGCGAATCGCTGGTGTGAAACCCAGCCGGTGTAAATAGCGCTATTGGTACTCACGATGGAAGCAGTATCAAGGGTTGTCATGACAGTAGCGTTCAAAGTGCTTGAGCGCTTCCAATGCGCTCACTACTCCATCTTCATGAAACCCGTTGCGCCAATAAGCCCCGGCATACCCGGTGCGGTTCACGCCGCTGATTTCGCTGTGTCTGGCTTGAGCAGCAGCCCCCGCCAGGGTGTAAACCGGATGCGTATACTGAATGCGCTTGATGACCTTGGCCGGATTAATGTTGGCGGTATGGTTGAGGGTGACCAGGAGCGGCTCTTTCGATTCCAGACTTTGCAGGATATTCATGTTGTAGGTTACTGCCACATGCGCCGGTGCGGGTTTTGTGACGTGATAGTTCCAGGCAGCCCAAGCGAGTTTGTTTTTTGGCATCAGGCTTGCGTCATGATGCAGGTAGACACTGTTATGTTGATACGGAATCGCGCTCAGCACTTCGGTTTCTGATGTCGAAGGGTCTTCCAGCAGACTCAGTGCCTGATCGCTGTGGCAGGCAAAGAACACATAATCAAACTTTTCTTCTTCGCCAAATTTTGGTTTCACCCGTACCGACTTTTTCAGTCTGCGTACGCTGGCAATTGACGTATTAAGACGAATTTTATCTATAAATGATGCGGTGAGCGCGTTGACGTAGCTGGCTGAACCGCCTTTAATGGTGCGCCATTGTGGGCGGTCGTTAACGGTGAGCATGCCGTGATGATGAAAAAAACGCACAAAAAAACGTGCCGGGAAATCCAGCATCTGTTGGGCATCGGTTGACCAAATGGCTGAGCCCATAGGCACGATGTAGTAGTCAATAAATTGCTGGCTGTAGCCGCCTTGTGTGAGATAGTCGCCCAGTTTGATTTCGTTGCCGTCCTGCAGCAGTTCAAGCGCGGTTTTATTGAAACGCAATATATCCGCAATCATGCGGTAAAAACTGGGTTTGAACAGATTGCTGCGCTGGGCAAATAAGCTATTCAGCGTAGTGCCGTTGTATTCCAGCCCAGTATCTTCACAACGCACGCTAAAACTCATGCTGCTGGGCTGCCATTCAACTTTCAACGCATCGAGCATCGCCAGAAAATTGGGGTAGGTGCGGTCATTAAATACAATAAATCCGGTATCTACCACCATCTCTTTGCCTTCATGCTCGATATGATGAGTATGCGTGTGACCGCCGATATGGCTTTCCGCTTCAAAAACAGTGATGTCGTGATGCTGGTGGAGATGGTAGGCAAGCGTGTTGCCTGCAATGCCGCTACCGATGATGGCGATTTTCAATCTGAGTAACCTTTGTTTGCGCTTGTGAGTAACGGATGAAGTACTAAAGTTTGATATTTCAGTGTTTGATTTTTCTGGATTCACGAATTGAGTGCGGCACACTGCGTAAATCCCAGATGAGGCCCAGCATTGCCAGCAGTTTCAAACCGTAATAAGTGAGATCAATTTCCCACCAGTAAAAACCTTGTCTGGCTGAGCCGGGGTAGTGGTGGTGGTTGTTATGCCAGCCTTCTCCCAGCGTGGCCAATGCAATCCAAAAGTTGTTGCGGCTCTCGTCGGTAGTAGCATAGCGGCGCTTACCCCAGACATGTGCCAGCGAATTCACGGTGAATGTTGCGTGATAAAGCGCCACGGTGGATACCACAAATCCCCACACAAACAGCTGCAGGCCGTTGGTACCCAATTCTGGGTGCGTTAATGCCAGCCAGTTGCCGAAAATGTAGATGCCGGCACCTAGCAATATCGGCACGATGATATCAAAGCGATCCAACAGGCGCAGTTCTATGAAAGCGGATAACTCCTTAACGCGATTGGTGTGAGTGGCAAAGTGTTCAGTGGATAAAAACCAGCCGAAATGACTCCACCAAAAACCATGCTGAACCGGTGAATGGGCGTCTTCCTGATTGTCTGAATACACATGGTGATGACGGTGATGTGCTGCCCACCACAGGGGGCCGCGCTGCACTGCGCTAGCGCCTAATACGGCCAGAATGAATTGTACCGGGCGAGAAGTGCGGAATGCGCGATGTGAGAAGTAGCGGTGATAAAAACCGGTAATGGCGAACATACGCACCAAATAAAGTATCAGCGCAAAAGTTAAGGCAAACCAACTAAAGCCTATCCAGAACACGGCCAGACAGCCGATATGAAGCAATACAAAGGGAATCACGCGCAGCCAATCGATATTGGCCCATTTATTTTTGGCAGATGCGACCGCCTCTTCAACCTGTACTGCATGGTTATCGAACCAAGAAATAAATTTTTTCAAGTAATACAACATGTTATTGAGTAGCTCTAAATTTACTTATTTGGGGTTGTGCGGTACTTTACGCAGTTTGGAGGTATCGTACCCCATGTCTGCGACTTTCTGCACCAATGCAGCATACTCGTCATCACTCAAATGTGCCTGCCGTGCCATAATCCACACATAGTCACGCGCGTTGCGTGCAATGATGGTTTTTGTGTAAGCCTCATCCAGGTAGGCGATTAAGTATTCTGCCTTGATGGGCCATACAAACTGCATGCCCCAGCGCGCGTTGCCAGTATTTTCCACCACAAAACCGCGAGGCTGGTAGGTTTTCAGTGTGCCGTCAAGGCTGCCTTTATTGAACGTAAAGGTGGTGGCAATCGTACCGTCTTTATTCAGTTGATAGCTTTCAACTGCATTGTAAGACTGGGTTTCAATCGCAGTGGGTATCGCCGCAATGACATACCATGCGCCCATAAACTTAGGCAAATCCACCTGCGCTACTGTCGCAATAGGCAGTTGTGATGTGCTGGCACAGCCTGCGAGTAAATTAGCAAAAAATGTCATCATCAGTAACTTTTTAAAAATGCTCATGGTCATGTTGCGTCATTTCAGTTTGTAGTGGATGGTATAACCTTCAGGTGTAATCGACTTCAGCGCTACCCAATCGTTGCTGCCGGCTTCGTACCATAGTTCAATATTCAATTTTGGCTTACCATCCAGACTGGCACTTAGCTTGTAATGGGTGGCTTCAACTTTTTTGCCTTTTACATCCACCAGTTCAGTGCCCAGTTTTGTCACTTTAGTATCCAGCCAATCTGCATTCTGTGGATTAAGCAATTTTGATTGCGTCAGGATTTTTTGGTTCCAGTAAGCAAACGTCATGGGGCAGGCGGGCAGGGTCTGCGTTTCCTTGCCGTTATCCACTAAAAAATTTTCGGCCTTGAGCTGCCCCTTAACCTGTGTATTGACGCTGTCTTCAATCGTGTCAGCTTCAAGTGCGGTCAGGCAGTTGTTCTGCCAATTTTCTACCGCTTTATGCTGATATTGATAGGCATTAATGAATAGTACTTTAACATTAAATTTTGCCTGACTTACCAACTGCTGCGCATTATTTAATTTAAAGCTGTGCTGGCCGATTTTAGTTTTGTCCAGATACACATCAAACGCCCATTCACGCGCTTGTAGCGGACTAGCCAGCAACAGCATACTGCCTGTTGCCATGAGCATTTTTGAAAATGGTTTATTCATGGTTTTTCACCTTTGGGGATGCCAGGAATGAAAGCATTGGTAGTCTTGATGTATGCCTGATATTCAGGGCGGCGTTCGGCGATGTCTTTTTCCAGTAGCGCGACACCGCTGACTTTAAGCAGCAACAATGTCATGAGCAATGCAGACGGCAAAGCCCACCAGGCTCCGGCAGCAAGGGCGATGATATAAAACCCCCACCAGACGCAGCTTTCGCCGAAATAGTTCGGATGGCGGCTGTAACGCCATACCCCGGTATTGAGCACTTTACCTTTGTTGCTGGGCATATTTTTGAAGCGTGACAGCTGCCAATCAGCCAGCGTTTCCCAAATGAAACCAAACAGCACTAGCAGCGTACCGATGACATCCAGAAAATTAACAGCATTATTTGAGTTGAGTGCGCCCAACAAAGGTAGAGAAACAATCCACGCCAGCACTGCCTGTAGACCAAAGATGATGTAAAGGCTTTTGAATTTGAAATGTGGCTCATTATTGGCGCGAATTGCGGCGTAGCGATGGTCTTCGTGTGGCCCCCAGTTGCGCCATGTGAGATAGATACACAAACGTAGTGCCCACAGGGTCAACAGTGTGAACATGATGCTGCCGCGCAGACTGATTTCATTCATGCTGTCGGTTGGGGAGCCGCAGGCATAAGCCAGCGCCGCAACCAAGAAAAACAAGCTCCACATGCTGTCGACATGGGTCACGTTGTTACGGTAAAGACTGATAAGCCAACCCAGGAAGCCAAATATCAGCATGGCTGCCAGACCACTTAAATATATTGACCAATCCATGTTATGCAGCATCCTTTGCTTGATTGAGTTTTCTGGCTACAACAAGCAGCAGCGGTGTAATCATTGCCCAACCAATGCCAAGTGTTATCAAAGATGTTGTGCCGGAGAGTGAAACTGCGCCCAATTTTTCTGCGCCAAAGTAGGCCAGCGGGCCTCCGCCTCCGCCAAACAGCACTGCAATCAAATAACGGCCTTGCATCCAAGCCAGACTTAAATTCAGCGTTGAGGCAAAAGCCAGCCACAGTGCCAGTATCCAAACCGGTACCAGATTCTGGCTCCAGCCATGCGCCTGATAATTGACCCAGTTCATGGATAGCATCAGCTGGTCAAATACTGCACCGATCAGTAATGCAGCCAATATCAGCACTAATTCATACTTGGCTTGCTTGCTGTGATAGAAATGCCACGCCAGTACTAGCATAGTGATCGCTACGCCCAACCACGGTAGGCTATTGGCCGCGCCAAGTACACAGGCAAACCACGCTAATTGAAACAGTACGAAATTGATAATGAGCATGTGAGATTCTCAGATAAGGTCACGCCGGGCGCTCAAACTGATAGTGGGTAACCCACCACTCCTGGCCGTTTTTGTAACCAAACAATTCAGCACAGGCCATGTAAAAAATGCGCCAACGATTGCGCCATTTTTCAACTTCGGCCGGGCCATAAGTCTGTGCCAGTATCATGGAAATTTCGTCGTGATTCGCATCCATATTCTGCAGCCATGCGTTGGCAGTTTTTTCATAGTGCGTGCCATCCCAGCGCCAGCGCTGTACGATTTTTAAATCATGCTGAAACTGCAGCGGTAGATCTTCGCTAGGCATCATGCCGCCAGAGAAGAAAAATTGACTCATCCAATCGTCGTCTCCCTGCACCTCAAAAGCGTATGGGGTGCTGCGGTGCACGAAAATATGCATGAAAAACTTGCCTTTCGGCACTAACCAATCGTGTACCTTTTTGTAGAGCAATTGATGGTTGCGCATGTGTTCAAACATCTCTACCGATAAAATACGGTCAAAGCCATGATGGATATTGAAATCTGCCGGGTTGAAGCGATTCATGTCGCAGGTGATGACCTGTACATTGTTTAACCCGCGGCTGGCTACGGTGGCCAGAATATATTCGCGCTGAGAATTGGAGTTGGACACTGCTGTAATTTTACTGTTAGGGTAATGTTCTGCCATCCATAGGGTGAGAGAGCCCCAGCCACAACCCAATTCCAAAATCGTTTGCCCATCTTGCAAATCAGCATGCTCACAGCTTAAGCGCAGTGCGTTGGCCTCTGCTTCGTCCAGTGTTTTGGTATCTGGCAGCCAAAAGCAGCTGCTATATTTGCGGTGCTTGCCCAGGCACAGTTGAAAGAATTTGGCCGGCACTTCGTAATGCTGCTCGTTCGCCAGTTCCGGAACCAAGGCAATTGGTGCTTGGTTCATGCTTTGAATAAATTCGCTTTGACGTTGCATGGCTGCTTCACAATCCGCAGCATTAATTTGCTTCAGTCGTATTTCTGATAAATGACGAATGCCTGCTCTCAATATGCAGTCAGGGAGATGGCCGCGTTCGGCGAGTGCGATGGCCAGGCTGGTAAGTTGCATGAGTAACCTTTTTATAATTTTTAATAATTTATTGCGTCAAGACTTAATTTGGTCAGTTGGCACTGTTCAAAGTTCAACAAAATAAGCAGCAATTTTGCTTAATGTTTATCACCAATCATGCCTATAAAAAAAGCGCACCATGCCGTAAGCGAGCCAAGATGCAATGCGCTTGAAAAAGCTGGCTTTCCCCCATATTTGTGGCGTGATTTTTAATCCGCCATTGAGAATTTGCGCTTGTATTTCGGCTTGTAGTTCTGTAGCAAACTTTTGATTTTTGATGAAAACGTTGGATTCGCGTGCCAATAAAAGACTGAACGGGTCGATATTGGAAGAACCTACGGTTGCCCAATCACCGTCTATAACGGCCACTTTGCTATGCATAAAGCTCTTACGGTATTCATGAATTTCGATATTGTTATCAAGAAACTCATTGTAAAAAGCATGCGTGGCAAACATCAGGAAATATTCTTTTCTGCCTTGCAGCAACAGTGTCACCTTGACCCCACGCTTGGCGGCATCACGCAATGCTCTGCGAAACCGTCTGCCCGGGATGAAATAAGCATTCGCAATTAAAATTTCGCGCTTTGCATTCTGGATGGCTTGCAGATAGGCATTTTCAATGTCATGGCGATGCAGAATGTTGTCGCGAATCACAAACGCTGCCAATACATCATTATCAGGCATTGGTAGATGTTGAGGCTCAATCATCGGCTTCATGTAAAGCCTGCGTAGATGCAGCAACTGCATGCGGCGCCAGAGCTTTTGTACGCTAGAGTCAATCGCAGGCAGCAGCTTGCCTGTGATTTGCACTGCATAATCGATGCGCGGCGGAATCTGGTTAGGAGAGTTGTTGTCATCGATAATATTGATGCCGCCAACAAAAGCGATTACGCCATCAACCACTACGACTTTACTGTGCAGGCGACGCAAGCGGTTCTTTTTTAATGTCCATGGCGAGATTTTAGGACGGTAGAACATGACATTCACTTTGGCATCAAGCAAAGTCTGCACATAATATTTAGGTAAACTTTGTGAGCCAAACCCATCCAATAGCAGGTTGACCTTCACGCCACGCTGCGCGGCATGCATTAGTGCCTGACCAATACGAATGCCGGTTTCATCATGTTCGTAGATGTAGGATTGCAGATAAATCTCGTAGCGCGCCTGCTGAATGGCTTTTTCCAATGCCGGAAAATATTCCGCGCCGTTGCGTAATAGCTTGATTTGATTGCCAGCTACACAGCGCATGATGCTTACACCTGTCTGCGTAATGTGGCGGAAAGTATCGCATGGTCGGATACCTTCAGGAAATGTGCACCGGCATGCACTTCAGCATGCTGTACTTTGAAGCCGCGAATATAAATTCTGTCTAGCCTAAGGATAGGTAGCCACGATGGATAGCTGCGTGCAGGCCTTCCAGTGTGATGTTCAAATACCTCATGCAAGTGCAGGCCGCTGGAAAACGCCTTGGTTGCACGCATGCCCCAGTCATTGAAATCGCCGGCAATAATTAAAGGCGCATCGCCGGGTATGTGTTGCGTGATGTAATCAGTGACTGTCTGTATTTGCGTGCGCCGCCAGCGTGCAAACAATCCTAAATGCAGACAGATGGTGTGTAAGGGCTGATCCCAATTCGGGATTTCTATCATGCTGTGCAGCATGCCGCGCTCTTCTGCAGCGTGAGCAGAAATGTCGGTATTCGAGCTGTGAATAATCGGATATTTGGATAGCAGGGCATTGCCATGATGCCCTGCAGGGTAGACTGAGTTTTTGCCGTAAGCAAAGTCGCTCCAGATTTCGTCTGCAAGAAACTCCAGCTGACCTGCATCTGGCCAGGCGTTGAATCGTTTACTGTGTCTGGTGTGTTCATCACGGACTTCCTGCAGAAACACCAAATCTGACTGCAGCTTACGCAGCAGCTCGCGCTGATGATGCAGCGAAAAGCGTGCATTAAAGTGGGTAACGCCTTTGTGTATATTGAATGTTGCGATACGTAAGGTGTTGTGCACGTGCTGACCTTTAATCGGATGTCGTGTGTTTTGCTGGCTTCTTGCGCTGCAGCGGTTCGCCAATATGCGTTTGTCCGCGTTTTTTTGCCAAGGCGATCTGTTTTTGACGTTCAAGCAGGCGCAGGCGTTTCTCTTCTGTCACTTTTTCGTGGCAATAAGGGCAGGAAACACCAGGCTCATACTGCGGGCTTTTCATCTCTTCTGGTGAGAGTGGGTGGCGGCAGGCGTAGCACTGGTCAAAGTCACCTACTTCGAGGTTGTGCTTCACAGCCACGCGCTGATCGAATACAAAACACTCACCTTGCCACAGGCTTTGCTCTTCAGGAATGGTTTCCAGATATTTCAGAATCCCGCCCTGCAGGTGATAGACCTCTTCAAATCCTTGATCGAGCATGAACGATGAGGCTTTCTCACAGCGTATGCCACCCGTGCAGAACATGGCGACTTTTTTATGCTTGTTCTTATCAAAGTGTTGCGCCACATACTCCGGGAACTCTCTGAAGGTGGTGGTTCTAGGGTCAATTGCACCTTTGAACGTGCCGATATCCACTTCATAGTCATTACGCGTATCAATCAGTACCACTTCCGGGTCAGAAATCAGCGCATTCCAATCTTCAGGTTTGACATAAGTACCGACTTTTTTGGTGGGGCTGACACCCGGCACACCTAAGGTCACAATTTCCTTTTTGAGCTTTACTTTCATGCGATAGAACGGATGCTCTTCTGCATAAGATTCTTTGTGCTCTAAGTCCGCAAATTTGCCTGCAAATATCAGATCGGTGCGCAGATAATGCAAGATTGCTTGAATATCATCAGGCAAGCCTGCAATTGTGCCGTTGATACCTTCTTCTGCTAATAATAAGGTGCCCTTGATGTTGTGCGTTTTGCAAGCATGAAGCAAAGGCGCTTGCAAATCTTTGAAATTGGGCAGACTGACAAATTTATAAAGTGCAGCGGTGAGATACTTGGACATAGACAATTTTGATGAACAACTTAAAACTGCATTTTAGCAGAGGCAGGGCTATCTCAAGTAGATTAGGTCAGAAAAATTGTTCTGATTCAGGCTGTTAACACTAAAATTTCCCCGTTGCCGCTATTCGCGGCGTCCCCAACAAATCGTCTGGCGCGGCTGAGTTCTAAGTCTTCAAATGCGGTGTCTAAATCCGCAAACGATTTGGCGAGCAAACGCAGAAAAGGCAGGGTATGCGTGCCGCAGTCTTGCATGGTGGCGGTTAAAGCGGGTTGCTGCCTCAGTAACAACGTACCTCGGCGCATGCCAAATCCAACATAGTCACCCACTGACCCGAGCACGCCTATCGTGCCCGCAATCATGCGGCTGGCACAATAGTCACCGACATTGCCTTCAATCAAAATCAGTCCGCGGCGCATCTGGTCGCCTACACGGTCACCCGCATTGCCTTTCAAGATAATTGTGCCGCCCAGCATGCCTTTGCGAGAACCTTCGAAACCTGCACCCAGAAAATCGCCTGTATTGCCATGTATGTTGAGCAAGCCGCCGCGCATACTGCAGGCGGCAAATGCCCCTGTACTGCCTTCAACGGTGATGCTGCCGCTGCGCATGTTGGCACCGATATAATCTAATTGGCTGCAATCGCCCTGAAAAATGATGTGCTGTGTATCGCTGCCACGGATATCAAACAGCGCATGCGCCGGCACAATCTGTCCACCATAGCTCAAGGTTTGCTTTTCTATGTCAGCCAATGACTTTCCATTGAGATGGTCAGGTGTGAGTGGACTGGCGTCCACCTTATGTTTAAGTAAAGTTTTTAGCGTAAAGGTGCATACACTCATGCTGCGCTGCCTTTAAGAATTTCATGCAGTTTGAATAAATGCGGCCCGAGTTTGCCGCCGTAATTGCCGGCGGAAATGCGTTTAACACCGCTGTCAGTGCCCAGCGCACATATCGCTTCGATGCCAACCTTCATGGCGTGTGCAATGTCTTCAAAACTGAGGCCATCGATGACGATTTCCATCACGCTTTCGATTTCAGGTGAAAGTTCACTGTTGACTACACCTTTGAGCGTCGGGCAAAACGCATCGTTGGTGGAAGCAAACATGGTTTTATATTTACTGCCAACTTTAGAGCCTGAGCGCACTACGCCGCCAGGGAACGGCATAATCACATTCGGAACCCGTTTCATGGCCTCAATAGCAGTTTCAGCGGCCGCTAGTGCAGCGGGCTGTGAGCTGGCCAGAATCAGGAAATTGCCGCCCCCGATGGCGCGCACCATGCCGGTGGTTTCTTCGGTGAGAAATTCCCCATCCATCACCGGAATGCGCCAGTAGCGTTTGCCGCCGATGAGCTTTGAGGTTTGATAACCATCACCAAAAAAGCGCAGGTGTTTACCCAAGCTGATCATGTCTTCGCTGATTAAACCGGCAAATGCAGCGGCGGTAGGGCAGGTGAGTATGCACTGTCCCATACGCGTTTCCAGCTGCTGCATCAGTACTTTGCTGCCCATGGCAAACATCAGCACGGCAACGCCCGGTCTGCCATCCGGGGTTTCGTCTGCCGTCATTTCCCGCTCAATGCCGGCTTCCACACCGCACCCAATGACCGAAGTGGCAAAACCCGTCATGGCGTTGGCCGCGTGATACGCCCATGTGTGGTTTTGCGCCGTAATAATGACGCGAGTGCCGCGCATATTAAATGCTTCAGCAAAAGTATCATCAATGTGTATGCCGTTAATTTGCATGCTGTTTTAAGCTTCCGGACTGCCGGTTTTTATTTTTTCAATCCAGTCTTCAATCGCAATCGTGCCTATTTGCTCGACTTTCTTCTGGTCTGCTTCCGCAATCACATCCTGCATTAAATCGATGCGTTTCCATTCGGCAATCGGAGTTTCGCAATGCGCTCTAGGCACATAGCGTGAATCGCGCACTTTTGTGCGCTGATGAATGTAGCGCGGGCAGTTTTGCCACAATTCGGATAAAGTCACGCGCACAATGAATTCCGCTTCTTTGTATTCCGACATTAGTGGGTCGTTTTTAGAAATGGTGGCACTGCCCTGCACGCGAATGCGGTGCGGTGTTTCAAACGAGATGAAGAGCAAACCAACCTGCGGATGTGTGCTGATGTTGCCGATGGAGAAAAACATGCCATTGCCGTCGTAGCTGGGGAAGGCGAGTGTTGTGTTATCAATGATTCTCACAAAACCTGCATCGCCACCTTTGTAAGAGACGGTAGGCCGGCCTTGATGATCTACAGTGGATAAAAAGAACATATCCATATGCTCAATGAATTCTTTTGTTTCATCGTCAAACTCAGTTTTGCAGGCAATCTCTTCCACGCGATCTGCCATTTTGCGCGTGCCAAATTCATCTTGTAATTTGCGGTGCTGTTCACCGTAAAGTCTGGTCATGCCTGATCCTTTTTATTGATTTGATGCGAAATAATTTTGCTGCGGCCATCGCTTTCAATTTCATCACGGCTGATTTTAAAATTATCCAGCTGTATGGTTTGGTAGCGGTCAAAATACTGCTTGAGGTCTTGTTCCACACCAGCGTCAAATGCCGGTTTAGTGGTGTGCGTCGCGCCCCAAACTACTTTCACCACTTGGCCATTTTTTACGACCAGCTCACCATTTTTAAACACAAAATCCGGTTTGCTGAACATGGCTTCGCGGTCAGCTTGATCCGTGTAAACCGTAATATCTGCAGCAGCACCAACGCCTAGATGTCCGCGGTCATTCAAACCGATGAGTTTGGCTGCACCAGCGCGGGTCATGGTGGCGATTTCGTACAGGCTATATTCGCGTGTAATGGCATTCAAGTTGCTCATGGCCTGCGCGTCGAGATTAAGTTTAGCAAAAGCCTCATTTCTGAAAGTTTTGTCCATCAGCAGGCGAATCAAATGCGGGTAACTGGTAAACGGTGCGCCATTAGGATGGTCGGTTGTCAGGAAAATGCGCCAGGGATCTTCCACGCTCAGGAATAGCTCTAAGCCAATCGCCCACTGCAGGGCATTCACATAATTCTGGTCACGATATTTAAACGGGACTACGCCGCAGCCCGCATCGCACTCGATGTCCATAATCACCGATTTTTTGGGGTTAGCGTGATGGGCATTCAAATGCTGCATCATGGAATCACCCGATGCGGTCACGGTTTGCCCAAACAGGATTTGCCCGACATCGGCAGTAATGTGTTTGTTTTTGTTCAGCGCTTCAGCGATTTGCGCAGCCGCTGATGAAAATTTCTTGTCGCCCTCAGTGCCATAACTATGAAACTGAATGTGCGTGAGATGCATAGGTAGACCGCTGCTGGCGCTCATGGTGTCTAGCGTAGTGGCAAAGTTACCTGCAACGCCTAGGTTATTGCAATGCACGTGTAAAGGTTTTGCAATGCCCAAGTCGTGCACTGCACGGCTCAGGCTCTGCAGAATATCGCGTGGTGTGACCTGATAATACGGGTTATTTTCATCTAGGTTCTGGCGGCGCTGATTAAACTTGAAAGCATTAATGCCCCCTGGATTGACTACTTTGATGCCAATGGCCTGAGTCGCGTTGAGTATCCAAGCAACGTAATCATTCACTGTTTTTTGGTCAGCCTTATTAGCCAGCAAGCGCAAGAAATAGTCATCATTGCCGAGCATGGCATAGCCGCCTTTATCGATCATGGGCGTGTCGCCCATTTCCAGATGCGTTTGACGCGCATTAATGGGCAGCATGGCGGGTTCAAAGGCAGCGGTGTAACCCATTTCTATGTAGCGGAACCCGGTATCAGTGGCACTTGGCGTGGCATGGTGCGAGCAATGTGGTGTGCAGATATGCACTTCCGGGTCGCTGCTGTTTTTGATTTCTTCTAGCTGCTTCTGTTGATACTGATTTTGATACTCTGGCAGCATCATGCGCGCAATATTCATTTTGCCGCCGCCGATGTGGGAGTGCATGTCAATTGCACCTGCCATGACTATTTTCCCTGTCAAATCATAAGTTTGCGCAATTGTTTCATTGGGAGCAGGTTTGCTAATAATGCGGCCATCGCGAATGTAGATATCCTCAACAACACCATCCTTTTGTTGAGCGGGGTCGTAGATTATGCCGTTTTTAAGCAGGGTAATCATGCGCTGACTCCTGCGGCTAATTTTGTTTCGATCATCGCGATGACAGCGCTTAAACTTGGTAGTGTGCTGTTGCGTAGTTTTTTGAGTGGCAGGGTAATCGAACTGTCCATGCGGAACATCAGGCCTTCAGTGTCAAAGCCAGGAACGCCAACCGGAATAAATACATCAGGTGTTTTTTCAAACTGCATCGCAGGGTGGCCAATGACGATAGTTGGCAGTGCTGTGCTGGGAGGCAAGTGAGGATTAAAGCAGCTCACCCACAGTAGTGCGTCACAATCATTGAGCAGCGCAGTAGTGGCATAGCGTGCCGTATTGTAATCTGGGATGCCGTTCATGAAGCGCAGCCTTGTGGGGTAACCATATAGCCACGTGCTAGTATTATTGACGGAAGTGTCACCATCCCCGCTGTTGAGGGGTAGACCTGCAGCGCGTGTGGTTTCATTCAGTTTTGCAATCAACTGTGTAATGCTTTGAATCAGCAATTCGGCATGCGGCATTTGCAGAGCGCCGGCAGACCACACAATCACTGCATATTTGGCATTTTTAAGCTTAGCTGCCAGCGATTGCAGCGCTTCCAACGACATCCCGCCAATCTCGCTGTTGATGAGTTTTTTGCCTTGCAGCAGCGCATTCAGTGCGCTGATCATGGATGGCAGTGTGTGCAGGCTTGCGTGATTGAGGGCTGAATTTTTCTCTGAACCTAAATAAACAACCTCAGGAGCCTCTGCTCTGAACAGGCTGTCGCTGTTTTCGACCAGTCTTTCAAAAAATCTAGGGTGTGTGCTGCTGATGTCAGTGCCTATAGCTAATATCAAATCTGCCCGGTTTTTCACCTCGGCAAGTGTGGTGGTAATCCAGCCGCCATTCTGCAGTGCGCGGGTATGATGAACTCCTGATTCGCTGTGCATGTGATCCAAGCTGGCGTTGATCTTTTGTGCAAGGCGCATCAGACTGCGCGCTCCATTTACTTCTGTGCCTAAGCCTGCTATCAAGGGCTGTGAGCTGCCGCTTAGAATTTCAACAACTTTGTTTATGGCTGCATCCAAATTGCAGGGTTGGCCGGCAATGCTGGCGTTTATATTTTCATTGATATTTGCACGCTGGAAGAACGCTACACCTTTGGTGCAGGCTTTTTCTGCTGAGAGTTGCGGGCTAGTGCTGACTAGAATGTCGTCACATAGTAAGCCGCATGCAGGGCAGGTGGCGCTTATTTTGCTTGCGTTTTGGTTGGAATTTTTCATGTGCATTTTTATTTTGCCATAGCCGGCGCTGATTCCAAACTGATTCGACAAAACCATTCGCGATTCTGGTTTGAAACTAATCTCGATTTTGGTTTATTTTAGGCGTCAAAAATGGTATTTTAACGGCTTTTCAATCAGCAAACTTTACGGAGCAGTTATGGCAATTCAACGCACACTTTCTATCATTAAACCAGACGCAGTTGCAAAAAACGTCATCGGCAAAATCTACACACGTTTTGAAGATGCAGGCTTGAAAATTGTGAACGCTAAAATGGCGCAATTATCACAAGCGGATGCAGAAGGTTTCTATGCTGTGCACAAAGAGCGTCCTTTCTTCAAGGATTTGGTTAAATTCATGATTTCAGGCCCAGTGATGATTCAAGTGCTGGAAGGCGAAAACGCAGTGCAAGTGAACCGTGACTTGATGGGCGCGACTAACCCTAAAGAAGCTGCTGCAGGCACCATCCGTGCTGACTTTGCAGAGAGCATTGATGCGAATGCGGTGCATGGTTCTGATTCTGCTGAGAATGCGGCCATCGAAATTAAATATTTTTTTGGTTAATCAAAAAAATATGTCCACGAAATTCACGAAAAACACGAACAAAATTCACAGATGTTGTCAGTAGTTTTAATTTTTCGTGTCTTTAGTGTCTTTCGTGGACACTTTGCTTTTAATATCTAGGTAGTTAATTTTGGTCAATTTACTCAATTTTAATCAGCAGCAACTCGCGCAATGGTTCGTAGAACATGGTGAAAAGCCTTTTCGCGCCAAGCAGCTGATGCGCTGGATGCATCATTTCGGGGTGCATGATTTTGAGCAGATGACTGACATTGCAAAAAGTCTGCGCGAAAAACTGAAAACAGAGGCGGAGATTGTTCTGCCTACCGTGCAGCACGAACAAATTTCCAATGACGGTACACGTAAGTGGCTGATTGGCACCGATGCTGCCAATAGCATTGAAACCGTTTTTATCCCTGAAGATGATCGTGGCACGCTCTGTGTCTCAAGTCAGGTTGGCTGTGCTCTGGAATGCACCTTTTGCTCGACCGGCCGTCAGGGGTTTAATCGTAATTTAAGTGTTTCTGAAATTATTGGCCAGCTGGCGATTGCGGACAAATCGCTGCGCACGGCGGATGGTTATGACATGTTGCCGCCGGGCGAGCGTATTATCAGTAATGTGGTGATGATGGGCATGGGTGAGCCATTGGCAAACTACGATAACGTCGTGACGGCCATGCAGATTATGCTGGATGACAGCGCCTACGGTTTAAGCCGTCGCCGTGTCACGCTCTCTACCAGTGGTTTAGTGCCGGCGATGGATAGGTTGAAAGAGGATTGTCCGGTCGCCTTGGCGGTTTCGCTACATGCACCTAATGATGCGCTGCGTGACATTATTGTGCCGATTAATAAAAAATATCCGCTCAAAGAATTAATGGCTGCTTGCAATCGTTATCTGGAAAAAGCCCCACGTGATTTCGTGACATTTGAATATGTGATGCTGGACGGTGTGAATGATACCGTGGAGCACGCTCATCAGTTGCTGGAGCTGGTGAAAAATGTGTCATGCAAGTTCAATCTGATTCCATTCAACCCGTTCCCGAATAGCGGTTATGAAACATCCAGACCAAGTCACATTCGTGTTTTTCGCGATATTTTGATGCAGGCGGGTTATGTGGTGACTGTGCGTAAAACCCGCGGTGAAGACATTGATGCCGCTTGTGGGCAGTTGGCGGGTAAGGTGCTGGATAAAACCAAACGTACTTCAAAAAGAATCCCGATTGAGGTGATCGCATGATGAGGCTGTTCATCCTTGTGAGTGTGTTGCTGCTCGCTGGCTGCAGCAGTCAGCCGCAGCGAGAGGCTGAAGCCAAGAATCTTAAATCACGTGCTTTATCGCATACGGATTTGGGGGCGGTATACCTGCAAGAACGTCGTTATGAAATTGCGCTTGAAGAGTTCACTTTGGCGACGGAGATCGACCCTAGTCTGGCTGTTGCTTACAATGGCTTGGGTTTGATACATGCGGCATTGGGACAAGATATCCAAGCGGAACAGAATTTCAGAAAATCCATACAGCTTGAGCCTAACAGTTCCGAGGCGCATAACAACTATGGTAATTTTCTTTGTGCACGCAATCGCATCGACGAATCTATCAAAGAGTTTATGGCGGCTGTCAAAAACCCGCTCTACATCACACCGGCGGTAGCTTATACCAATGCCGGCATATGTGCATTGCGCAAGCCTGATGTGGCAAATGCAGAAGTCTATTTGCAGAAAGCGCTGCAGCTAGACCCTCTCATCGGTTCTGCGGCTTACCAGCTCGCATCGATACAATTCAACCGCAATCAGTATATACAGGCAAAAAAAACCTTGCAAAACGCTGTAGTGAGTCAACCTACGCCAGAAAATTTGTGGCTATCAGTGCTGATTGCCCGCAAATTGGGTCAGCGCGATGAAGAGGCCAGTTATGCTCTGCAGCTCCGAAGGTTATATCCGGATTCTGAGCAGACAAAATTGTTAGTGAATGGGAATTAGTCATGACTGAGCAGCAATCAGAAGTGGTTGACAGTACTGTTTCCGGTGCAGCAGACCTTGGTGCTTCACTTCGAAGTGCGCGCGAAGCAAAAGGCATGTCGCATCAGGATGTTTCCAATAGCTTACGTTTCAGTGTCAAACAAATTGAAGCATTGGAAAATAATGCATTTGAGTTATTTCCTGATGCCATGATGACACGCGGTTTTATTCGCAGTTATGCCAAGTATCTTGAAATTGATGCGGAGCCACTGCTCGCGATTTATCGGGCAAGCTTGGGTGAAGATACGCAGAAAGTGATTGCAATTAAATCATCCATGCAACCTATTGCCTTGAATGGCGGGTCATGGCCTTGGCTAAAATACATACTTGCTTCGATAGTGGTTTTATTATTTCTGTCGGCATGGATGTTATATGTAGAGTTTATGCCTAAACAGGTTGACGCGGATGTTGGCTCTGTTGCCGAGCAGGCTCAGCCTACTGCCGAGGCTAAGAATGAAACGGGCGAGAGTACAATTTCTTTGCCGCCACCGCCAATGCCTGAAGCAGCATTGCCTGCGGCCGAGCGCGTGACAGAGGCCAACGCAGACGAGGTAATCCAAGATATTACCGATAAGCAGTTGCCTGAAACTGTTGCTTTGCCTGCTAAATCCAATGAAGAAAAAGTGACAGTGCCGGCATCTGCAACGGCAAGTCCTGCTGCAGTGGCAAATGCTGCCGTATCCGCAAGCCCTGCAGCGTCTGCGGGTGTTAAAAGCCTCAGTTTTTCGTTTAACGGAAAGAGCTGGGTCAGTGTTAAGGACAAAACAGGCAAGCTAGTTTACGAGAAGCTGGGCGAAGACGGCGTGCAGGAAACGATTACAGCAAAACCACCGCTCACGGTCATCATAGGTAACGCAAGCAGCACTACACTGCAGTTTTCAGGACAGACTGTGGATCTGACCCCTAATATTAAAAACAACGTGGCACGTATTACGCTGGAGTAACCGTTGAGTCTTTCGATTAAAATCAAACCGCGCGATACATTGCAGGTCATGGTAGGCCATGTGCCTGTAGGGGGTGGCTTACATGGCACGACCCCTTCTCCGGTGGTAGTGCAGAGTATGACAAACACTGATACCGCTGATGCTGAGGCGACGATTAAACAGGTATACGAACTCTGGCAGGCCGGTTCTGAGGTCGTGCGCATTACCGTGAACTCACCTGAGGCGGCAGCACAGGTTGGCAATATTCGTCGCGGTCTGGATGCTTTGGGCTGCGATGTACCATTAGTGGGGGATTTTCATTACAACGGCCATAAACTTTTGGCGCAATTTCCCGATTGCGCGCAGGCGCTGGCGAAGTATCGTATTAATCCCGGCAATGTGGGTAAAGGCTCCAAACGTGACGAGCAGTTCGCAGCCATGATTGAAGCTGCAATTCAATATAAAAAAGCTGTACGTATCGGTGTCAATTGGGGGAGTCTGGATCAAGCCAAAATGGCACAGATGATGGACGATAATGCCAAACTGGCAGAGCCGCTCAGCGCTGACGCTTTAATGCGCGAGGCCCTCATTCAATCAGCATTGGAAAGTGCCGAACAGGCAGTGGCTTTAGGGCTATCCCCAAATCAAATTATCATTTCCTGCAAAGTGAGTGATGTTCAGGATTTGGTCAGGGTATATAGTGAGCTTGCCCAGCGCTGCGATTATCCTTTGCACCTCGGCTTGACCGAGGCAGGCATGGGCTCTAAAGGTATTGTAGCTTCAACCGCAGCTTTGGCTTTGCTGTTGCAGCAAGGGATCGGCAATACCATACGCGTATCATTGACACCTGAACCCAACGAGTCCCGCACCAAAGAAGTCGTGGTGGCGCAGGAAATTCTGCAAACGATGGGGATTCGTTCGTTTACGCCCTTAGTGACCGCATGTCCGGGCTGTGGCCGCACTACCTCAACCTACTTCCAGGAACTGGCGATGCAGATTCAGACGTATCTGCGTAATCAGATGCCGGTATGGCGTAGCCAATACCCGGGTGTTGAAAACATGAGTGTTGCAGTTATGGGGTGTGTGGTGAATGGGCCGGGTGAGTCAAAACTTGCCAACATAGGTATCAGCTTGCCAGGAACTGGTGAGATTCCGGTTGCACCGGTATTTGTGGATGGCGAAAAAACTGTGACACTGAAAGGTGATCACATCGCGCAGGAATTCCAGGCGATTGTTGAGGCTTATGTTCAGAAAAATTATGTTGCGGGAGGCAAGCTGCATGTCAGCCCGCTCAATAAAACTATTCCTATTCAAGCAGTTAATTAATCCAACTATAAAAATTCATGAGTAACAAATTTCAAAGTATCAAAGGCTTTTATGACATCTTGCCTGAAGCCACTCCCTTGTGGTTCAAGCTGGAAGATACGGCGCGTCGTGTCTTATCGCGATATGGCTACAAAAATATACGCATGCCTCTGGTTGAATCAACTGATTTGTTTGTACGCAGCGTGGGCGAGCATACTGATATTGTCGAAAAAGAGATGTATGCATGGGAAGATGCATTGAATGGTGATAAGCTGACTCTACGTCCGGAGGGTACAGCGGGCTGCGTGCGTGCAGTTGTTGAGCATAACCTGACTTACAATGGCCCACAGCGCCTTTGGTACAGCGGTGCCATGTTCAGGCATGAAAATGTACAAAAAGGCCGTCAACGCCAGTTTCATCAAATTGGTGTAGAAGCTTTCGGGTTTAATTCCCCGGAGGTCGATGCAGAACAGATTGTGCTGCTGGCCAGATTATGGCAAGAATTAGGCATTGAAGATGTTGAGCTGCAGATTAACAGCATTGGCGATGCCAGTGAAAGGGCCGCTTACCGCAGCACATTAATTGCTTATTTTGAACAGCATGCTGATTTGCTGGACGAAGATGCCAAACGCCGTCTACATACCAATCCGCTCAGAATTCTGGATACAAAAAATCCGCGCATGCAGGCAATGTGTGAAGCGGCTCCCAAATTACTTGATTGTCTGGGCGATGAAACCCGTGCGCATTTTGATGGTCTGTGCAAGAGATTAACTCAAGCTGGCGTGGCTTACACGATTAACCCGCGTTTAGTGCGTGGCCTCGATTACTACAACCGCACTGTATTTGAATGGGTTACCACCAGACTTGGCGCGCAAGGCACCATTGCAGGTGGCGGCAGATACGACACGCTGGTTGAGCGCCTGGGTGGCAACGCTACGCCTGCTTGCGGTTTCGGCATAGGTCTTGAGCGCGTGTTTTTGTTGATGCAGGAATACGGTGTAACCGCTGCAGATGCGCCGGATGTTTATCTGGTCAATGTTGGAGAGCAGGCTGAGGCTGCGGCATTTGTGATGGCGGAGCAGCTGCGTAATGCGAATGTTTCTGTAGTGCTGCACACCGGTGGCGGCAGTTTTAAAGCGCAGATGAAAAAAGCTGATCGGAGTATGGCTCGCTATGCGCTGATTCTGGGAGACGATGAAGTTAGTCAGCAGATGGTTACTTTGAAACCAATGCAGGCTTTCGACAAACCCGCACAGGTAAAATCTGAGCAAGTGAAATTTGAGCAAGTACAGTGTAGTTTACAGCAGGCGATAGCAACGATTTTGACAGACAAAAATTCAATGTAGGTTTTATCTTAATCACTTTGGGCTAATATGACCGATCATTTAACCAGCAATCAGCAAGTGCATGCCTCGCCTTTGTTAAGGCTGGAAAACCTCACTATATCTCCCAAAAAGACGCCTGAACGTTTATTGGTGAATGACGTCAGTTTCACGATTCAACAGGGTAAAACCACGTGCGTGGTAGGTGAGTCGGGTAGCGGCAAAAGTCTGACTGCGCTATCTGTGATGGGGCTGCTATCCAGGCAACTGCAGCTGCAAAGCGGTCGTGTTTTATTTAATGACGGTCAACACGGTGTAATTGATTTATGCACACTTGATGCCGAGCGCTTACGGCAGCTGCGCGGCGACAAAATTGCGATGATTTTTCAGGAGCCGATGACATCATTAAACCCGGTGCTAACTGTGGGGTATCAGATCGGCGAATCGCTGACGACGCATCTCGGTTTGAAAGGTGAGCGTTTAAAAACTAAAGTGCACAGTCTGCTGGAAATGGTAGGTATTCCTCCCGCCAGAGCCAACAGTTATCCGGATGAGTTATCTGGTGGTCAGCGCCAGCGTGTCATGATTGCCATGAGCATTGCCTGCGAACCTAGCCTGCTGATTGCCGATGAGCCAACCACCGCATTAGATGTGACCGTGCAGGCGCAAATTCTGAAGCTGCTGGATGATTTGAAAACGCGCATGAACATGGGCATGTTGTTTATTACCCATGATTTCGGTGTCGTCGCAGATATTGCAGATGATGTGGTGGTTATGTTCAGGGGGCAGATTGTAGAATCTGGTTCTAAGCAGCAGGTGCTGGGCAATCCGCAGCACCCGTATACCAAAGCGTTGTTGGCCTGTGTTCCCGATGCGCAAGGCCAGAAAGTACTGAAGCCTATAAACTATGCTTGGCTGCAGGATGATGTTGAAGATGAGGCGCTGTATGAGTGATGACATTTTAATTGCCAGAAATCTGGTGAAGACGTATACCCAGCGCAGCGGTCGTTTTGGCTTTGCAAGTACACAGGTAAAAGCGCTGGATGATGTCAGTATCAACCTGCGTGCGGGCACAACTTTGGCTGTGGTGGGTGAATCGGGCAGCGGCAAATCCACATTGGCGCGATGTCTGTTACAATTGCAACCCTTAGATAGCGGTGAAGTACTTTTTGATGGTCAGGATTTGGCAAAGTTAATGCCGAATCAGCTGCGCGAAATGCGTAAAAACCTGCAGATGGTATTTCAGGATCCGTTCGCATCACTTAACCCGCGCATGCGGGTTGGGGAAATTGTGGGTGAAGGCTTGCTGATACATGCGCTTGGCAACGCTGCTGAACGACAGCAAAAAGTGATTGCGATGCTGAAGCGTGTGGGTTTATCCGAAGCCGATATGCAGAAATACCCGCATGAATTTTCAGGTGGTCAGCGTCAGCGTATTGGAATTGCGCGCGCTCTAGTATTGAATCCTCAGGTTGTGGTGTGTGATGAACCAGTGTCTGCATTAGACGTTTCGATACAGGCGCAGATATTGATGCTGCTAAAAGAATTACAGCAGGAAATGGCGCTGAGTCTTATTTTTATCAGTCATGATTTACGTGTAGTGCGCTATATTGCCGATGATATGGTGGTGATGTACCACGGTAAAGTGGTTGAGCAGGGTAAAGTGGCTGACATCTATGCGCAGCCTAAGCATGCGTATACACAAAATCTGCTTGCTGCGATACCCGGCAAGCAGGCAATAAATGCTTAATTTTAGAAATATATCAGGATAGGATAGTAGATGGCTTACGATTTAGAAGAACAAGAGCAGCTGGACGAGTTAAAAGCGTGGTGGAAAACCTATGGTAAGTGGGTTACAAACGGCCTGATAGCCTTATTGGTGGTGTTTGCTGCTTATCAGGCGTGGCAATATTTTCAGAATAAGCAGGCAGTTGATGCTTCAACGCAATTTCAAGCTTTGCAGGTTATCGACGAAAAGGATTTAAAGGCGATACAGTCAAAAGCTGCAGAAATTATGGATGGTTATGCTGGTACACCCTATGCTGGTCGCGCTGCGCTGTATGTTGCTAAAGCCAACTATGCTGCGAATGATGTGAAGAGTGCGAAAGCGCAGCTGGAGTGGGCAATTAAAAATGCCAAAGAAACGTCAGTACATGCAATTGCTTCACTGCAGTTGGCTAACATTCTGGCTGAAGAAAAAAGTTACGAGGCTGCACTGAAACTATTGGAAGCCGAGCATGATGCGGGTTTCGACGGTTTATTCTTAGATATGAAGGGTGATGTTTTGGCGGCATTGGGCAAGAAACAGGAAGCAAAGGCTGCTTATGAGAATGCACTGCTAAAACTGGATGCCGATGGTAAATATCGTTATTTGACACAACAAAAACTAGAAGCTCTGGGCTAAAAATTGCGTATTTTTCAACCGATAAGACTCGTTTTAGTAATTGCCGCTTTGATGTTGCTCACGGCTTGTTCATCATTTACTGATATTAAGACTGATTTGACCGAGCGTGTATTTGGCCGAGAGTTGAGTGACCCACCTCATGAATTATCCGAGTTCAAGGAAAGTGCTGCGGCTAAACTGATTTGGCAAGCTAAGGTTGGCAGTGCGGGTGATTTTTATTTTACACCGGCAATTGAGGCCGGTTATGCCTATGTAGCCAGTTCTGAGGGTGATCTGGCCAAGTTTGATATCAGTAATGGCAATCAGTCCTGGCGTGTAAGCGCAGGCGAGAAATTAAGCGGTGGTGTTGGTGTTGGCGGCAGCTTGGTCATGGTAGGTACGCAAGGCGGTGTTCTATATGCCTATGATATTTCCGGTAAACTGCAATGGAAATCGATGCTGAGCAGTGAAGTGCTAAGCGTTCCTGTCTACTATGATGGATTGGTCATTGTGCGTACTGGCGATAGCCGAATTTATGGCATCAATGCCAATGATGGTAGCCGCAAATGGGTGTATGACCGTACTGGCCCGGCACTCGCTTTGCGCAGTAGCGCTGGTGTAGTAGTAGATGGAGGGGCCGTTTATGCGGGCTTTGCCGGTGGTAAACTCATTTCTATCCGAGCTGATAACGGAAAACTGATGTGGGAGGCTTCGGTTGCTCAGCCCAAAGGTGTAACCGAAATCGAACGCATTGTAGATATTACTAGTTTGCCTGTGGTGGATGGGCCATTAGTTTATGCAGTGGCTTATCAAGGTAGAGTTGCAGCGGTTGACAGAGCAACAGGTCGCATTATCTGGAACCGTGAAATCTCCAGTTTGAATGGGTTATCCGCACAGGATGCGAGAATTTTTATCTCGCATTATACTGGCTCAGTGTATTCGCTAGATTATGCCAGTGGCAAAACCTATTGGCGTCAAGGTGAACTTAAGAACAGGCGTCTGACAGTTCCCGTACCCATGGGAAGCTGGGTTGCAGTGGGCGATGTTGAGGGCTATGTCCATTTTTTAAGCCGAGAAGACGGCTCTTTTAGTGCAAGAATTCGCGTGACGGAAAATCCGATTTTGCCGGGCATGGTGTTGATCAATAGTAATACACTGCTTGCGCAGTCTGCTGAAGGCGGCGTCTATGCCGTGCAGATTAAATAGAGCAAATATCATCCGCTGAAGATAACAGCACGTTTAACACAGATCGTGTTAACGCATTTAATTTAATCAAAGAGTTGCACGTGCACACTCTGTATAGAAAAAATATATGATTCCTACCATCGTTTTGGTTGGCCGGCCTAATGTGGGCAAGTCAACCTTATTCAATCGTCTGACCAAGAGCCGTGATGCGCTGGTGGCAGACTTTCCCGGCCTGACACGCGACCGACATTACGGACGTGGTTTGGGGGCGAGCCAGCCTTATCTGGTGGTGGATACAGGTGGTTTTGAGCCAAACACCGATAGTGGTATTTTGAAAGAAATGGCAAGGCAAACCCTGCAGGCCATTGATGAGGCGGATGTGGTGATTTTTTTGGTGGATGGCCGTCAAGGCGCAACACCACAGGATATGGAAATTGCGAACCGATTGCGTAAATGCAGGGCACCAGTTCTGCTTGCCGTCAACAAAACCGAGGGCATGCAAAAGGCTGTGGTGAGTGCTGATTTCCACGAATTAGGATTAGGCTACCCTTTGTCTATTTCATCTGCGCATGGCGAAGGTGTGCGTGACATCATTGAAGAAGCGCTGGCGCACTTCAAAGGCGAGGTCATCGAAGAGGCTCCAGTCAATGACTACACCGGAGATAGAATTCCCAAGGTGGCGATAGTTGGCCGTCCTAATGTGGGCAAGTCCACTCTGGTCAATGCGCTGCTGGGTGAGGAGCGTGTGATTGCATATGATGAGCCGGGTACCACGCGTGACTCGATTCACATTGATCTGGAAAAAAACGGCAAGCATTACACTTTGATTGACACGGCCGGCGTGCGCAAACGCGGACGCGTTTTTGAAGCGATTGAAAAGTTTTCTGTCATCAAAACTATACAGGCGATTGAAGAAGCCAATGTGGTGATATTGGTGGTGGATGCGCAGGAAGGCATTACTGAGCAGGACGCACATGTGGCGGCGTATATTTTAGATGCAGGCCGCGCCTTAGTGGTGGCGATTAATAAATGGGATGGCTTGAAAGAAGACGAGCGCGACTGGATTAAGCGCGAAATAGATCGCAAGCTGCAATTTTTAGACTTTGCCGAGTTTCACTACATATCAGCCTTGCGCAGGAAAGGGCTGCCAGAATTATTCAAATCAGTCGATGTAGCTTATAAAGCTGCGTTTGCCAAGCTGGCGACACCGCAATTGACACGTGTGCTACTGGACGCTCTGCAGCAGCATCAGCCGCCAATCAGCAAAGGGATACGTCCCAAACTTCGATATGCGCATCAAGGCGGCAGCAACCCGCCTATCGTTGTCGTGCATGGCAGTCACGTTGATGGGGTAAAAGACGCATATACTCGCTTCTTGGAAAAAACATTCCGCAGGAC
>Ga0116204_1000232_pt1 | contig 30389 bp, 30 predicted proteins | sample LakKivwa52mmetaG_FD_94481 | JGI IMG/M metagenome (GOLD analysis project Ga0116204, IMG submission 94481) | Anoxic lake water microbial communities from Lake Kivu, Rwanda to study Microbial Dark Matter (Phase II) - Lake Kivu water 52m metaG | ecosystem: Environmental > Aquatic > Freshwater > Lake... | reverse complement strand
GGCAATACGACCGGGGGAACGGCATCCGTCAAAAATGCGACAACGGACGGATTCAAAGCAACCACTGCGACAAGGGCGATCATCACGAGGGCAATTATCATTTTTTTCATATTTTTTCTCCTTATTTTTTAGTTAAAATGGCAATACGACCGGTGTCAACAAGTTGTCGTTGGTATTTTTCAAAATTGCGTCAATGGTCAATGTTGTTTTTTCGCTTGTCTTTGTTCTTCTCATGGTTTTTCTCTCCTTCTATTAATTAAAATGGCAATACAACCGGTGTCAACAAGTTGTCGTTGGTGTTTTTCAAAATCGCGTCAATGGTCAATGTTGTTTTTTCGCTTGTCTTTGTTCTTCTCATGGTATTTCTCTCCTTTCTTCTTTTTTCGTGACTAAAAAACGGTTGCTTAGAATATGGTGTATGTCTTAGTCAACACTCAATGTTTATTTTTACATCCCTATTTTAACACACACGGAAAAATTCTTTGAGCACATTTTGTGTGTAATATGCAAAAAAAAACATGTCACGTTTGACATGTTCTTCTTCGTTTACACAATATTCAGTTCTGGTTCTCTTCGGTGATTTCCAACAACCGATTGAAATACTCGGATGCTTTTTTATACTTTCCTTGAATTTTCAAAAACTTGATTATTTTGTTGTAAACAAACTTGTCCCATCCATATGATTCGCGTGAACGAATGATTGGTAGGAGTACCGTTTCTAAATGAATCAACTTTTCATTCGTCTCTTCAAAATCATAATACTGAATAATTTCCTTCAACAAAGCATTCTTCTCGAATCCAACCACATTGCTTCGCACATAGTTTATAACTTCCATGATCTCATCATTCATATCGAAATGATCCATGCTGGTTATCCACGACGAAAAAACGCTAAACGATGCGAAACCTCCTTTGTCGTCGAACAATGTTTGCTTCGCCTCACGATACACTTTTTTGGCTTTCTCTTTGTCATTAAGTTTGAAATAACAATTAAACAATGTGGTATATGCAATCCTGAGTTCAAGCTTGTTGTTTATTAACTTTGCTAGTTTGATGTTTGCTTCACACATTCCAATTGCCGTGTTGTATTTTTTCAATGTCAGATACACAAAAATTAATGAATTTTTTGTCTTGAGAATGCCCTTTACATTGTCCATTCTACGGTACATATCCAACGCTTTTTCCAAATAATAATCGCTAAGAAGAAGTTTTTTCAAATTGTAGTACTTCAGTCCCATCGAGTAATAGATGGTTGACATACGGTTGTCTTCAAAACCTTCCGTTTTCCCTCTCAAAATTTCCAATGTTTCAAGTGCTTTGTCATGATTCGTGTAATAATGATACGTGAGGAGGCAGTCGTAATAACAAATCTCTTGGAACTTATTCATGTACTTTTTTAAATAGCCAAGAAGGGTGACCAATTCCTCAAATTTTTGGTTGACCTCGAAAACCGATCGTCCCCATAAAACGGCAATCAAATAATCAATGACCACCTCCTCTTCAAAAAGCATCTGTTTCTCATAGTCGTATAAGTATTCAACAGATTCTTTGAATTCTTGAAACTCAAAGTCGAGCTCAATAAATTTTCGGATAAACTCATCAATTTCATCTTTATACTCTTGTCTTTCCTCATCGGTCAACAAATCTGCACCAAGACGTTCCTTCAAGGCTTGGACCTTGTCTTTGCTTAGGTTCCTTTCGTCTCGTATATACGAATAATACATGGATGTGGATACAATATCCAACGTGAGGTCTATGACAGGAATTTGTTCTTGGCTGCGCATATATTCAATGACTTTCCTCAACAAGACACTCACCTCCAGAAAAAACTAGAAATCGTATTTCATTTGTTCAATGAACAACTCTTTAACCGGTGAAAATGATTTTCTATGAATCTCACACGCACCATGATTAATCAATGCTGTTTTGTGTTCCTTGGTTGGATATCCTTTGTTGCGGTCGAAACCGTAGTGTGGGTATTTTTTGGCCATTTCAACCATGTATCGATCACGAACCACTTTGGCAACAACGCTTGCCGCAGCAATGGAAATCGATCTTTGATCGCCTTTGATGATTCCGAGCATCGGAATCGAGATATCCAATTTCATGGCATCGACGAGCACATAATCGGGTTGGATAATGCAGCCTTCAATTGCCTTGATCATTGCTAGTTTCGTTGCTTGATAAATGTTCATATGGTCGATCTTGTCTTCGAAAACAAATTCGAAAGAAACATCCAAAGCGACTTGAAGGATTATGGAAAAGAAAAATTCTCTTTTCTTCGCACTAAGTTGCTTTGAGTCTGTCAGTCCTTCTAGGAAAAAATGTGGTGGAAGGACAACACACGCCGCAACGACAGGGCCCGCGATTGGTCCTCGCCCGACTTCGTCCACCCCTGCAATTTTCCTCTTTCCTTCCAAAAAAAGTTTGTCCTCGAATTCTTTGTTATATATTTGCATCTTGACACCAATCAAACGTGATTTTTCCGATTTTATTGTTCCGAATGTCGTGAAGCACAAGGGCATACACCTTGTTCATATCAACATCCCCTCCGGTTTTGATTGCTCCTCGAAGTCTCCCGATATGTGCCAATATCACAATTGGATCTTGATTCAAATCTTCGATGTTGTATTTTTCGGTCGTGATTTTCGGATATTTTTCTGATAAAAAACGAATCGCATGGATGACGATTTCTTCGATCGGTAAGATTTCATCTTTCACTGCTCCGGTGAGAGCAAGATGAAGACCGACCATCGGGTCGTCAAATTTCGGCCACAAAACCCCGGGCGTGTCAAGAAGTTGAAGAGCATCGGACACATGAATCCATTGTTGTGACTTGGTGATTCCGGGTTTGTCCCCCACAACCGTTGCTTTTTTTCCCGCAAGGGTATTGATCAATGTGGATTTTCCAACATTGGGAATGCCCAAAATCATTGCTTTGATTGGTTGTTCCTTCAATCCCTTGTTCCGATCGGCATCGGTTTTTTGCATCAAAACACGTTTCGCTTCCGTAACAATATGATTTACGTTCAGTTTTGTAATGGAATCAATCAATAAAACGGGTGTATTCGATCTTTCAAAATACGATTTCCAACGCTTGTTTTGTCTAGGGTCGGCCATTGATGCCTTCGTCATCAAAATGAGCCTTGGCTTGCGTCCAATGATGGAATCGATCATCGGGTTTTTAGATGAGACCGGAATTCTCGCATCGATTAACTCAAACACGATATCGACCAATTTGATTTTTCCTTCGATCTCCCGTCGGGCCTTGGCCATATGGCCAGGATACCATTGAATCATATGTTTCCTCTATTCTATCTTTCTCCAATCGAACAGCGAGTGGACATGATATTTCGCTATGCCGATGATATCCTCTTTTCGAACGAGTCCAATGTCTGGACTATCTTTGCTGTTTGGACGATTATCCCCCAACACGAAGTAGTAATCTTCCGGAATGATCATGACTCCGCCTTCCACCGGGCAGATTGAGATGGATTGGCCATTTTTAAAACGACAGACATCGTTTGATTCTCCGACAATAAAGTTGAAACTTGGTGTGATGTAGAAATTGTTGAATTTATCCTTTTTCAAGTTCCCATACTCATCCCGCAAAAACGGTTCTTCCACCAAAACACCGTTGACGAACAAATTGAACCCATCGTGCGAAAGTGTCTCTCCCGGCATTCCGATGATTCTTTTCAAAAAACGTTCTTTGACATCGTGATTGTAAAAGTTTGGGTCGATTTGAATGACCACGATGTCGAACCTGGACACATTGTTCGACACTATGGCGATCATTTGTTCGCCACTTTCAACATTGGGATTCATTGATGGTCCTTGAACCGGAAACATGAACACCCATGCAAACAAAAAAGTGACGAGAAATGCGCACAAGGGAACAATGACCAACAAGTCCAAGAAATCATAAATTTTCTTTTTTGTTTGGATATCTCGCATCAAGGTCGGTTGTTCCCATGAATTCGTTTCTTTGGACTGTTTGTTCTTTTTCCTAAGAAAGGTGCCAAAGCCGACAATTGAAACGACTGTGGATAAAAAGATGATGACATCGATTGTTTCGTAACTGGCATCGCTGTTTCTTGATACGGCTCTTGTAATGAAATAAAGAATTCCACTCAACAACAAAACGAGCATTTTTGTTAGAATTTTCTTCTCGTACTCCTTGGATTTTTTCAATTCTTCTTCGGAGCCGATGTTGTTTTCTTCATATGCGGGATTGATGGTTATGGATGAATCCGATACGGTCATTGATGCATCGGATGTCTGTTCTTCTGTGTGAATGACCGACTTTTCCTTCTCCACATCAACGCCTCCTCTTTACGACAATTTTTCTTCAAGTTCTACCAAATCCACCAAAACTTCCCTTGGTTTTCCTTTGTAACTCTCTGAAACGATTCCTCTTCTTTCCAACTCGGTGATAATCGCTTGTGCACGGTTGAACCCCATTCCAAAATACTTTTGTAAATTGTTGATGGATGCATTCGCATTTTCCACAACATATCGAGCAACGGTCTCGAACAATTCATCGTCATAGTCATCCGAAGACGATGATTCTTCCTCCGTTTCAACCAAATCGGATGTTTGGAACAAATAATGGGTTGAGTGGTGTTCCCTTAGGAAATTCGTCACATTCGTGATTTCATAATCGGAAACATAAGCCCCTTGCAACCGTCGTTCACTCATGCCATCGCTATGCAACATATCTCCTTTTCCAAGAAGTTTTTCCGCTCCTCCATGGTCAAGTATCGTAACCGAATCGACATAGGAAGCGACCTTGAATGCCGAACGTACGGGAATGTTGTTTTTTATGCTTCCACGTATGATGTCGGTTGATGGACGTTGCGTCGCCACAATCAAATGGATCCCAGCCGCCCGTGCTTTTTGGGTAATTCGTTGAATGTATCCTTCGACTTCATTGCCAGCAACGCTCATCAAATCCGCCAACTCATCGATGACAATCACGATGTATGGCATGATTTTTTGCCGGTTCGCGATTGCGATTTGGTTAAACGCAGCAATATCACGAATCCGGTTGATTTTGAATAGGTTGAATCGTTTTTCCATTTCTTCAACTGCCCAACGCAACGACGATGCAGCAGTTTTCGGATCGTTGATGACAGGGGCTGCCAAATGCGGAATCTCTTCGTATGCCGCAAGTTCGACCATCTTAGGATCAATTAATAACAATTTCAATTGATCGGGATGAGCTTTGTACAACATACTGACGATCATCGAGTTGATGCATACGCTTTTCCCACTACCAGTTGTTCCGGCAATCAAACCATGCGGCATTTTATCAATATCGGAATAAATATAATCTCCATTAATGTCGATGCCAAGTGCAACATTCAAAGGATTGCCATCCTTCAAGAAACGCTCGTTGTGCAATAAATCTCCAAGAGCGACGATTTCAGGGTTCTTATTTGGAACTTCGATTCCGACAAAAGGTTTGCCCGGAATCGGCATTTGAAGTCGTATGTTGGTTGCTGACAAATTCATCTGAAGGGTATCGGCAATTTTTCCAATCATTTTGACGTTTACGCCGGGTTCTAGTTTGACTTCATACTGAGTGACAGCCGGCCCCTTGATTGCATTGACGACCCTTCCTCGAATCTCAAACTCGTCTAGAGTTCCGTTGATGATTGTGGAGGCTGTTTTTATCCATTCCTCATCCGCTTCCACTTTTTTTTCACCCCGACTTAAGAATGACAGTGGAGGAAACTGGTATCGCTTGGACTGTGGTTGCGTAGATGATTTTTTGACTTCGGAAACGGTCTTCGTTGGTCGTATTAATGCAGGGGAATCCTCCTTTTTAACCAAAGACTCTTTGTAATACTCCAATTCTTCATCTTCATCAAAATACTCCGCAGCAACATCTGGCTTTTGATTTTGAAGATATTCGTTTTGATAGCGTTCATTGAAAAATTCATGCTCTGCATCTTCAATCATTTTTTGTTGTTCTTCATACGTCAATGAATGATTTTCATCAAACACCGGTTCTTTTCGCACGTCTTCTTTCGGCAAACTTCTTTGCGTGACTTTTCCTGTTTTTAACAACTCGCGATATTGCGAGGAATCAAAAACACCAAATTCATAAAATTCCGTACCGTATTTTGCTTTGAGTTCTTCCTTTGTCATTGTTTTCTTGTCGCGAAAACTTTCATATTGAAGTCCTTTGTTTCCGTACTTTGCTGCCTGAGGAACAACAACTTCGTTTTTTACTCTTCCGAGTACGGGGGAAATGAATTCCGACTCGCGTGGTTTGCGAACTTGTGGCATGGGCGTTTGGAGATTGTTTATTGGTTTCTCCGTACGGGGGGATTTTTCTTCTTCCTTTTCCGTTACATCATCATCCGAAATGGATGCGATATAAAACGGTTTTCTCTTTTTTTCGTCACTCATGTCTTTCCCTCCTTATCATCGTATCCAAAAAAGACTCAATTTCATTTTTTGTTTTTCGCAATTTGCTGACAAAACGTCCGATTTCAATCCCGTTTTCATATGCAATGAAACTCGGTATTCCAAATATGTCAAGGTCTCTTCCCAATGTCAAAAACTTATCCCGATTGATTATCGCCCATTGAAACCGGTCGTATTTGATTTCCAACATCGGAAGAAACGGTTTGATCGCGCTGCAATCGGGACACCAATTCGCCGTAAAGACGAAAATGGTCCTTTTTTGCTTCAATTGTGTAAAACGCTCGATTGTATTGATTTCCTCCAATGCCTTTCACCTCAATCATTATACTACATAGCGGCCTTTTTTTGAACTTAAATTTGCTATTCTTCCAACTCATCCAAATCTTCTTCTTCGCCTAAATACTCATTTTCCAAGCGAAGAATGGCTTCCTTGTCGAAGATGCTTTTGCTGTAGACTTTGTGTGTTTCCTCTGCGACAATATCAAAAATGGTCAAGGTGATTTTATTGATTGCGGAATTGTATGTCGTCTCTATGACCAGTTTCTTGAACCAGTACGCGGGATTGACCGCATTTAAGACAGCAAACGCCGCCTTCGTCAGTTTGGGAACATGAAGTTTGTTTGCCGCTTTCATCAGTTTATTCTCATCGATTTTCTTTTTCACTTCGAAAAACTTGATAATCCTGGAAACGCGCATGCCTCTAAACGGCTTGAAAAAACGCTTGTCAAACACCGAATCCAAACGATCCGTGATGTAATGATTAAGCATCATGAATTCATCCAATGTCAATTCATAAATAGGATAGTCCGATTCGGGATAAAACTTCTCAGCAATTTGATGAATCATCTCCCAGCTCATTTCTCGAACGACACGAAACTTGTCGTTTGTCTTCAATCCGACCGTGTCATCTTGATACGTTTTTTTAATACCGTTCACAATGGTGATGATTTCGGCATCATCGATTTGAATTTGGTTTTTCAACGTGATTTTGAACTTTTTGTCATTTCGAATGGATACAACCAAGGCAACAACATACATCGCTCCAAAAATTGTAAATCCCAAAATGATCCCGGTTATCAAAGCCAAAAAACTCTGAAAATTAAATTGACTAAAAAAATCAAACAAAAACTCGTTTAAATTTGTAAGATTGGACATCGTTTCCATCCCTTCTGATCGTTTTCAAAGAAGACCTATGTCTATTTTACTACAAAATGAAAAACTATTCAACTTTACATTTTTTTTATTTTGTGCTAATATACAGTCAATACGAAAGGGGCCTTTATGGAACAACATCTTATTGCACTCGATCTTGATGGAACGCTTATGATCAGTTTCAATGACTATGATCCTGAGACGTTTGCCTATGTCAAACATTTAAAAAGTCAAGGTCATTTGATCGTACTAGCAACGGGGAGACCGTACCGATCGACGAAGTTCGTTTACGACCTTTTGGGTCTTGACACCCCGATGCTTAATTACAACGGAGCAATTGTCACCAATCCAAATGACCCAGAATTCCCAAAAGTCGACATTCGAATCAAAAAGGAATCGCTTTGCGACATTTTGTTCAATACGGAAGGGGTTATCAACGCCTTTTGCGAAATCGGAGACGATATTTACGTCAATGATTTAACCGAAAAAGTGAAACCTTATTTACATTTGGATGGGGGCAATCTAGTTGAAGGAAAGATGTGCGATACATTGAACGGGGATCCCAACGGGGCATTGGTTTTCGTTGAATACGACAAAATCGATGCGTTTGAAAAATATGTCACATCCAATTACCCCGACCAATTGAGCGTTCGTCATTGGCCAATTGAGGATTGCGTCATTGTCGAGGTCTACAACCCTCATACCACGAAAGGAAACGGCTTGCATCACATTGCCCAGTACTACTGCATTCCCAACGAACGAATCATCGCCATCGGGGATGGTCACAATGACATCGAGATGCTCGATTACGCTGGAATTGCTGTTGCGATGAAAAATGCCAACGATGCACTGTTCCCATTCGCCGATTTCATCACCGCATCAAATAAGGAACAAGGGGTCTTGATGTTTTTAAAATCATTCTTTGATGAATAAAAAAAGGCAATTCGGAAGAATTGCCTTTTTATCTATTCTTGATTCTTGATATCCTTTAAGTTGTACAATTTCCTCCAAAGAAGATTGATGACGAGGAAAACAGTACCCCATTTCAAAACATTGAAAATACCAAAAATCTCCACCACCGAAGAAAAAGGCATTTCAATCTTGTAAATGATAGGAAGATTGACCCATGCGTTGTAGAAAACCATGAACACGGTCGTGAATGCAACACCGATTCCTGTTGCGATCCAAACTTTTTTCGCCGACGGTTTGTCCGCTTCACTTTTTTTATTAAACAAAATGGCGGATGGCAACATGAAACACATCGTCGCCAAAAAATTGATTCCCTCATCCAAATAGGGTATGACGGGGGCGGTCAAACTCGGCATATAAACATGGATAAGATTGGTCGCCAAAGAAACCAAGATGGCATACTTGAAGCCAAACCAAATCATAACCATGAAAACAATCAATGCGCTAATCTCCAATTTCAAAAAAGGCGCAGCCGGCATAACGGGAATACCTGCAAGTTGTAAAACACTCGCAAACCCTATCAAAACACCAAGCAAAGCAACCGTTTTGGTCGTTATTTTGGAAGGCTTCGTCCCTTGTTTGTGTGCTCGAAGAACAATCAAACTCAAAGTCGTGTAAACGACAACGATGAGAAAGTCAACGACCAAAATACTAATGAAATCGAGCCTCGCCCCGTTTTTTTCTTGAATGCTCAACAAGGCAGTCACACCGGAGAGGATTGCGACGATGGACAACAAGCCTCCAACAATGCTTTTTTTTGCGCGATTCTTCTTGGATTGTACAATCGTCAAGTAGGCAAGCAAACCGATGCTAATCACAATGAAGACCAAAGAAGTGATGATTTCCGTTTGGTACTTGATGAAAAGTTCTCCTAAATTCATTTTTTATCCTCCTGATTTTCTGACATAAAAAAATGCCGTTTGAATATTCTTCATACGGCAAAAAAACAAAATCCAAGCACAAAAAAGTGCCCTATGATCTTCTTCCATCTAGACTGTACTATCGGTTTCGGAGTTGCACCGAATCATGCTTTGCAGCTCGCGGACTATACCGCCGGTCGGGAATTTCGCCCTGCCCTGAAGATTTATTACAAAGTGATTATATCATGATTCTATATTGTTGTCAATCAATTGCAAATCGCTTTCATCGCTTTTCATAATCGATGCAATCTCTGAATATCCAAAACCCTTTTGAAGAAGACTACCGATAATTTTTTGTTTTGCCTCTTTGGTTGGCTTGTCGTGTTTTCTTAATAGTTTTTCGTATTCCTTTTTTAACGTTTCTTGATGATTGCTGGTAAACTCTGTCGTTGCGATCGCTTTCTTGATGGCTGAAATCGAAAAACCTTCCCGCGAGTATTTTTGCATGAGCAGTTGTCTTTGCTTGTTGATGGGCAAGTGATGGATTTTAGCCATATCTTTTGTCAGCATCATTAGGATGCGTTGTGTTTCTTGTTCTTCCTCAATTTTTTCAAGTTCTTCGTCAATCAATGATTTTTCAAGTCCCTTTTCCATCAATTTATGGCGAATGTATCGTTTTCCTTTGTTGGAAGCAACATAGTTTTCGATGGCGTTTTTTATGAAGCGCTGGTCGTCAAGATAACCGAGGTTTTTCAGTTTCTCCAAGATTTCATTTTTTTCAACCGAGGGAATGTCTTTCTTATCCAAATAGGAAGATACTTCACGGACGGATCGTTCTTTGAATGAAATGAATCCAAGCGTCTTATGAATCAAATTGAATTTCGCCTCATATCGCAGCGCATCGTCGAGTTCTTCTTTTGTCCAAATTTTCCCTTCGAACAATTGGAATTTTAGCACCGTTTCCTCACTAAAAGAATGACTGGTGGAATCCGACAACACAACATATTTCTTTTTGGATTTTCTCATTTCTTTGATTTCCATAAAACGACCTTCTTTCGTTTTGCGATTTTGATTGGACGTCGTTTTCTATCGATTGAACTCCGATTTCAAAAAGGCGTCAATGAACATATCAATATCTCCATCGAGAACCGAGGTTGGATTGGATGATTCCGCTTGTGTTCTCAAGTCTTTGACCATCGCATAGGGATGAAGAACATAACTTCTGATCTGACTTCCAAATGAGTTTTCCATTGCATCGCCGCTTATGGAGCGAATTTTGTTCTCTTTTTCAATCACTTCCAATTGATATAGTCTTGATCTTAAAATTTGCATCGCCGTTTCCCTGTTTTGAATCTGGCTGCGCTGATTTTGACAAGTCACAACGACGCCTGTTTTCAAATGCGTGATTCGAACGGCAGAATCAGTCGTGTTAACGTGTTGCCCCCCTGCTCCACTGGATCGGTATGTATCAATTTTCAAGTCCTCTGGTCGAATGTCCACTTCGATTTCTCCCGTCATGACTGGGGTCACTGTCACCGATGCGAACGATGTGTGGCGACGTGCATTGCTGTCAAACGGCGATATCCGCACCAAACGGTGGACACCGTTTTCTCCTTTGAGATATCCGTAGGCTTTTTTTCCTTTGAGAATGAAGGTTACACTCTTGATCCCCGCTTCTTCCGCTTCTTGATAATCAATCAAATCGAAATCAAAGTTTCGTTGTTCGGAGAACCGTTTATACATTCGATAAAGCATAAACGCCCAATCTTGGGATTCGGTTCCTCCCGCACCAGGATGGATCTCCAAGATTGCATCGTTGGAATCGTACTCGCCACTTAGCAACAGTTCTGTTTCAAACCCTGATAATTCTTTGGATAATTTTTTGATCAATTGATCAATCTCATGGTCTTCTTGCTCTTCTTGTTTTTGAAAATCGAACAACAATCTCAAATCATCCAACATGCTCTTCATGAAGGATATTCCTTCCACCTTTTCCTTTGCGCTGTTTATCTCTTGAATCACTTTTTTTGCTGCTTCCGGATTGTCCCAAAATGTACTATCATTCATTTTGGTTTCCCCTTTTTCTATCATTGACCTAAGATCGTTGATTTTGACAAACTTGATAATATCTTCAACTCGTTTCTCGAAGTTTTCCAAATATTTCATCACTTCATAGTTTTCCATATCGTTCCTCCAAAAAATTAACTCAAAGAAGCGATCCTTGAGTTAATTCTCTCTTTATTGTCCACAGCAATGCTTGTGTTTTTTGCCGCTGCCACATGGGCATGGATCGTTGCGGCCAACTTTTTCATTCGCCTTGACTGGTGTTTTTTTCTTTGTATCGTCTTCTTTGCCGGATGAGGCAGCAATCGGTTTTGCCACTTCCTCACGCTGCAAATTGTCTCTAATTTGTGCGCGATTGATCAAACTGATCGCTTCATTTTCTATGGTAACGATCAAATCATTGAACATTTGAAACCCAATTTCTTGATATTCACGAAGTGGGTTTACTTGAGCATACGATTGCAAACCGATTCCTTGCCGAAGTTCGCTCATCGCATCAATATGATCCATCCAATAGGTATCAACAACCCGAAGCAAAACAACCTTTAAAAACTCGTAGTAAATTTCCGGTGGGAAGGCGTTTTTCTTGTTCTCCAAATTTGCTTGAAATTTTCCGAACAAGAATTTTTTCGCATCCTCTATCGTCAAATCTTCATAGTCCGCCACTTTTGTCTCGCTAATTCCAAGGTATTTGCCCGCCACTTCGTGATGCAGTTGCTTGGCAATGACGTACTTTTCCTTACGATCGAAATCGATGTATGAACTGGCAAGCCTGTTGGCGACGGATTCCATCATTTTTACGGCAATCGGTTCAATATCATCCATGAACAAGATGTCGTTGCGTTGTCCGTAGATGATCTCCCGTTGTTTTCTCAATACTTCGTCATATTGAACAACGCTTTTCCGACGATCGAAATTGGATCCCTCAATTTTCTTTTGCGCACTTTCGACGAAGTTCGAAAACATTTTGGATTCAAGCGGAATTTCATTGCCCTGCTCATCAATCGAAACAACCATGTTTAGTGCGGTTTTGAATCGATCGCTCCCAACTCGTCTCATCAATTCATCTTCTGCGGATAAGTAAAATCTCGAATATCCAGGGTCTCCTTGGCGTCCAGATCGGCCTCGAAGCTGGTTGTCAATCCGTCTTGCCTCATGGCGTTCGGTTCCAATGACTGCCAGACCGCCTACTTCACGGACTCCAACTCCTAGTTTGATGTCGGTTCCACGTCCCGCCATGTTTGTTGCAATGGTGACAGCCCCGGTTTGCCCGGCAAACTGAACAATCTCCGCTTCTCTTTCGTGTTGTTTCGCGTTCAACACGTTGTGACGAATCCCCATACGCTTCAACATTCCGCTTAAAAGTTCACTCGTTTCAATCGAAACGGTACCAACAAGAATTGGTTGACCGATTTTGTGTCTTTCCGCGATGTCTTTTGCAATCGCTTTATATTTCCCTTGCATCGATTTGAACATCAAATCCGGTTCGTCGCGGCGGATGACGGGTACATTTGTTGGAATTTCAACAACAAACATGTTGTATATGTTGCGAAACTCTTCTTCTTCTGTTTTTGCCGTGCCAGTCATCCCAGCTAGTTTTCGATACATTCTAAAGTAATTTTGGAACGTGATTGTCGCAAGCGTTCTTGTTTCCCGCTTGATTTCCACTTTCTCCTTCGCCTCAAGTGCTTGATGAAGTCCTTCGCTAAACTGCCGTCCGTGCATCAAGCGTCCTGTGAACGGATCGACAATGATGACTTTACCTTCTTGGACAACATAATCGACATCTCTTGACATTGTGTAGTTGGCCTTTATGGCCTGGTTGATGTGATGCAACAAACCAACATGTTTGACGTCGTATAAATTCTCAATTCCAAAAGCACGTTCCGCTTTGGCGATGCCAGTCTCCGTCAAAATGACATGTTTCAGTTTAATGTCAATTTCATAATCCGAATCGATCAAAGATTTGGCAAATGCATTGGCTTGGGTGTATAGATTCGCGGTTCGCTTTTGTCCTCCCGATATGATGAGCGGTGTTCTTGCTTCATCGATCAAAATCGAGTCCACCTCATCGACAATGGCGAAGTTGAGCGGTTTTTGGACCATGTCTTCTTTATATATGACCATGTGATCCCTTAGATAATCAAATCCCAGTTCGTTGTTGGTCGAGTAGGTAATATCGCACCGATATGCCGAGCGTTTTTCTTCAGGTGTCAGTTCCCTTAAATTGAGTCCGACCGTCAACCCGAGCCAAATGTGAAGTTCTCCCATTTCTCTTGCATCTCGGGCAGCCAAATATTCATTGACTGTGACAATGTGCACGCCGTTTCCAGGAAGCGCATTTAGATACGCCACCATCGTCGATGTCAATGTTTTTCCTTCACCCGTCTTCATTTCTGCGATGTTCCCGGCATGCATTGCCGCAGCCCCCATGATTTGGACCTTGAATGGGGTCATCTTCAACACTCTCGTTGATGTCTCCCGTACGGTCGCAAATGCTTCGATGAGCAAATCGTCCATGGTTTCGCCGTTTTTCAACCGTTCCCGAAACTCTGCTGTCTTCGCTTTCAGTTCCTCATCGGATTTTTTCTTATATTCTTCTGCCAAAGCGTCTACTTTATCCGCGATTTTTGAGATCCGCTTCAGTTCTTTATATCCAAGATCAAACAGTGCCCTAAACATTGATTCACAACCTTTCGTTAGTATATGATACCATTTTTTACCTGTTTTTACAAGTGTTTTCATTTGACACTGCATTGAAAAAAGGCCCCGAGGGGCCTTCTGTCTGTGTCATTGTTTGGTTTCAATGATGGCGAAATCGCCATCTTCTCTTCGATAGACCACGGATACCCGTTGATTTTCCTCATTCAAGAAGACATAAAAACTATGTCCAAGAACTTCCATTTGAGTAATCGCCTCATCGGCGGTCATCGGAACCAACTCGACTTGCTTGTTTTTTACCAAATTGCTAGCGAGAATTTCTTTTTCCAAGGCATCCACATCCAATTCTTCACTGAAGAAATTGCCGATTCCCTCCCTTTTTCGGATGCTTCGATTCAGTTTTGTCTTGTGCTTGGTGATTTGAAGTTCGAGTTTATCCACTGCGATGTCGATGGCGCCGTACATCGTGGGTTCTTTGCTTTCGGCGCGCAAGATCAGGTATTTTGCCGGGATCGTAACCTCCACGACATGGTATTCCCCGTATACTTTGCACAAAACGCTTGCCTCTAGCTCTTCGCTTTTTGTGAAGTACGGGTTGAGTCTTTGCAACTTGTCGGTTGCATACTGCCTGATCGCAGGACTGGGTTCAAACTTGTTCTTACCACGGACTGATACTTTCATAAAAACACTCCCTTCTGTGGTATTCACACATTAATTATAACACTTTTCCAAATGTTTGTAAATCGATTCCCCAATGGAAAAGGGCTAATTTTCATTAGCCCCTTTGGTTTAATACATTCCCTCAGGCATCGCAGGTGTTGTTTTTTCTTCTTTGATTTCTCCAACTGCCGCCTCGGTCGTGATAAAGAGTGATGAAATTGATGCCGCATTCAAGATTGCGCTTCTTGTGACTTTGGTTGGATCAACGATTCCCTTATGAAACATATTGACCCATTCCCCTGATTTCGCGTCGAAACCAATGTTTTTATCGGATTTTTTCTGGAGTTCAACAATTTCAAGTCCGTCAAATCCAGCGTTTTCGGCAATTTGGTATGTCGGAATTGTCAACGATTCCAACACGACGTTAATTCCTTTTTGGACATCAATGGTTGAAGATTTCAAAATTGGTTTCAACTCGCGATAAATTTCAATAAGAATCGCGCCTCCACCGATGACAATTCCTTCTTCGACGGCTGCCTTCGTCGCGTTGAGCGCATCTTCAATCCGAAGTTTCTTTTCTTTAAGTTCAAGTTCGGTAGTCGCACCGACTTTTAAAACGGCGACACCGTTTGATAACTTCGCCAATCGCTCATTGAAACGTTTCTTGTCGTATTCGCTTGTTGAGTTCATGGCTTGGTTTTTGATTTCTTGAACACGTTTCTTGATGGCACTGGACTCGCCTGCCCCTTCAAAGATCGTGGTTGAATCTTTTTTGATGATGATTTTCTTTGCAAATCCCAAATCATCAAACGTCAAATCAGTTAAGTTCATGTTCAAGTCCTTAGAGAAGAAACGTGCGCCCGTTAAGGTTGCAATGTCTTGAAGCATTTCCTTTTGGTTGTCACCGAATCCCGGTGCTTTCGTTGCCACGACATTGAATGTTCCTCGTAGTTTGTTGACGACAATGGTGCTTACAACTTCATTTTCAAGGTCATCTGCAATCATCAAAAGCGGTTTGTTGCCTTTGACGATTTGTTCAAGCAATGGCAAAATGTCTTTGATTGATGAAACTTTTTGGTCAGTAACCATGATGACTGGGTTTTCCAAAAGGACTTCCATTTTTTCACGATCGGACACCATGTACGGTGAGATATATCCCTTGTCGTATTGCATGCCTTCGACGACCTCGAGTTCGGTATCAAACCCCTTCGATTCGTCAACGCTGATAACCCCTTCGCTACCGACGCGTTCCATCGCTTGGGCAATGATTCTTCCGATTTCTGCACTTCCGGATGAAATCGTGGCGACACTTGCAATATCATCATTCGTTTTCAGTTGACTCGTTTTTTCCAGGAGTTTTTTTGCCACTTCTTTCGCGGCCAATTCGATTCCTTCTCGTAACAATACGGGATTTGATCCTTTTTCAACAGCATCAATCCCTTTGTGAATCATCGACTGGGCAAGTATCGCAGCTGTGGTCGTTCCGTCGCCTGCTACATCGTTCGTGCGGTTGGCAACCTCATAGACCAGTTTCGCCCCCATGTTTTCAAATTTGTCCTCCAGTTCGATTTCCTTCGCAATCGTCACGCCATCATTGGTGATGAGTGGAGAACCGTATGATTTTTCAAGCACCACATTGCGCCCTTTCGGTCCCAATGTGATTTTAACGGTGTCGGACAACTTGTCCACGCCTCGAAGCATGGCTGTTCTTGCATCTTTTGAAAAACGGATTTCTTTGCTCATGAATTATTCCTCCTCCACAATGGCCAAAATGTCTTTTTCAGAAATGATGAGATAGTCTTTTTCTTCGATTTTGACTTCCGTAGTCGAATATTTTTTGAAGACGACTTTTTGTCCCACTTTCACATTGACCGGAATTCTTTTTCCGTCTACGAAAGCCCCGTCTCCAACAGCCAGCACCTTGGCAAAACTTGGTCTTTCCTTGTTGTCTCCGGTCAAAATAATGCCACTAGCTGTCTTCTTTTCAACTGGTTCCACTTCCAAAACGACATTATCGTTTAATGGTTTTAACATATGATTCGCTCCCTTCTTTTTTCACACGATTCGTGCGACATTATTATATCATATTTTTTAGCACTGTCAAGTAATAAGTGCTAACTTTTTCTGATTCATGACTCAAAATAGGTGAATATCACTGTGTTTTCTTCGAACAATCCGATGATTTCTAGAAGTTTAAGAAACCTTTCGTCTTGATTGATTTCATCAACCCATAAGAATATTCCCATATGATGAAGAAGGAAATAAACAACCAGTGGCGAATGCATCACCATGTCCGCTTTCTCTTTTTCCGATAAAATGTCATATCCACCACGAATCAATCGAACGAAGCTATAACATGTACGCCCTATGAAAACTTCTTCAACGACTTGATGTTTTGAAATAGATTTTGATTTTGCAGGAAAAATGGAAAACAAATTTGAAAACGTCCTCAAACCAATCACCTCGTCTTCATTTTTCGCACGATAGTTGGAAATTGCTTGAAAAAATCCCTGCCGAAGCAGGGATTCAATCAAACGACAAGGCTGATCAATTTGTTTGGAATCACGACAATTTTTTTGGGGGGGTTTCCTGCCAAATACTGTTGAACTCGTACATTCGCCAATGCAAGTCGTTTGACTTCTTCCTCGGGTGTGTCGAATGGAACGATCACCTTATCCCGGACTTTTCCGTTGATTTGAATGACAATCGTTACTTCTTCATCCAATGTTTTTTGAAGATCGTACGTTGGCCAAGATTCATAGGTGATCGTATTTGGATGGTTGAGCACGGTGTTCCACAATTCCTCCGTCAAATGTGGAGCAATCGGATTGAGAAGTTTCACAAACCCTTCCAAATACGTCTTCGGAATGGCTTGGGACTTGTAACATTCGTTCGTAAAAATCATCATCTGGGCAATCGCTGTGTTGTATTTCAACACTTCAAAATCTTCCGTGACTTTCTTCACCGTCTGATGATACACTTTCTCCAAGGACTTTGATGGTTCACCAACGACCGCCACTTCCGTATACAGACGATATACGCGTTCTAAAAACTTCTTCGCTCCTTCGATTGCGTTGGTCGACCACGGTTTGGCAGCTTCAAGAGGTCCCATGAACATTTCATACAAACGAAGTGTATCCGCGCCATGGTCTGCGACGATGTCATCCGGGTTGATGATGTTTCCCTTCGATTTCGACATCTTCTCGCCGTCTTCGCCAAGAATCATTCCTTGATTGAACAATCTTTGGAAGGGTTCCTTGGTTTTCACGACACCACAATCATACAAGACTTTATGCCAAAACCGTGCATAAAGCAAATGAAGTACGGCGTGTTCCGCTCCTCCGACATACAGGTCGACTGGAAGCCAATAATTTATCATGTCTTGAACATTCGGATCGGAAAGTTTTAGGAAATCATTGTTTTCCCGCAACAAATATCCAATGTAATACCAACAACTCCCCGCCCATTGTGGCATGGTGTTTGTTTCCCTTTTTCCCTTTATTCCATCTGAACGAACCACCTCAAGCCATTCTTTTGCGTTGGAGAGTGGTCCTTCTCCGGTACCGCTTGACTTGATTTCCTTGATGATGGGAAGTTCGAGAGGCAAATCTTCTTCTGAAAGTATTTCGATCGTACCATCTTCATAATGAATGACCGGGAACGGTTCACCCCAATAACGTTGTCTGCTAAAAATCCAATCTCTTAGTTTATAGTTAACATCTGCAGTACCTATGCTGTTCTTCTCCAAATAGTCGATCATTGTTTGATTGGCTTCTTTCGTCAACAAGCCATCTATGAAACCGGAATTCACATGTTTGGCATCCTTAACAAAGGCATTTTCAGAGATGTCTCCTTCAAGAACCGGTTTGATTTCAAGTCCATATTTCTTGGCAAATTCATAATCTCGTTCATCATGAGCCGGAACTGCCATAATCGCACCGGTGCCATAAGATGACAGTACATAATCGGCAATCCAAATGGGGATTTCTTCTTTGTTGACCGGATTGATGGCATACGCCCCGATAAATACACCGGTCTTTTCTTTGTTCAGCTCCGTCCGGTCCAAATCACTTTTGCCTTTAGCATATTCGACGTATTTTTTAACGTCGTATTCATATGGTTGTTTGGTGATGTTGGCAACCAACTCATGTTCGGGAGCCAATACGCAGTAGGTCGCACCAAAAAGCGTGTCAGCCCTTGTGGTGAACACTTCAAACGACTCCTCAGAATCTTTTATCTGGAATTTGACTCGCGCGCCAACGCTTTTCCCAATCCAATTTCTTTGCATTTCCTTAATCGAGTCTGTCCACTGGACTTCCTCCAAATCTTCCAAAAGACGTTCGGCGTATTTTGTGATTTTCAACACCCATTGGCGCATCGGTTTTTTTTCAACAGGAAACTCTCCCCGTTCACTCACCATTTTGCCATTGACGTTGATAACTTCTTCGTTCGCCAATACGGTTCCAAGCCCTTCGCACCAATTCACCTCGACGTTTTTTATTTCAGCGAGGCCTTTTTTATACAATTGAATGAAAATCCATTGTGTCCATTTGTAGTATTTTGGGTCGCATGTTGAAATTTCCCGATCCCAATCATAAGAAAATCCGAGAATTTCCAATTGTTTTTTGAAAATGGCGATGTTCTTGTTCGTAAAATCGCGTGGGTCTTTCCCAGTTTGTAGTGCGTATTGTTCTGCCGGAAGTCCAAATGAATCCCACCCCATTGGATTCATAACATTGTACCCTTGCATTCTTTTCATTCTTGCCATAATGTCGCCAGCGGTGTAGCTTTCCGGATGGCCAATATGCAATCCCGCTCCGCTTGGATATGGAAACATGACCAAGGAGTAAAACTTCGGTTTGTAAAATGCGCAAACACTTTTAAATGTCTTGTTTTCTTTCCAGTAGGTTTGCCACTTTTTTTCTATTTTCGTAAAATTATAGGCCATTTCCATCTTCCTTTCTTGGGTGTTCCGAATTTTCGATGATGTGTTTGATCGCGGAGAGGGCATAAAAAATACTCATGACCATCCCGATATAAAAAATGAATGCGATTCCGAGCAAGCTAGATAGCAGTTGCATAAACACATATGGAACCAATGCCACGGAATTGATGTTGAAAATTTCTCCAAATTTGATTTTATAAACGCTATTGAACATGTAGAAAATCAAACTAACGAACAAAGCGAAAATCATGAAGTTGATTCCAAGCGCGATGTATGCAGTCGGAAGACCAACCAAAATGATTGCGATTTTGTTTTGTTGCACGAAATTGTCAACGACCGAGAAGAATGATCCCCAAAATTGTGTGCTTAGCCGCGAACTTGAATCATTGAAGTCGATTCCCTGAAACTCAGGTATGCTTTCATACCCCAAAACGGGTATTATAATTGTCCCCTGGGCGAGTAAAATGCCTGTTTTTGAAAAAACAAAAGAAGTCTCTCCAATTTTGGGCGAATAGGTTCCTGTATCGTCAAAAACCAAAAACATCATTTCAAATTGTGAAATAGGAATTTTGGTCGGTTCGGAGGTTGAACATTCAAGCGTGTTCCCGAGGATCGCGCAATCCACTCCCCCCGCTTTTACAAAATCATTGATCACTTCGTTTTTGGTAAAAGAGTCCAGTCGATTGAATTTTATAATATCGATGGCGGTTGGAATCATGGTGATGAAAATCAAAAACATGAGGAAAATCACGGTTTTCGCCGTGCGTTCTTTTCTCACCAACGCAATCTTCTTCGGACTCATCATTCCAACTTTAATTTTTTCAAAAAAACTCATCGATTTCTCCTTGAATGTATGATTCATGTTGTCCATTCATAGGAACATTATACCATGAAATTGCTCATTTGACCAGCGGAAGAGTGTCGCATCCCAGGATTGAAAATGCTTCCGCTTGGTCGGTTTCGTTTTTCTATTGTATAATTATATCACTACACCTTTGAAAATGCAAAAGAATTCAAAAGGTTGCTTTTCCAGTCCCACCATGAGGAAATAAGGATTTAAAAAATTTGACATTCTTCATCGGTTGTGCTATAATACATTCGTTAAATATCTAGTGGAAAGAAGAAGTCCCACTTCTCACCTGATCGACGATTCTGTTGGTAGGTTTCATGTCACAAAAACGAACTCGTTGCATCTTGCGTTTCCTTGTGATAAATGGTGGGTCTTTGACCTGCTTTTTCTTTTGTCCTTTGATTTTAACTTCTATCTATCTACTATGGAGGTGAATTTTATTAGTAAAGTGACTGACCGAAAAGGTGATGGTTTGGTGAATGAAGGAATCAATGCACGTGAAGTCGTGGTCATTACGGACACGGGTGAAAATCTCGGTGTGAAGGAATTGAACGTCGCGATAAAACTAGCAAGTCAAAAAAGTTTTGACCTGGTTTGTGTCGCCCCGAATGCAACACCGCCTGTATGTCGTTTTATGGACTACAGCAAGTATCGCTATGAACAACAACGACGTGCAAAAGAAGCCAAAAAGAACCAAAAAATCATCAGCGTCAAGGAAATTCGATTGAGTCCGACCATCGACAAACACGACTTTGATACCAAACAACGAAATGCGAAAAAATTCTTGATGGAAGAAGACAAAGTGAAAGTCTCTGTTCGCTTCCGTGGACGCATGGTCGAATATGCAGCTAACGCTCAACTCGTTTTCGAACGCTTTGCCGCAGGATTGGACGACGTCTCAACCATTGAACAAAAGCCTACATTGGAGGGGCGCAACATGATCATGTTGCTTACTCCGAAAATCGACAAAACAAAAAAGTGAGGAGAAACAATTATGCCGAAAATGAAATCACACAGCGCTTCCAAGAAGCGTTTTAAAATCACGGGCACTGGCGCTGTCAGACGCGGCCAAGCGGGTATGAGCCACCTAGCACCTGGGAAGACACAAAAAAGAAAAAGACACTTGAGAAAACCGTCGATGATTGCGTCTTCAGACATGGGTCGCATCAGACAACAAATCTCAAATTTGAAATAGGTACTAAGGAGGATTTAAAACTATGCCACGTACAAAAGGTGGCGTTGTCGCAAGACGACGCAGAAATAAAGTATTGAAACTCGCCAAAGGGTACTTCGGGTCAAAAAGCACTCTTTATCGCACCGCTCATGAACAGGTCATGCATTCCTTGCAATATGCTTATCGCGATCGAAAAAATCGGAAAAGAGATTTCAGAAAGCTTTGGATCATCCGCATCAATGCTGCAGCAAGACAAAACAACTTGTCATACAACCAATTGATGTTTGGTCTAAAATTGATCAAGGCCGAAATCAACAGGAAAATGCTTGCGGATCTCGCTGTTAACGATGCAGCAACATTCGGCACCCTGTGCAAAAAAGCGATTAAAGCTCTTGAGAAAAACGCAAAATAAAAAAAATTCGGAGAAATCTCCGAATTTTTTTTATCCAAGTCTTCTTTTCTTCAGGAAAAAGAACAAGCCCGTCGCAATTCCGGATGCTCCGATGACCGATGATCCGATGATTGCCGGCACGACAACCGGGTTTTCCATTGTTGTGAAGGTTAATTGCTCGATAAAGGCAATTTCCCCGTCCAAATCGATTCCTTTCAAAGAAACAGTGTATCGTGTGTTTGGCTTCAAATCAAGAATTTTCCATTCAAACGATTCTTTTGATAAGTCCGTTTGCTCAACCCCGTTTACGAACAAAAGATAATAGTCCAACCCTTCTTTCACGTTTGAATTATTCCAAATGATGGTGGCTTGGTTATGCTTCACGTTGGATTCCAACCGAAAATCGGAAATCGTTCCAGAAGAAATTTTGACCGCTTTGGTTTTCACCGTCTGTGAGAACTCATAGGTGGTCTCTCCATAGATGTCCACGACTTCAAACCGAATTTGATACTCCGTGTTTTCTTGAAGTCCGCTAATCGTACATTCGTTTTGGATTGCCTCCAATTGATCGTAAAGATCGTCGTCCAAAAACACTTTAAATCCACCAAACCCCAGCGAATCGATCGTGGCCGTCCACTCCATTTTCATCGATTCGGTTGTGATGTGCAGTGGGTCAATTTTAATTTCGGTGATCGATCCCCATGGGTGTTTTCGGTCGTTCGTTGTAAGAAAAATTGTTTTTTCATAGACAAAATCTCCGAACTCATCAACCCCCGTCACCCTTGCTTCGTATGTGGTTTCCTTTTCCAAAGTTGTCAAATCGATGAATTCTACACCCAACTCGACCCTTCCGAGCAACTCTCCATCCAAGTGCACCAAATAATGATCGAGTTCAATCGGATCGTGTGGATCTTCCCACAAGATTTTTGCGTAATCACGCATCAAGGAATCTTCATCAACCCGTAAATTCACTAACTCTCCCGAACCGTATTTTTGGCTAAACTCGTATGATTTTTCCAATATTTCTCCGGAGTGAAAGTGAACTTTGACCCTGTAGGAGTGATTGGTTCCCAAGTGTAGCGTTCCCAAGGACCCTAGATTGATTGCAGGAATGGATTGAATGAATGTTTGGGTTCGGTCGTTAAGCAAATCAATTGCTTCGATTTTTTTCACGTTCCCATAACCCATCGTTCCATCCCATTCAAAACGTGCCGTGTTATTGGCGATGTCTTGAACAAGCGACAACGACTCCATGAATGTATCGTTATCGACCTCGACAATCGTGTTGGGTCGTTTGGTCGGAACATTAAACGTATCTAGAACCACGCCTTCTTGACTGATCAACGTGACGACAATGTTTTGCCCTTGTAATGAAATTATACTTCCTATGTTGGCTTGTACAAGAGTGAACTCGAATTTCGTTTTCGCGGCTTCCGTCACATTGTACGTTTTCGGTCCTGCTGAACCGCCAACAAGATAGGTTGTTCCAAATGGCTCGATTGCCGATGGCACCTTGTTATAAACGGGGGCAGTTCTTCCATAAAAATGATCGTGTCCGGAAAGAACCATATCCACTTGATATTTATCGAAAACAACACCCCAACTATTTAAAATTTGTTCGGCAACATTGGCGTAGGTGCTTCCAAATCCACCATAATGCATTCCGACAATGATGTATTTCGCAGGATTGTTTTCCACAACTTCGGAAAACCAAGCAATTTGTTCATTTCGATAATGGCCCGTCACAACATCAATCATAACGAACAATGCATTGTTGTACTTGAAAAAATAAGATGAGTTGATGTATTGTTCGGGTCCGTTTTTCGGATTGTTGAAATAGGCGTTGTAATAATCAACAGAAGTATATTGCCCCGTGTCAAAGTAATACTCATGATTGCCCGGAACTGTCACCAAAGGCATTTTGTTCAGGTTTGTCCCCGCCTCGAAAAACCAATTCCATTGTTGCTCGACCCCGCCTCGATCGGTGATGTCGCCGGTGATCATCGTAAATGCGATGTTCGGATTTCGCTTCAACCCTTCTGTGATCAAACGGTTGTAGGCTTGAGCTGTTGAAAGACTGTAAAATTGGGGATCCGTCAAAAATAAAAAATTCGTCGATCCCATCACGGGTGCGGTTTTAAAGGTGTATACCGCTGAGTAGCTAGATCCGGTTTTGATTCGGTAGCGGTAGTTCGTATTGGCGGAAAGACCCGTCAATGAGGCTCCACATACTTGTCTTTCGGTGAAACCATAGGTTGTTGAACCCGAAACAAGCAAGTCGACAGAAAAGGTTCGACAATCACTAACCACAAAAACTTTGTTTGAAAAGGTCGCATCCGACCCCAACGCATACTCAACCACTCCGCCTATACCGTCGGCATGAAAGTTGACGTTGATCTCGCTCGAAGCATTTTCCCCAAGAGAGGTAATGATGTTGGTTGCGGTGGTTGCTTCTGCACGGACTACCGATTGAAAGGAAATCCCCATTACGGTGATGAGCGCGATAATGATTGTTAGTTTTTTCATGCTATCCTCCACGTGATGGTATTATAGCATATTTCAACTTGTTTGCCAATCTTCATCCGAGATCTTTCCTGTTGTAAGCAATCAAAACGACCATGACTAGTGTGGCAATGACCACGATTGCATGTATTGTCCCAAAAAGCATGGTTGCTTCAAAATTCTTAACAATCACATTTGGAAACAAGATTCGAAGCAAAAAGACTAACGGATTCATATCTTCGCGCTCGTAAACGCCTTCAATCAAAATTTCGTTCACTATGAATATTCCAAAACTGATCAATCCGACAAATAATGACTGAAGGATGATTGTAAGAATGCATGTCAACAATCCAAACACGATTCCTTGAAGAATCATCAAACTAAAAAAAACAAGAATATCCCTATCAACGATGAACCAATTGGTCACAACCAGTCCGATCATCATGTACATTCCCGACACGATTGCCAAAAACAAGACAAAAACCAAAGAAACAGCAAGAATTTTGGTCAATGAATAGAGGGATCGACTGACGGAGTTGGACAAACAGAAAACGTGATAATTGTCGTTGCATCGAAGAAAGGCAATTCCGAACAAATAACAAACGAGGAGTGTTGTCAACATTTTCACAGAAAGCACCATATTTTGATGGTATTCCATTCGAATACCCACCCGATTCGCATCTCGTACCGGCAAAGGATCCAATGCATGCAACGAAAAGATGAACAGGACAACAAAAATGAGAAGAACCCCCCCCATCAAAATAATGTTCCGCTTGCTGAATACATAATGGATATGCAACTTAATCATCTTTAAACTTTTCATGAAGTTCACCATTTTCAAATTCAACCACCCTTTTTTTTGACAAGGAATACATATTCGGATGGTGGGTTGCGATTAGAATAGTCTTTTTTTGTTTTCGGAGATGTTTTAAATCGTCAAAGAAGACTTCTCTCATCTCTTCGTCAAGCCCGTTTAACGGTTCGTCAAAAATGAACAAGTTCGCATCTTTCATGAATGCTTGAATGAGCACCATTTTTTGTCTCATCCCCTTCGACAAAGCATGAATGTTTTTCGCATTTGCCTCATCAAGGTGGTATTTTTTTAAATATGCCTCGATTAAACCTCCATCTTTCCATTTTCTTAGATGAGCAAGTTCATTCAAAAACCCGCGGATAGTCAAAAAATCCGGCAAATTAACTTTCTCCGGGACGTATCCGATATCATTGGTGAATACACGAATGGTTCCCTTGTATCTGATTTGATCTAATATGCATTTGATCAACGTTGTTTTTCCGGAACCATTGCTTCCTGTCAAAAATATGACATCCCCTTTTGAAACGGTCAAAGAGACCGATTTCAACGCATAGGTCTTCCCATACTGTTTTGAAACCTCATGAATCTCAAGAACGTTCATAGATTGTCACCTGAACCTCGAGTGCGTTTGTTCGTGTTTCAAAGAAAAGAAAGGTTCCCATTACATATCGATACGACTCATCGTTCACGCGATAGTGGATTATCATTCCGAATTCATATACGTACAACGATTTGCCCGGATATGAAATCGGAACAATCATCACAGTCCCGTTTGCATCCAACGCCCAATCCACTTGCTTTTGTCCGTCCTCAAAAAAGGGATGATACGGCGATTCAAACACATCCCATATCGATTCTTCCATATTAAACTCCCTTTTTGCTTGTTTCAAATATTGATGATTGACGGATACGACGGCACTCACGAGTTCGATTTTTTCAACACGTATCATTATGTCTTCATTCGTGGCCATTCCCAACACAACAGCCACCATTGTTGTTGTTCCTTCAATGACGTCGACAATCGGTTTGATCCGTGTGATGCGTAGATGATTTTGTTCGGTTTCCTGTGTTCCCAAACGCACTGCTTTCAACAAGCTTATGCTTCCAATACCGACGGACAAATCTTCACCGTTGCCATACTTAATTTCTAAAATGGCTTCCACCGCATTGAAACTATGAACATGTTCCGCCGTTTCGTCCGTTTTGAATGTCATCTCATATCGATAATACTTTTTCCCTTGATGATGAAAATCCCCTGAAATTAGTTGGATTGATATCAAGTGAAGCATCATTTGGTCTTTTCGATTTTGATCCGATAAAACAACGCCTCGAATCGTCCGTGGATCGGTATACATCGAATTCTTCCGATCGGTCATCAAAACAATCGAGAATTGATCTTCCTTTTCCGTCATAACGATGGAGTGATGTTTTAAGATGGTGAGAAACTCGAATTTTTGATTCAAGTTTTCCATGTTCTTCATCCCACCATATGCGACAGTCAGTATAAATAGAGGCAAGACAACCATCCACATCTTCCTTTTCATCACGGACGAATCACCTCTTCACACAACTCATAGTATCTAGAAAGGACATCAATGTACTCCCATTCCCCAGATTTGAAGCATATTCCGAAAAAATAGTATTTTCCCACCCCATTGCTTACGAGTGCTTCTCCGACGATTTTCATGCTGATTTTCCGATTCGGTTCAATCATGACTTTGATCCTTGTTTCTTCGCTTCGCGCGGTTTTTTCCTTTTTTCCGATTTGTCCTCGAATGGCCACATCCAATGCCGTTTCAACCATTTTTATTTTTCCTTTGTTCTTTGTGGATATGTTTCCATCGGCCGATATGCTTGTTTCGATCTCGGTTCCCTCTTTGAGGAGGTAATTGAATTCATATGCTGTTGTTGTCGCATTGCTTCTTGAAAAAATTGTCTCTGCGACATAGTTTGCTTCCGCTTTTCGATTCATGGTGTGAATCGTCCAGCCAATGAATTTTCGATTCGTCAATTCTCGGTGTGCTTTCATCTTTTCCTGTATTGTCATATCCACCAACAACTTGGCAGTTGAATATTCCGAGAACTGAATTTCCTCAAACAGTGCGTGTCCCGTCTCCTTTCCATACACTGGATTTGCCGCTAAAACCATCACAACAATCAAACAGATAAATGTTTTTTTCATACATACACCTCCAAACTTATTTTTCTACAAAATCTTCTCTTTTGTTGGTGTTTTTTGTTTCGAAAAAAAAGCCGGATTTTCATCCGACTGATTTTTCTATCGTTTCATTGCCTTTTCAACATCGTCAATTTCCTTTACAATCGCTTCGGAAAGATTGACTCCTCCAGTTTTGGTGACGAGGACGTTGTCTTCAATTCGAATTCCGATCCCTTCTTCTTCGATATATAAACCCGGTTCGATCGTAATCACGGCTCCAACAGGAATTTTATCGGTATAGACGGCAGGATCATGAACATCAATCCCCAATGAGTGCGAAACACTATGGTAGTAGTATTTTCCAATTTCGGATTCGGTTTGTATCAATCCAATTCGAATGCAACTTTTTGCTAATAGTTCTTTTGCATATTGATTGATATCCGCCCATGTGATTCCTTCTTTGACATATTCGATGCAACGTTTGTTCACATCGAGCACAATCTCATAGATTTCCCTTTGTCGCGAGGAAAATTTCCTGCTGACCGGAATCGTTCTCGAGATGTCGCTTGCATAGTGGTTCGTATAACACCCAAGATCGAACAAAATCAAATCCCCATCGTGCAATTTTTGATTGTTTTTCACATAATGGAGGGTCGTCGCATTTCCTCCACCAGCGGCAATCAAATCAAAAGAGTGTTTCTTGTTTGATTTTGACAAAACAAAATCAAATTGAGCCTTCAACTCATATTCGAAGATGCCTGGCTTCGCGGTCGAAAAAATGGCATCCAGTCCTTCTTTTGTCGTTTGAATGCTTTGCTTGATTTGATCAATTTCCCAATCTTCCTTGACTGCGCGAAGTGCAATCAAAACAGGATATGCGTTTTTCACGACAACGGAAGGGAATGTGTCCTTGATCCACTTGGCGGTTTCCAACCCGAATGTGGTAAAATACTTCAAATTGCGAAACTCCAAGTCGAGATAGCACACATCAAAAACACCAAAAGACTTCCTGGACATTTGGAATGCATTGATCATCTGTGTTTGGAGATCGCTGTTGTAAAAGATGTGCCCTACATCGATGCCACTTATGTCGCTTGCTTCCTCTTTGGTTAATTTTCGTCCCACCCATTTAACAAGACTCTCATCGTTTTCATCAATAAAAAGCATTTCCTTCGTGATGCCATTCACTTTGGCAAGAAATAAGGTCACTTGATCTTGATCGATTCCGGTAAGGTAGAAAAAATTGCTGTTGACGACAAACTCAAACTCTTGATCTGCAGTCTTGTATTGTGTATGCCCTGAGTTCAAGATCGATATTGCCCCTTGTCCGATTTGGGCAAGGTATTTTTCTCGATTGTTTTTAAAGAATCCTTGATTCATGCGTTTCACTTCCTTTATGATTCGTTTTCAATGATGTACTGATCAATCTTTTCCAATATCGACAAGAACAATTTTGGTTCAATGACGGGGTCGATCGTCATAATGTTATCAATCAGTTTTTCATGGAAACGGTTATGAACTTTAAGAACTTGGATTCCTTTCGGTGTTGTTTCGACAAAAACCATCCGCTTGTCTTCCAAATCCCGACGCTTGTCCAAATAACCCTTTTGTACAAGACGGTTCGCAGAAATGGTCAAAGAGCCCGGTGTTATTCTGAGCAGTTTCGCGACTTCATTCATCGCTTTGGTTTTTGATTTTTGCACAGCCTCGATGACATGCATTTCCGTAACACTTAAATCTTTGTAGCCTTTTTTAACCAAGTTCTTCTCTTCAGCTTGAAGCAAAAAATTGAACGAGGTTGAAAAAAGCTCCTCAATTCGGTTTTGAATCATTCTTTCTTGTTTGGTTAACTTTGCCATGTTTTCACTTCCTTGTTCGGTTATGAATATATTATACTAAATAATCCTTGAAATTCAAACAGAATTATGCATTTTTTGGAAAGAAAAAGAGGACCTTTTCAAGAGGTCCCCGGTTCGATTACGATTTGGATTGAACGTAATCTACGATGTCTTTGATTCTTCGAATGTTTTGAGCGGCTTCATCACTGATTTCAATGTTGAACTCTTCTTCGACGGCCATGACCAATTCCACGGCATCCAAAGAATCCGCTCCCAAATCGTCAACCAAATGCGAATCCAACTGAATCTTCTCAGCGGGAATCCCCAACTCTTTGACAACAATCGCTTTGATTTTTTCAAAAATCATACTTTTCCTCCATCTTTTTTATTTTCCTCAGGAGCTAGCATTGATAGCTGCAAGCGTCCTTTTTTAAGGTCAACACCGATTACCCAGATTTTGACGACTTGTCCGACACTCACGACGTCGAGCGGGTGTTTGATGAAGCGCTTTGCCATTTTTGATATGTGGACAAGTCCGTCTTCCTTGACGCCACAATCGACAAATGCTCCAAAATCCACAACATTTCTAACAGTTCCTTGAAGTTCCATCCCCGGATGGAGATCTTCAAGTTTCAAGACATCGCTTCGCAATATCGGCGTGTCGAACTTTTCACGCGGATCCCGCATGGGGGCGATGAATGCATCCAAAATATCATTAAATGTATATTCACCGACACCAAGTTCATTTCTCAAATCCAATCGATTGGATTGTTTTACCGCCTTGATTAACGCCTCCGATCCCAAATCATTGGTTGTGAAACCGAATTTTTTTAGTATCGCACGTGCGATATCATAACTTTCTGGGTGAATTTCCGTCATATCCAATGGCTCAACCCCATCGACCACTCTTAAG
>Ga0116204_1000229_pt1 | contig 30509 bp, 26 predicted proteins | sample LakKivwa52mmetaG_FD_94481 | JGI IMG/M metagenome (GOLD analysis project Ga0116204, IMG submission 94481) | Anoxic lake water microbial communities from Lake Kivu, Rwanda to study Microbial Dark Matter (Phase II) - Lake Kivu water 52m metaG | ecosystem: Environmental > Aquatic > Freshwater > Lake... | reverse complement strand
GAATGAAGATGCATCGTTTTTTATTCATCAAATGAGGGACACAAACGATGAAATAAATTGAACATTCATGACAACTCATGCTGATCAATAAATAAAAAAAACACACGATGATGATGTGTTTTTGAATGTTAATGGAGGCCTCAAACGGATTTGAACCGATGATCAGGCAGTTGCAGTGCCTTGCCTTACCACTTGGCTATGAGGCCACCAACATGCTATATCATTATAACGTTTCAAGACCTTAAAAGTCAATACAAATCCCCTTCAAATTCAGGAAAGTTCAGACTTGATTTTTTCTAACCAAAGGGGTAATGATTCCTCAAGTAACTTAAAAGTCACTTCGTGAGTATGATCAAAATAGGGATCTGGTACTACTTCTCCCTTTGTTTTTTCATCAATATCTCTTAATAAAAAGACTTTATCTTGATAACGTCCGGCATGCTCTTTTAAATACTTCACATTATTGTGATCCATACCGATGATATAATCGTATTCTTTAAAATCTTGTTCAGTGATTTTCTGGCTGGTCTTGTCTCTCCAGTCATAGCCGATACGGTTTAGGACATGCTGTGTTCCAATGTGTGGAGGATTACCGATTTCCCATGTTGAGGTTGCACGAGATGCAACAACTACATGATCTTTTAATCCCTGTTCTTCAATTAATTTTGCAAGCATACCTTCAGCCATGGGTGAACGACAGATATTACCTAAGCAAACGAATAGTATTTTCTTCATCTCATCACTTCCTTAATCTCTATTGTATCATAGCTTTAAAAATATGTGAAATTAGCACACATTTGTTGACAGTGCCAACTTGTTGATTTATAATGATATTGGCAATATCACTATGAGACTGCCAAAGGAGGATAACGATGAACTTTACACAAATGGAAGATTACAACAAAGATCCTAAAATCTTGGACAAATTCGGACGGAATATCGTCGATGCTGTGAAACAAGGCAAAATTGATCCAGTCATCGGTCGTGAAGAGGAAATCCGAAGAGTCATCAAAATTCTATCTCGGAAAACAAAGAACAATCCGGTACTGATTGGTGAACCTGGTGTTGGTAAAACTGCGATTGTTGAAGGACTTGCACGTCGTATCGTTGATAAAGACGTTCCTTTGGGATTGCAAAATAAGATCATTTATGAGCTTGATCTTGCAGCTCTTGTTGCAGGTGCTAAATTCAGAGGTGAATTTGAAGAAAGACTTAAAGCTGTTTTAAACAAAATTAAAGAATCAAACGGAGAAATCATTCTATTCATTGATGAACTCCATACGATTGTAGGTGCTGGTCGTGCTGATGGAGCAATGGATGCTTCTAACATGCTCAAACCGATGCTTGCAAGAGGTGAACTACACTGCGTAGGTGCAACCACTTTAAACGAATATCGTAAGTATATTGAAAAAGACAGTGCACTCGAGCGTAGATTCCAAAAGGTTCAAATCGATGAACCCACCATCACAGATACCATCAGTATATTAAGAGGACTGAAATCGAGATTTGAAGCACATCATGGTGTCCATATCTCTGACCCAGCCATCATTTCTGCAGCAACTTTATCTTCAAGATACATCACAGACCGTTTTTTACCTGATAAAGCGATTGACTTGATTGATGAGGCTTGTGCATCGATTCGTATGGAAATTGATTCCATGCCTGTGGAACTTGATACAGTCATGAGAAAACTGATGCAACTTGAAATTGAAAAGACTGCGCTTGATAAAGAAACAGATCCTGTTTCTAAAGAACGTTTACTCAAGATCAAGACAGACATTGAGTCATTAAAAAATGATGAGAAACACTTAAAAACACAGTGGCAAACTGAAAAAGAACAAATCAATCTCATCAAGCAAAAGAAAAACAAGTTAGAAACACTGAGAACTGAACTCCAAAATGCATTCAATGCTAATGATTATCAAAAAGCTGCAGAACTTCAATATTCTAAGATACCTACCCTTGAAAAAGAAATCAATACCTTAACCCAAGATAGCCAACATGAAGGAAAATTGCTCACTGAAGTCGTGAGTGAAGAATCGATTGCTGAAATTGTGTCGAAGTGGACCCAGATTCCTGTCTCCAAATTGATGTCAGGGGATCGTGAAAAACTATTACACTTAGAAGAAACGCTCAAAAAAAGAGTCATTGGACAAGATCACGCTTTACAACTCATCAGCGATGCCATCATCCGGCAGCGCGCTGGTATTAAAGATGAAAATCGCCCGATTGGATCATTCTTCTTCTTAGGACCCACAGGTGTTGGTAAAACTGAAGTGGCACGTGCGCTTGCTGAAGCCATCTTTGATAGTGAACATCAAATTGTCAGAATTGATATGAGTGAGTATATGGAATCTCATAGTGTATCTCGTTTGATTGGGTCACCTCCGGGATATGTTGGTTATGATGAAGGTGGACAGTTAACTGAAGCAGTCAGACGTAAACCTTATTCCATCATCTTATTTGACGAAGTCGAAAAGGCACACCCCGAAGTATTTAATATCTTATTACAAATTCTTGAAGATGGCAGATTAACCGATAACCAAGGTAGAACCGTTGACTTTAAGAACACCATCATCATTTTGACATCCAATATTGGTAGTGAATTCTTACTTTCCTATGAAGCCAATGCTCAAAAAGAGGTCATGAATTTAGTGAAGTCCAAATTCAAACCTGAATTCATCAACCGTATCGATGAAATTGTTATTTTCAATGCTTTGTCTTTGAAAGTTCAATTTGAAATTGCTAAAAAGATGCTTTTGGATTTAGAAGAAAGATTAAAAGACAAGCACTTATGGATTCATTTTGGTGAAGACATCCAAAAATACGTCATCAAACACGGCTTTAATGATGAATATGGTGCGAGACCCTTAAAGCGTTTCATTCAACGTCATATCGAAACGATGGTTGCTACCAAGATTATCGAAGGTATAATTCTACCAAATGAACCCTATGAAATGATTGTAACAGAAGACAAACTAGAGATCATCAAAAAATAAAGACGGATATTTTTCCGTCTTTATGCTTTTTTAACTTTGATGAACAAATCATATAGGAAATATCCAACAACGAGTACTGCAAGTCCAATCAGCGAAGGTACTAGACTTTCAACGAGTGTGGAAATGATGAGTAATACCATACCTAGGATTGCGAGTGCTGGAACATAGGGATATCCAATGACTTTGTAAGGACGTTCTAACTCTGGATTCCGTTTTCTAAAGAGATAGATGGAGATGAAAATCAAAGTATTAAAGATTAATCCTCCAAATACAACAAAGGTTAGAAGTTCTTGAAAGTTAAATACGAGTAACAATAACGCCATCACACCAGATCCGATGATCGCAATGACTGGTGTATGATATTTGGGATCAACTTTAGCAAATGATTTAAAGAATGTCTGATCTTCTGCCATTGCATAATAAACACGAGGGAAGACCATCACAGAACCATTGAGAGATCCGAAGATGGAAATCAATATGGAGATGAAAACGATTTGCATACCTGTTTCACCAAACAACTGCATCATGGCAGGGATGGGTAGTACTGCACCACCTTCTGAAAGAGAAATCGTCGTTGCAGCACCTAAAATACGGTAAAGAGAGAAAATAAAGAGTAGATAAATGGCAGCAACCCCAAGCGTTGAAATCGATAAGGCTTTGGGAAGGTCTTTTTTGACATCTTTCATCTCACCAGCAACGGTGTTTAAATTCGTCCATCCTTCATAAGCCCATAGGGTACCCACAACACCGAAACCAATCATCGTCATCAATCGGAAGAATCCGACAGGTTCTGCAGTTGCAAACGATAGACTCACCTGTTGTTCGCCTAAGAACAAACCAACGATGATGATTCCAACAATTGGTATGAGTTTGGCAACGAGGAATATTTTTTGTACTAAAGTGCCTGCTTTAACACCAAAGTAATTGATGACAGATAAGAGCACAATTAAGAAACCTGCAATCCATTTGTAAAGAGCACCGAGTGGAACTACATAACTAAGTACTTCAGAGAATGCGAGTGCCAAAAGTGCAATCGAACCACTTGAAGTGAGTACAAAGTTCATCAAACCACTCAAGAATGCAACTTTTTTTCCGTAAGCTTTCTTGAGATAGACATAGTATCCACCAGTTTCAGGAAACATCGTGCCAAGTTCTGCATAGGTGAGTGCAGATACCAAAGTGATGATGCCACCAATCAACCAAGCAACCAGGGATAACCCGAGTGAAAATCCAACACGTTCTAAGATCGAACTACCAAAAACAAAGATGCCCGAACCAATCATAATGCCTGCAAGGATGGAAATACCACCAAACAGACTAATTTCTTTTTTCAATGTATTCATGATATCAATTCCTTTCATCCACATACAAGATAGCACATCATGGTTTAATCATCAAACTGATTGCTTTAAAGTTATGGATTCTGAACCAATAATGTGAAATATGGCTCATTTGGCTTGAGCAGTGACTTTAAGTCAACGCTTAAAAACGTTGGTATCAAGTGATGTTTTTGAAGTAGCTTGATGAGGGTTGATTGTTGATGAGGATATAGGATATTGAACCCTATTTGAGTGGTTTCTTCTATTGTCAATCTCGTTTCAAAAACGATATGATCAGCAAAATATGCATAATTTCTCTCAAAAATGATACCTTGTTTTTCAATGGTTTTTAAAGATTTGGGTTGATTGGTCATGATTTGGTCATAATTGAGCATCTGTATGATCATGACACCTTGTTTGGAAAGGTGCTTTGAAAGTAATTCAAAGAAATGATCAAGCGAATTTTCATCTAAGTGAGGTAATGTGTTCCCAAAACAAGTGATCAAATCATAGTTCTTATCTATGAAAGCATCCATCATATTTTGGACTTTGAACATAACATCAGGATGTCTTTGTCTTGCCACTTCAATCATCTTTTCATCAAGATCAATGCCGATGACTTCCATTCCAAAATCATGAATGATTTGTGTCACTCTTCCTGTCCCACACCCTAAATCTAATGCATTACCTTGTGAATGAACAAAACCCTTCAAAAAGGGCTTGATGTGTTGATCGATTGGAAAAAGCTCATCATAATGATCTGCTAAATGATGATACATCAGAACATCCCCAACATTCTAAAGATCACTACTGTGAAATAGAGTGTAAACATACTGAATATGGTTGTCCAAACGACGATTTGACCTGCTAGTTTTGCATCTCCGCCCATTTCACTGGCCATGATGGCTGATGATACTGCTGCAGGTGTACCAAAAAGTGCAATCAAAGCTGGAAATGCGTACTCCATGCCTGAGATCTGATCTCTGAAAATATATGCTAAAGTCAATGCGACTCCAGGAACAATCACAATACGCCATAATACACCTTGGGTAATTTGGCCTGCAAGTTCCTTGACTGCTGAAATCTCGAATTGACCACCGAGTGCAATCAATGCCATCGGTGAGGCAGTCACGCTTAACAATCTGATGGCATCAATCGAAAATTTGATATCTCGCGAGAGCAGAAAGACTTTTTCACCGTTGACTGTCGGAATGAATCCTCTGATGAGTAGAAATAATAATCCTGTAAATACACCAATGATTAATGGATTTTTGATGATATTTTCAATCATTTTTGTAAAACTAATCCGTTCTCCCAATTCATTTCTTTGAAACATGGATAATGCAACAATCGATAATACATTGGCAAGTGGAATAGAAACTGCTGAAAGTAATGCAACCACAACTAAAGCTTCAAATCCACCGAGTGTTTGTGCTAACGGGATTCCAATCAAAGCAAAATTAGACCTTGTGATGGCTTGGAGCATGACACCTTTTTGATTGACGGGTTTGACTGTGAATGCCACAACCAAAATACCTAATGAGAAAAACGCAAGGGTAACAATCACAGCAAATAAAACGACACCCCATTTGATCTCAGAAAAATCTTCGATTTTGTAAATGTTGTAGAAAAGAAGTGCAGGTAATGCAATACGGAAAACGTATTTATTGAGTAAATTAAAAAAATGCACATCAAAGAAATGCATGCGTTTGAGTAGATATCCAAGACCAATCAAAATGACGATTGGCATGATGGCATTCATTGCAAAAATGAAAGTGTTCAAAACAAAGTCCTTCTCTCCATAGATTCTTTTCTATTTTACCACATTCATCTCATCAACTTAATCACTCAGTTCATAAAAAAAGTAAGTTTCCACTTACTTCTCTTTTTCATCAGGATTTGTTTTAAGCATTTCATTCAGATTCTCTTCAGTTTTCTTATTGCGTAAGGATGCATAGAGAATGACTAGCGAGTATCCGACAGCATAGATAAACCCTAAAATGTAAATGGCAAAGGATCGTCTAAAGAGATAAGTTCCATACATCCATCTCAAGAAAATTGGGATAGGAGACATGATTAAGTAACCAAATATGACATTTAAGACACCATTACCCCACGTTTTCTTGAACACTGTGATGGCAAATGTGATGGAAAGTGATGTGAGAATACCACCCCAAAAGAGTGGTCTAACCGAAATGACAATTTCTGGTCTTCGCATCAACCCTAAAGCAAGCAAATAAATCGATATGCTGGTGATGGTAAAGACCACAGAAAACTTTTTAAAAAATGATTTCATGATGACAGACCTCCGAGTTTGGACTTAAGCGATTGAACATACGATCTAGAAATCTCAATGCGATCCCCATTGATCAGGGTTGCTTCTAGTTTTCCATTCAATGTGGATTTAAAGATTTTAATTTTTCGATAGTTCAATACGGTTTGTTTATTGACACGAATGAATGCATCAAATGTATCTTCGATTTCTGATAAACGGTACTTGCAACGATAAACATCATCTTTGGTATACAATAAGCATTGATCTTCCATACTTTCAATATAATAGACTTCATGCTGACTGAAGACAAAATGATTGCCATCCTTTTTCCCGGAAAGCTCAAGATCATTGGTTTTGATTTTTTCGATGATACGATCAATCGAGGTATCATGTTGATCACATTCGATTGTAATGACAGCTTCACCGAAAGATGGTTGTCTTTTCAAGATAATCTTCATGCACATGCCCTTACCTTTTCATCAAGATGATAACACATCTTTTCAAAGTTTCTATAGTAAACATAACCTATGATACCTAAATTCACCCTCAAGATGCAAAAAGAAGTTAGCGAGCTAACCTCTATGCTTTCTTGGTATAATCCTGTTTTCTAATGGAACCATCCACTTTGTGAATGACCACAGATGAGCCAGCGCTTTCAGCTAAAGATTCTGCAAACTCAATAGCTTCTTTTTGGGTATCAAAGAACTTAATGGTCTTAGTCGACCCTTCTTTTCTGACACGCCATTTTTTAAAGTTGTCTGAATCCTCATCTTTATTTTGTGAAACATGATATTTTGCAACTTTTGGTGTTTGGGATTCACTTGATTCTTTGACTTGAGGTGTTGGTTCTGTGGTTTGAACCGTTGGAACCTCTTTTTCTACCTTTGGTTCTACCACTGCTGCAACAACTTCAACCTTAGATTCTGGTGCGACTTCAGGTGTAGATTTCACTTCAACTGGCTTTTCTACTACCTTCACCTCTGGCTTAACTTCAACAGGTTGTTCTACTGCTTTTTCGACTGCTTCTTCCTGAGCGAGTCTTGCTTTTTCAGCTTCAATTGCTTTCTTTTGAGCACGACGTTTTTTAAAAAAACACATGATATGACCCTCCTTGTTTATAATTCCATTATAGTACATATCAATCAAAAGACAACCCAAAGGCTGTCTTTCATTGGAATTTTAGCATTTCTTGACATTCATTTGTCAAGAGATATCATCAATGATTGAAACGATACGTGTTATTGAAGATTGATTCCCATAGATATCTGTCACCACATAGGTGATTTGATAATCGCCTGGTAAATTCCCAACAGTGCCTGTTGTTAAAATAGATTCAATCTCACTTTCATCTTCAACAAGAATCCCTGCATCAATCCAGTCTTCATGGATCAGAATGGTATCGATGCCAGGTTTCAAAGTGAGTATGGGAGCTTTTTGATCGGTAACATCAACAATGCGTCTGATGGTTTTTGTGATACCGCTATAGGTTGCTTGATAAATGATTTCGTAGGTTCCAACACGATTGGTATCAACTGAATTTGAAACGACAATGACTTCAAGGATTCTTAGACCATAACTGGCTTGTGCACCTTGATCAACATGTGATGATCCCAGTTCTATGGTATCTACTCCAGGATTTAATTCTAATTTGAGATAATCAACATTCACTTCAGTACATCCAGCCAAAAAAGCGAGTGTCAAGATCATGAGCATCAAGAGATACTTTTTCATCTCATCCACACTCCTTTCTTGTCATCAAAGTATAATACTGGTTGTGCATGATAACTCACATCGTCTAAAACATGAATCCTTTTGATTTTATGATAGGTTACATCTTGATATGTGACTGTATAGATAATCTCATAAATGCCAGGAATTGAAGTATCAACGACACCTGTTGATGTCACTGTGCCGTATGTTGAAACTGCACCCTGATCAATATAGGTATCACCTACTTTGAGTGTTGTGATATCAGGGTTGATGCTGATTTCAATCTCTTGCAGAGGTGCAAGAATATGAACGACTCGATATCTTGTATCAATGATTTCATCTTCATAAATGACATCATATCGAATGATGTATCTACCTGGAGTATCAATATCAAGATTTGTTGAGATATCAATAGTGATTAAAGGATCACTTGCAGTCACCAAAGCATCTTCATGTTCTATACCTTGACTGAGTGTATCAACACCAGGGTAAAGCAAGATACTTTCAGGTTTATAAATCGCAGTGTAGACTGGATAAATTTCTGTATCTTGAGTGATGTTCGAAGTTGATTGGCTCCATCCGAAAAACACATAATCAAAAGATGGTGATGATGGCTTTGTGGGGCCATCAGGAGAATCCACTGATTCTCCATATAAAACCTGTGTCGAAAACAATATGGTGATTAAATCACTTGTGTAGAATGTCACATGATACTGACCATCATCAAATCGTGCATATAAAGTCAAATGAGACTCAATCATACTTGGTTCATACAGCGTGAGGAATGTTTCATCTATGTACCAACCAATGAATGGATATTCACCTTCGGGAATATAAGGAGTTGGAATCTGATGGTAAGACAGAGTTTCAACATCATCGATTTGTCCATTGACCATATAGGTGATGGTAATCTGTTTAGGTTCAAATTTTGCATAGAGTATCAAATCACCCGTGATGATCCCTCCTGTATATAAGGTATCATAGGTATCTTCAAGGTACCATCCCATAAAATCATAACCCTCTAAGGTGGATAATCCTGGAGTAAATGATTGGTCATATGAAACTGTTTCAGGATTGATTGGTGAACCTGAGGTGATATAGGTGACTGTATGTGAGTTGGGGATAAACTGCGCATAAAGTGTCGTAGGAGTGGATACTGTATCAACACCCATTTGGAAAAGTTGCGTCAATGACTGATCTCTATACCATCCAGTAAATGTATAACCGACTTTAATCGGTGGATTCACATAAAATGAGAGGTCTTTAGCAACATTCATATCAGGTATGAGTGTTCCTCCACTGGTTACAAATGTGACTGTGACATAGTCAACGAGCATGGCTTGATAAGCATCAATCAGTCCATTGCCATAATATATATCATATCCAATGGTGCCCAAATCTGAAGACGAATTGATTAATTTACTCAAAATCACTTCATCTGTGAAACCGTCCAAATAAGAAAGCATTAATCCTATGACACCTGCAACCATCGGAGCAGAAAATGATGTACCGTTGGCAGTGATGTATGTGTTATCCATACCGGTTGTGACAATACCTTCTCCAGGAGCGACAACATCAACCATGTCGTTATACATTGAAAATGTCGATAATATTTGATTGGAATCTACAGAACCTACCGAGATGACACCTTGATAAGATGCTGGATATATCTTCACAGGTACGCCTGTGTCTGGATTGGTTTCGTTGAAATTACCACTGGATGCAACCACGATAACCCCTGCATCTCTTGCATCATAGATTGCATTTTGGACAAGACTATTCGAACTTTTTCCGCCCAATGATAAGTTAATGACATCTGCGCCTTGTGCAGTTGCATATCGAATGCCTTCGATGATTGATGAATCACTGAATGTATCCGATTCATCTGCTTCTGTGGTCGTATTGTCAGCATTGTTCGCTTTGATGACCAAGAGTGATGCATGTTGAATGATTCCAGCGATCCCTTTTTGATTGCCTTTGATTGCTCCAATCACACCTGCAACCGCTGTGCCATGTCCATTATCGTCTTCGACATGAGATAATCCAACTAACTTAGTTCTAGAATTATAAGATAATGTTGAGATTCGACCAATAAATTCTTCATGGTCTGTATCTATACCACTATCAATGATGGCAATCATGACTTCTGATGATCCTTCGGATAATTGCCATGCATTGGTTAAATCTAACATACCAATGGCGTATTGCTCATTGATGAAGGGATCTGATAAGGGCTGTGTCCATGGCGGAGCGAGCCTTGTGAGTTCTTGATTCTTTTCAAAACCTAATTCAAGTAATGGATTGAGTCTAGCTTCAGTGACTAGATATGTTGCAAACCCATAATTTGAATAGTCAATCAATTGAATGTCATGTTGCTTGGCAATTGTTTCTGCTTCAGATAACGATTTTACTTCATAAAGGAGTTCTGTAAGGTTGATTGAAGTTTGATCTGAACGTGAAAAAACAACACCCATGATGAGCATTATACATAATAAAATCGAGATGAATGATTTTTTGAACACCCTATCACCACCCTCTATCTAAAATACGGTGAACTGATGCTATTTATTGGTACATATTGAAATGAATACTTCATATTCTATCATAAGATATGATCTCAATCAAAGATGTCGCATGAAAGATCAGTACCCGTCATTTGTGAACTAATCTATGGATACAAATACCCCTCTACAAAGGGGTATTTGATGCATAATCACTTTTCAATTCAAGCTCATTGATCCCTAAATCCATCATTTAACGAAATGATTCAAACCAGGATGTGATTTCTTCAAGCCGTTTGATTCTAGCTTGTGGCTTACCACTTCTGGAGAGTTCATGAGTCTCACCTTTGAACCATATCAATTTTGTCTTTAAACCCTTTTGTTTCAATACAGTGTAAAACTGCATTGCTTGTTCGATTGGACATCTGTAATCACTATCAGAATGAATGAACAAAAGTGGTGTTTCTACCTGGTTTGCATATTTCATGGGCGATTGATTCCATAGCTTTTCAGTATCCATAATGGGGTGTCCCGCGGTCTGATCTGCTGAGAAATAGTAACCAATATCGGATGTTCCATGGAATGATAGCCAATTTGATATGCTTCTTTGGGTAACTGCAGCTTTGAATCTGTTCGTATGACCCACCATCCAGTTTGTCATGAATCCACCGTATGAACCACCTGTAACAAACAACCTTGAAACATCTACACTTGGTATTCTCTTGATGATGTAGTCTGTAAATTTCATGATGTCTTCATAATCAATGGTTCCATACTTGCCCCTGATATCTGCAAATTGATTGCCTTTGCCATCACTACCTCTAGGGTTACAAAATAAGACGATATAACCCATATTCGCCCAGCATTGCATTTCATGATAATAGACTGTACCATAAACTGTTTTAGGTCCGCCATGGATATCTAAAATGGTTGGATAACTCAGTGATGGATCATAGTCTTTCGGAAATAGAACCCACCCTTTCACACCATGAGATTTACTTTTTAAATAATATTCTTTTGGTGTTGCAACATATTGATTTCTTAAGGCATCAATATTGAAACGTGAAATGATTTCCTGTTTTTCTAAAGTCAAATCAATTCGATAAAGTTCTTGTAGTTTCTGACGATATAATCCGATGACATGAAGCTTGTTTCCTAAAAAGACCATACCTTCAATGCTACCATTAAAAGGATAAACCTCTTCGATACTGCCAGATAAATCAAGCGTCATGATGCTATTGTGGTCATCAATGGTGGATAGAAAATAAAGTTTCCCATCCAAAATCTGGTCAGATACTGAACTGCCGAGTCTCACATCAGAACCGACGGTATTACCGACAGTTTTACGATAGAGATTGAATAAGTTTAATTTGCCGTGATCAAGCACGAAAACATCTGGATTCTGATTGAGTCCGTAATCTTTCATGTCAGAACCAAAGACAATCAGTTTGTTTTCAAGAAGAAATAGATTAGAAATCGAACAATCATCCTGATCATATAATGTTTCTTTCACCTTTGTTTCCACATGGTAGACATGCACATGTGACGTGAGTTGACGTATACCTTTAAGCACCCTACCTGTAAAATAGATTTGCTGATGATCTTTGGAAACCTTGATGACTCCAACGTGAAAATCAGGTTCAACAATTGGGGTGATACGATGACTTTGAGTATCATAGATGAATAATTGGTTCCGTTGGTTAGCTGTAAACCCTAAGCCGTTGAAGTAAAATGGGATTTCATCAATTTCTTCATAATTTGACACTTGCTTGAGGGTCTTCAGTAACTTTTTACGTTCATCCTTTGAATCAGTATAGAGTCGGTGCTGAATCGGAGTTAAAGCTGCTGTCAATAATAGCGTATGTTCTGATAAACAAGTATGTATTGTTGTAGGGATTGGAAAAGTATATGCCTTTTCCAATGTTGCAGTTGAGATTGTGTAGCGATAATAGATGGTTTCTTTAGATTCTTTAACTGCTTTTTCATCCACTTTCGACTTGGCAAGTTGACACAAAATGGTATCGTCTGATTCAAAAATGAAACTGCCTTTGTTTTTTAAGTCGACCAATTTGATGTGTCTTTCACCATCATAACGATAAAGTTGATAATGATACTCGTTTTTGTCGATGTCTGGTTTTGAAACAACATATCCAAGTTGAGTCTTTGATGGATTGGCTTGCAATCCACTGATGAATTTAAAATTCAGAAAATCAGAAAACTGTATCGGTTTCATGGCATGCTTCCCTTCTTATATATTATCTATTATAGACCTCTCAACATAGAATCGTTTAAATTATCGTGATTTTTATGATAAATATTTTAAAAAACACGAAATATGAGAGATTTTCCTTGAACAATCAAAAAAGTGCTATGGTTCTACCATAACACTTTCATTCTATTGAACTCTACTTTGATTCAGATTTGATGCAATGACTAAATCACAAAGTTCCCTTTTTCGAATACCTTGATGGATTTACCGTCTTGAGTTACACCAGTGATTTCCATATCACTACTTCCAAACATAAAATCAGAGTGAACCATCGAATTGTTATAACCAATCTTTTCTAGTTCGGCAATTGGTGTATTCACACCGTTTTTCACGTTCATCGGATATGCTCTTCCGAGTGCCATGTGACATGAAGCATTTTCATCAAACAGTGTATTTAAGAACAAGATATTGGTGTTCGAGATCGGTGAGTCGTGTGAAATAAGTGCGATTTCACCGATATAACGGCTACCCTCATCTGTATCTAGAAGATTGTCAAGTGCTGCTTTTTCCTGTTTTGCATCATGATTGACAACTTTACCATCCTTGAATTCGAGCCAGAAGCCATCGATGAGTTTTCCTTGATAGTTGAGTGGCTTGGTTGCTACGACTTTACCGCGGGTTCCAAACTTAAATGGCATCGTGAATGTTTCTTCGGTTGGAATGTTTGGATTAAAATATGCGCCATTGGTCGCATGCTCTCCACCACCAGCCCAAACATGGTTTTTCACAAGTTCGACAATGAGATCAGTTCCTAAACTATTTTTGAAATGCAAATGCTTGAAATTGTAGTGATTGAGTTCTTGATTGTGTTTGAGTAAAATCTGATTGTGTTTTTCCCATTCTTTAATGGGATCATTGTCCAATGTCACTCTAGATGCATCAAAAATCGCGTTCCATAATGCTTCTACTGCATCTTCTTCATTTAACTTTGGAAATACCTGTTTTGCCCAGATTGGATTTGGTGCAGCTACAATGGTCCATTGTGCACGATTACCCATTAAATGTTCACGGAAAAATCCGATGGCTTTTTGCATCGCAATGCCTTGTTTTTGTGCTTTAAGGGGATCAACATCGGCATTCAGTCCAGGAATCGGAGACGTAATCGAAATGAAGCAAGCGCCTTCGTTCACGAGTTCTTGGTATTGCTCAATGAGCCAAGGTGAGACATGCTCCAAATTTGGAAGTGTCATGTGCTTAAGTGAACTTTTAGAAACAAAGTCATCTGACCATTGGACAAAGACTTGTTTTGCACCTGCTAAATAAGCTTCTTCAGCGATTTCGCGAGCAAGTTCTTTCGTTTCAGTCGTGGCACGTATGACAGCAATTTGATCCTTTTGAACGTTTGCACCAACGCGTACAGCGAGTTTTGCAAGTTTGTTTAATAATAATTTTGATGGCATGATTATATTCTCCTTATTTATGCATAGTATAACATGAAACATGAGTCTTTCCAAGAAAAAAAAGGCTTGATAGCCTTATTTTGAAGTGTTTTTTGTGTGATGCTTTTCTTTTTCTACATACATCTTCTGATCGACTTTATTGAGTAAATCATCCATAGACATCTTGTGATCGTAGGTGATATAACCTGAACTGAATGATAGAAATTTGAACTGTTGAAGGTAGATGTTATTTTGCATGTTTTCGGTAACACTTTGAATATAGAATTCTGGGTTTTGATCTGGATGATACTGTAGAACTGTGAAAAATTCATCCCCGCCTAATCGTGCAACAAATACTTCTTTTTGTGAATACCCATTGGTGAGTGATTTTGCAAATTCAATCAGTACTCGATCTCCAACATGATGCCCGTAAATATCATTGACTTCTTTGAAATGATCCATATCCATCATGATGACATGAAAATCTTTATGATCTTCTATGAGATTATGGATATAGGTTTCCAACAAGTTTCTAGAATATACATTCGTTAAGTAATCTCTATTTCCTGAGATGGTTTCTAAGAAGATATAGACAATGATGATGGCAAGTGCTAAGAATGACCATGTTAATAGGAACATAGGATAAATCAGTTGCAAAACAATACCAATCAATGGGATAACCATGAAAAACATGATGCCCGAAATGATGCGATGATTGTTCGAATTTTTGGATTTGATGACTAAGTATAGGACTCTAAAATAAAGGATATATGTCAGTATATAGCGTAAAAACATGAACGGTGCTGCAGACCAAAGATTGGTTTGAGAATCGATCGAAAAGAATACTGGGACAAACAAATTCACGATGAGAAAGAAAAAGATGATGAAGGTGGGTATTTGATAAAACATGAACTGTTGAATACGTCGTTTATTAAAATATAATTTGTAATCAACGTATGATGTCCAGAGGCCCATGAGTATTGTGCCTGTCAATATCAATAAAAAATTTGTGATATGCGCCATCATAAAGGCAAATCGACCAGATCTTCCATCAAAGAACCATGTGAAACCTTCAAAAACGAGTCCTGCAATGTTTAAAATGATGATTCGTAAGAACAAAGTTGATGAAAAACTAAAAATATCTTTTTTGATTTGAGTGACTACCAAAATTATAGATAGCATGATGATACTGAACAGACTGAGATTGTAGAAAATCAATGATTCAGGCATAACTCACACCTCACTTAAGACAGATTCGTTTCATGAATATACTCAATCACTCTCACTTGAGTGGTTGGCTTACAATAATAATATCCTTGTGCATAATCGACACCATATTTCTTGACCATCAGTGCTTGCTCTTCAATTTCAATACCTTCTGCAACCACAGATAAATTCAAGTGATGTGCTAGATCAATCATGTATTTTAAAACATAAAATTCTTCAGTATCTTCTTTGATGTTATTGATGAAACTACGGTCAATCTTGATGCTGTCGATGGGTAGTTTTTGAAGATAAGTCAGAGATGAATATCCTGTACCAAAGTCATCAAGTGCAATGGTAAATCCAAGACGTTTTAATTGATTTAAAACATGTATGCTCTTTTGTATATCGGAAATAAATGCTGATTCAGTTACTTCGATGTTAAACTTGCGACAATCCAGTTTCTCATTTTGAATCCACATCAATAAACTATTGATGAATTTGTCGTTAATCAACATGGTTGCTGACAAGTTAATGGATATTTTAAATGATTTTTTCTGTTTTTCCCAGTTTGAATAGTGATCATGAGCTTCTTTAAATACAAACTCTGTAATCTCTTTAATGAAACCATTCTTTTCAGAAAGTGAGATGAATTCAGGGGTGGAATGAATCCTTTGGTAGGATGTTGCCATCTGATTAAGGCTTCTACACCAATGGTATGCCCGTTTTTTAAATCAATAATTGGTTGATAATGCAAGCTCATTTCCTGATTAGAAATCGCCATTCTTAGATTATTTAAAATATCGGTTTGTTGCTTAATGACTGTAACCATTTCATCATCGAAAATGACAAATTGATCCTTACCTTTGGCTTTTGCGATGGACATGGCAGCATCTGCATGTCTTAATAAAGTGATATAATTTGTGCCATGATCAGGATAAAGTGCGATACCTCCACTGAATGTAACAAAGAAATCATCTTTTTCGAGTACATAGGACTTTCTAACCAATTCAATATAGGATTCGACTTCTGGCATGAACAATTCAAGTCGTTTGATATCAAATATGGCTAAAACGAATTCATCGCCACCCATACGGGCTAACATATTGGGGGATTGTACCTTGTTCTTCAGTGTACTTGATATGATTTTGATTAAATCATCACCACAAGAATGGCCTTTAACTTCATTAATATTTCTAAATTCATCAATATCAAAATAAATGAAACCAATGAGTTCAGTCGGTTGTAATTTGATGCGCTCTGTAATCTTCTCTTCAAGCATCGCCTTGTTTGGAAGTCCTGTCAGATGATCATAAAAGGCTAAGTCATATAATTTCCCTTCTAGGGATAAAGACTTCCGGTGTCCTTGATCGAGTTCAACATATGCATTTTTTAGATCATATATAGTCATGATGTACATTTCAATCTGACGATGAATGATCAAGTAGAATACGATTGCAGTAATTAAAACATAAAAAGTTCCTTTGATACTTTGAACAAGGACAAAGGTTTCATGTTCAAAATCAAACAGATCTACAACTCTGTCTGATAGTAGAATCCATAAAAACCCAATGACCATATAAATAATGATAATTCTGATGGTGGCATTGAAAGCATTGAGATTTTGACTATGCTTGATTCTAGGGTCTGTATGTTGTCCCCATGGTCCTTTAATCATGCGCTCACCTGATGGCGTATCTTACTATCATTATACACTACTCAAGCATTGATTCATGACTATGTACTAGAAAATTAAAAAACAGCTGATTTGTTTTCAGCTGTTATTTTCATCAATAGCAAGATTTTTAACCCAGTTTTCTTTTCGATATCTTGAAAGTCCAAAGAACATTTTGGGGATATCCATAGATTGTACAATCAGGAACATCAACGTGACAGGTAGTTGTGTAAAATACGCCAAGATTAATGAGATTGGTACAGGAACAATCCACATATAACCTGCATCCATTAAAAATGTTGATTTCGTATCTCCACCAGATCTTAAAGTGAAATACATGGCAACATTGAAAGAGAAAACAGGAATGAATAATGCATTAATTCTGATATTGAATCTTGCAATGGCTCGAGATGCTTCTGTTGCATTGAAGAAATCGACGATGAAGAAACTTAAAATAAATAAGATGATACCTGCGCCGATGGCAATCATCACAGCAAATGCAATCAGTTTTTTTGCATTGTCTTTGGCTTGTTCAAGCTCGTTTTTACCCAACGTGTTTCCAACCATGACAGCAACTGCAGTAGCAATACCACCAAACGTGACAAAGACCAGTTGAGAAATGGTACTTGTGATTGTAACTGCTTCGAGCGCAGCAGTCCCTCGAGAGGTATATGCATAGAAGAATACTGTTTGACCCCCTGACCAAAGTGCTTCATTAAGCATGAGAGGGAATGCCATGATTAAAATGGATGAGAATAATTTAGGACTGATTTTCATCATCTCAAACACTCTCGAATTGAAAATCTGACCTTTTCTAATCACGAGAATGACGGATAGTGAAAACTCAACAATACGCGCGATTAAAGTTGCGATAGCTGCACCATAGATACCTAATTCTGGAAATCCAAAATGACCAAAAATCAATAAATAATTCAAGATTGTATTCGTGAGTATCGCAACGATGGATATTTTGAGTAACGGTTTTGTGATACCTGTTTCACGAAAAGTATTGGCGATGGCGACATTCAAAATCCAGGGAAACGCACTCCAGCGGATGACTTTGAGGTAAATTTCAGCATTATCTTTGATGACATTGTTATCGGTAAATGCACTGATCAGTGGGGAACTGAAGAGTGAAAAAATGACAAAGGACAAGAGGGCTAATAAAAAACCAATGATGATTTTGAATCTGAATGTTTGTCTTAACTTATCAAAGTCTTTGGATCCAAAGTATTGTGCAGAAAATATACCCGCACCGCCCATCGCACCAAAGGTGATTAATATGACTACAAAATAAAGTTGATTGATGATTGCAACCGAACCAAGCTCACTATTTGGTAATGATCCTACCATGAGATTATCGACCAATTGCACTGAGGAAGTCAAAAGTTGCTGCAACACTAGAGGTGCAGCAATGGCAATGATGGATTTATAAAATGACTTGTTTCCAATTAAATGTTTCATATGAAAATTACCTCAGCCTTCCAATTATAGCATGGAATCTATTTTATTTTCAATGGATAAATAAAAAGCCTGTCGATGACAGGCTAGTGAATGTTTAAGGTATATCGATAATTCTCAATGTATTGGTAGAACCGTGCTTTTGAGCCCAACCTGATGTAATAATGATGGTTGTACCTGATGCAAAACCAAAATCTTTGGCAACTTCGATAGCAACTTTATCATAGAGTGAATAATCGGTGACATTATGTCTAATGGCAGAGAATACACCCCAATAATAGGTAAGTCTTTGACAAGTCTCTACATTATCTGTTACAGCAATGATGGGTACTGATGGTCTAAACTTACAAATACGTTTTGCTGTACCACCTGTTTCAGTGAATGCAATGATCACTTCTGCTTTTGGGAGTGCAAGTGCGGTCTGAGAAACTGCGATACCAATTGCATCATTGATGGTCTGTTGAGAAAAATCAATGGCATGTTGTAGTTTTTCTTTGTAGTTGATGTTATCTTCAATCGCTTTTGCAATCGTATCCATCACGAGTACTGCTTCAATAGGATATTCACCAGCTGCTGATTCACCTGATAACATGATAGCATCTGAGCCATCTAGAATGGCATTGGCAACGTCAGATGCTTCTGCTCTAGTTGGTCTTGGTGAATACATCATAGACTCCAACATATGGGTTGCTGTGATGACCGGTTTACCTTTTTCGTTTGCAACTTTGATGATTCTTTTTTGGTATAAAGGAACCAGTGATGTGGACACTTCAACACCTAAATCACCTCTAGCAACCATCACACCATCACTGACATCTAAGATGGATTCAAGATTATCGACACCTTCTTGGTTTTCGATCTTAGCAATCAATTCAATCTTAGGATTACCGTGCTTTTTCATGATGTCTCTGATCTGAAGCACATCTTCAGGACGTCTAACAAATGATAAAGCAATCATGTCAACTTTCTTTTCAATGGAAAACACAATATCATCATAATCCTTTTGTGAAACGAATGGCATGGATAATTTGACATTAGGTACGTTGACACCTTTTTTAGTCTTGATGCTACCTGAATTCATGACTTCACAACGCAAAATAGAATGATCAATATTTTCAAGCACATTTAATCGCATTTTACCATCATCAATGAGGATATAATCTCCTGACTGAATGTCATCATATAATTCATTGCAGTCGATATGGAATCGTTCACGGTTTCCAAGAATCGGTGTCTTATGTACTTCAACTTTGTCACCGCGCTTAAAAGTTGCGATATCATTTTCAAATTTTCCTGTTCTAATTTCAGGACCTTTGGTATCAGCGAGAATTCCAATAAAACGATTCTTTCGTTTGGCGATACCACGAATCATGTCCACTCTGCGACCATGTTCAGCCTGGTCTGCGTGTGAGTAATTCAAGCGTGCTACATTCATACCTGCATCGATCATCTTATCAATCATTTCTTCATTATCGATTGCGGGTCCTACAGTACAAACTATTTTTGTTTTTCTTTTCATCTTGTGCCTCCTTGAGACTCTCACAATCATTATACATGATATATGCTCATATTTCCATTAAAGTTTTGGTATAGAAAACGATTTCAGTTTCTTATAAAGAAACAGTCTGCTCATGATATGGCAGACTGTCAGTCAAAACTTAGGCAATTCGTTCGTGTTGGAATAACTTGAGGAAGACATCAGCAATTGCTGGATCAAACTGTGTGCCACGGCAACGGCGAATCTCATCCATGGCTTGTTCATGCGACATGGGCTTTCGATATGGTCTTTCAGAAATCATCGCATCATATGCATCAGCAATCGAAATGATTCTCGCACGTATAGGAATATCTTCACCGGAAAGCCCTCTTGGATAACCTTTACCATCATATCGCTCATGATGGCTTAAGATATCTTCAGCAATGTCTTTATATTCTGCAGAAGCAGTCAGTATTCGGTACCCAATTTCTGGATGTCTTTTGATAGCTTCCCATTCATGGTCATCTAGTTTTCCAGGTTTATTTAAGATGGCTTCATCAATTGCAATCTTACCAATATCATGAAGATTACTGATGGCCTTAAGCATACTGATTTCTTCTTTAGACATTTTGATTTCAGAACCAATCTTCGTGCAAATCAATGAAACACGCTCTGAGTGCTTTTCTTCTCTTGGATTCTTCTCATGAAGTGTATTTAAAATGGTCTTGATGGTTTCTGAACGATGTGAAGTAATTTCAAATAGTTTATGAGAATACATGTCGTTTTCTGCAGCCTTGAGTGTATCTTGAACCAGTTCAGAACTCAACTTGGTAGATGCACCAAATGAAACCGATATGTTCATGCCATGAATTTGATTGACTTCGATGTTCTGTTTTGCCTCTGTGATCATTTGAAGTGCTTTTTCTCTAGAAGTGTTTGGAAGCATGATGATGAACTCATCACCACCAATTCTAGCAATTCTGGATTCATTTTTGAACGCTTTGACCAGTTCATCTGCAACACTACAAAGTAACAAATCGCCTGCATCGTGGCCGAATGCGTCATTCATGATCTTCAGTCCATTGATATCTGCTGATATCACAGTCAAAGGATAATACTTTTCCTGATCCAGTCTTTGGATTTCTTCTGTGTAATAGCGTCTGTTATGTAAATTGGTTAAAGGATCACGATAGCTTAAATATAAGATTGATTGTTCATATTTTTTACGTTCACTGATATCTTGTGAGAAAACTGTCACGCCAATCACAACACCATGTTCATCTGTAATTGGAGAGTATTGTTCTTCAACATATTTACCGGTAACAGATTCTATTTCTGCAATTTGAGTATATGATTTTCCGGATAATGCAACATCTAAATTTTCTTTAATCCGTTGTTTCATCTTCGGATGCACAACATAATCTAGAAAATTATGCCCTTTTTCAATGTTGATATCATAATAGTTTTTCATCGAATAAAAATGAAATTCGTTGAATGATAAATATTGATACTCCCGATCCAGCGCGAATACTTCCATGGCTTTGGTTGCGTCTATAGAAGCTTGTAATAGGAGTTGTTGATTCTTGATTTTTTCAAGTGCTCCCAATCGTTCTCTTTGATTATGGACAATTTTAGCAAGAACCATGGATAGAATTGGATAAAGTAAAATGTATGGAATAAAGGTCCGTTCGATGACATACAATGCATTATTAGTAATAGCGAAAAAGCAGAGCAATGTGACGATGGTCGAAAATATACCTAATAGGTAGTATTCCACATATGGGGATTTGATTTTCTTGAATATTTTTCTAATATGTGGCCAGAAGTAGCCTAATAATGACGTAGTGATGATGGTCAAAACACCAGCATAAACACCAGCACCACCTCTACCAATTCTATAAATGATGCCAATCAATGCAGCTACGATGGTCGTAACCCCACCAAAAAAGAGTCCGATGATGCTAAAAAGTACACTTCTCGTATCAAAAAATAATCCTTCTTCTAAGCGCCAAGGGTACATCATGATGAGGACTGCAATCATACCGAGTGCTACTCCAAGACTGATTCTATATTTGAGTTTATTGGAATTTTGTTCAAAATTGGTTGCTGCATAGATGAAACCAAGGCCAAAAAGCAAAATGCCATTTTTGACTAGATCGCTCAAAACGAGTAGAGCATCATTGATCAAATCCATAATCAACCTCCATCAACTCTTACATTTCTATTATATCACTCATTTTTTGATTTAAAAATAAAGGCACTTTTCTTAGCGCCTGTGATGACTACTATTATCCTCTGAAGAGCAGTGGCAGATGATGTGCCACGAATTCCCCTAGGTGATCGTTACAACGATAGGCATCCACTCACGATGCAAGAAATCTTTCTTGTATTGCTAGTGCATTCAATAGATCGATACTATTGAGTCGGATACCCCACTCTACAACCTTCTCAAGAATTGCCCCCTTGATTCTTGCCTGTAGAGCAAACTTTTGTTCTGAGATACTCTGAGTACCATAATTCATAATATACTTCTTCGTAACCTCAACAATCATATTGCGCATGAACTGGTCCACTTGAGCATCGTGAAAATCTTTTTCATCGATTACATCGTACTCGACTAATAAACTGATGGACATACGAGGTTCATCATCAACCTCAATGATTTCACGATTCAGAGAAAGTTTTCGATGAACATCATAAAGCACCATGCGTTCAACAAATGGCACAACAAAATGAACTCCTGGTGATATAGGTCTATAGAATTGTCTTCTTCTGATGATCAAACCTGTTTTTTTCGATGGCACAAGTTTAATTCTCGAAAGCAAAAATAACGATAACGAAATCGCTGTCAACATGGATAAATAAAGTGCAAGATCCATCATCATTCATGCCTCCTTAGACCATTTTTTGATGGCATTTCACTGATTTTTCTGAAATGAAAAGGAGAAATGCCACTTTCTCTAATACAGTTTTAACATGCCATATACAAAAAAACAGGGCGTATATGACCTATTCGTCATTGATCTGCACTGTTTTTATTCAATATTCCATTTTTATTAAGCAAGTATGAACATATCTTAAATTATGATTGATGACTTTTGTGTTTAGGAAAAAATCTTTGATAAAAGCGTTTTGCCTTACTTTCTTCACCTTGTTTGTTTTGAAAAGGCATGAGGAAGATAAAGACAACGGATAATGGGATAAAGTATATTTGATTCATGTAATCGCTTGGTTGATATCGCTGATGATGAAAATAAGATGAAAAGTGAATTTGATTGAATGTCATGTAGCCTGTAACGACGAAGAATAGTATAAAATTATCGTTGAGTGCAGTCAATATGTAAGTAGCCATGACCAAATATGCGATGAATAGCAATTGATACCATGCATTTTTGTGTGTTGTTTTATAAAGTAATGTGCCACCTTCAAGAAGGACCAGGAAAAACATCAATCCAATGAAGAACATGATGATTGAACCATCTTTAGGCACATCAGCACTTTGAAAATAACTCATAAACAACCCTAATCCCAGTGAAACGATCGAACTATACACTTTTTGAATTTTTCCATGGGTTAGCCATAAAATGAGTGTCGATAAAACCATGAGTGACACACCTACTATGGAATAGACAATGGAAGCCCCAGATAGGCTAATGCTGATGTAAGTTAAAAAAATGATGAATGTGTTGATGATATGAATTTCCATCAGTTTGAAGATACGATTTTGCTTGATTGTCATCATCAATGTCCTACTTTCATGAATTTTAATCTCGATAAATCAGTCTATGCATTTAAAGAAAACGAAAAAATATAAATCAATGTCATTGGTCAAACAAATATATATGATTAAGATTAATCTTTTTGAATGGGTTGATAAAAATAAGCACCATCAATACTAAAGGGTGGTGCGGCTGATGGGATTCGAACCCACATACCGAAGTACTACCGCCTGAAGATAGCGCGTCTGCCAATTTCGCCACAGCCGCATCGTGACCTTGATTCAATTATACATGATTCCTATCGAAAAGACTATATGAGAGAAGACTAGTAACATCGTATTGAGTTTCAGGCTTATACGAAGTCAAGATGAAATCTCATGGGTATAAAATAAAAGCCACATACATAGTTGCGGCATAGTGTTCATGGAGCGGGTGATGGGAATCGAACCCACGTCATCAGCTTGGAAGGCTGAGGTTCTACCATTAAACTACACCCGCAAGTAGTGGTCGGGAAGACAGGATTTGAACCTGCGACCTCCTGGTCCCAAACCAGGCGCTCTACCAAGCTAAGCTACTTCCCGAAAACATGGCGTACCCAAGAGGACTTGAACCCCCAACCTTTTGATCCGTAGTCAAACGCTCTATCCAGTTGAGCTATGGGTACAGCGATTAGAGTTTGCTTTGGAAACTCTATATTGAAGACTTGCGCCTAAATGGAAAGGGATGGTGACCCGTACGGGGTTCGAACCCGTGAATGCTTGCGTGAAAGGCAAGTGAGTTAACCGTTTCTCCAACGGGCCAACGTGTAAGCGCATATATAATTATACCAATTTATTATGAATTGTCAAGGTAAAATATTGGGTTTTTTCATCTTTTTTAAGGGATGAAAATCACCTGCACAAACACGTGTTTTTAGATTGTATTTTCTAAGTAACTACTCTTTGCTTCCCACTTTCTAGATTGCCATCTTGCATACATGAAAACACCACGAAACACTTCATCTGAAACATACGCCATATAGATGCCAAATAAACCTAATCCGAGCACAATACCAAAAACATATGCAAGCCCGATGGTAATGCCAAGCATACTCACAATGGCCAGTTTAAGCGGAAAAGCGGTGTCTCCTGCTGATCTTAGTGCTTGGATGAAAATCATGTTATAACTTCTTGCAAACTCAAGTAAAATAGCCAACCATAGGATGTTTCTTGCTGTTGTAACAATGATTGGATTGTCTGTGAAAATCCCAACAATGTTGCTTGAAAAAAGGTTCACCATCAGTGTTGCGAATAGGACAATGAACATACTTCTGATTGCAGTTTTCATGGTTTGCTGATGTGCTTTATTATAGTCTCTTTCACCAATATAGTAGCCAGTCATGATACCATTGGCTGAAGCATAGGCTAATGAGAAAACATAGATGTATGTCAAGATGGTATTGATGTAGGATCTTGAGGTTGTCATATCAGGACCTAATTGATTAATCATCCCCAAAATGACACTTTGCATGATGGTATATGTTAAGGACTCACCAGCACTGGGTAAACCAATTTTAAGAATTTGCTTGGATAGATCTTTCTCGATTCGAATGTGCTTGGGTCTCACTTTGACAAGCTTGTATGCCATCACAAGATAGACCATAAACATGATGATTCTCACCAATAATGTCGATAATGCTGCACCATATACACCTAATTCTGGAAAGCCTAATTGACCATATATTAAGAGATAGTTACCAATGATGTTGAAAATATTACCAATGATTACCACGACTGTAATTTGCTTTGCGTAACCATAACTGCGTAAAGATGCTGTCACAATGTTGGACATTGCGACAAAAATCAATGATGTTGCAATCACTTGAAAGTAAACCTTGGAATCTTGATAAAGGACTGGTTTTGTATTCACGAGTTGCAGCAATTGATCCGTTGAGAGTAACATGACACCTGCAGCAAGTAGTCCAACAATCAAATTAAGAACCAAACCATTGCCAATGACTTTTTGAGCTAAATCATCTCTTTTTGCACCAATAAATTGAGAAACTAAAACAGCAACCCCATTGGTGATGATCAGTAAAATGACTGCAAACATCATGATGAGTGTGTTTGCATTTCCTACTGATCCCACTGCGTGATCGCTATAATTGGATAGCATGAGTGTATCAACCGTGCTCATCAGCACGAAAAAGAGCAACTCGATTAAGATCGGCCAGTAAATGGCACTAAAACTGCGCTTGGTCTTCATTGGGTATTGGCTATATGATTTAGAATAGTATATTGTCTAAAAGATGTTTAGCCTTGTCTTCTCCTAGCAAATATTGAACAATTTCGTATGCAAATTCATAAATGGCACCTGCGCCACGGGCTGTTACAATATTTTGATCTCGATAAGCTTTCTTGTGTGGTAAGTAATGACCTTTTGGCATATCAATTTCACTACCTGTAAATGCAGTATATGATTTCCCATCGAGTATGCCTGCTCGACCTAAAAATCGAGGTCCTGCACAAATCGCAGCAACCAATTTTTGATTGAGATTGAAATGTTTTACAATCTTTTGGATTTCAATATCTTGATCAATCGTTAAGGCAACATATCTGCCACCTGGAATAACAACAAAATCATAATCATCGTAGGAGACTTTAGAACCAAACTGATCGGCTTTGATGTGTAGACCAAAAGCAGTCGTGATCTCCAAAGATGATTCAAATGTGATACCAATCACGTCTAGACCTGCACGTCTGAGCAGTGCACGTGTTCCAAGCGCTTCGACATCTTCCATCTGATTGCTTAAAACAATGAGTCCTTTCATGTTTTCACCTCTATAATAACATTTGGTAAACCTGAAGTAATGTTTGAGCACCTTGATGTTCTTCAAATTTCTGATACTGTTCCAAGTGATTCTCTGAACCAATCACATCCGACACAACTTTCACTGAAATGATTGGGATTTGATGCATATGTGCTACATGATAAAGTGCTGCACCTTCCATGTCGACTAGAAAACTACCAGGCTGAATTTCGGTCATGAATACATCACCTGTGTAGAGATGTCCCGTTTTGACCTGTTTGATTCGAGATTTTAGGAGTTGTTTGAGTTTTGGGTCAGAGTGGAATTGTGCTGGCATACCTGGAACTTGCCCTTTTTCGTATCCAAACATTGTCAAATTAAAGTCATGATAAGATGATGCCTCAATCATGACCAAATCACCAACCTGATAAGGTTGAGTTGCTCCTGCAAACCCAAGATTCACGATTAAATCCACAGAATGTAAGGCTAAATATTGACTTAAAGTCGCTGCAGCATTCACTTTTCCAATACCTGTTATGATTAAATCATGATCACTCTTTTTCTCTTTTGGGATGGCGCTTACTTCGGAAGCCATCGCTGCAACAAAGAGCATCATTTGACTTCACCAATGATCTGTTGAATCTTTGTAACAATTAAATCAACCGCAATATCGTGTTTCCGGTCATTCGGTATGATGACATCGGCATACCGTTTGGTTGGTTTGATATGTTTATGAAACATCGGTTTGACGGTATTCTCATATTGACTGATGATACTTTCTAAACTTCTGCCTCTTTCTCTCATGTCACGAAGCATTCTTCTGATGAAACGTGTGTCATCATCAAGTTCAACGAACAAATTCATATCAGATAACTCTCTAATCTTTTCATTTTCAAGAATTAAGATGCCCTCAACAATGATGATGGGTTTTGGTTCAACATGTTCAATAACAGATGATCTGGTATGCTTCACAAAATCATACGTCGGTTTTTCGATGGAATGACCATTTAATAATGATTTGAGATGAAGATAGAGCAATTGATTATCGAGTGAACTTGGATGATCATAGTTGGTCAAATAACGAGCTTCAAGCGGAAGATCGCTTTGGTCAAGATAGTAATCATCATGCTTAATGATGAGCACTTCATCTAACCCTGCTTTTTCAAGTATTTCTTTCACAACAGTACTTTTGCCTGAGGCAGATCCTCCAGCAACTAAAATCAATAATGGTTTCTTCATCTACTGTTCACCTGTTTATATGAGACATTCAGGTGCAAGCGTCGCTTGCAACTCTTGATCCATGATATCTTGACATTCTTGATGTTTTTTAAACCATACGACAGCATATGGACAGGTTGCAACCATCCGATAACCTTTGGACTTTGCGAAGTTATAAACTTCATGCATCAGTTGTGATGCAATCCCTTGACCTCTCAGTGAAGGATCAACATAAGTGTGATCGACAACGACAATACCTGGTTTGATGTATGGGAATGTTGCATCGACAATGATTTTTCCTTGTTCGTCAAGAACGTAAATTTGGTGGTCTTCATGAATAAATTGCATAGTGATCATCTCCTCTTATATAGTATATCAAAAATGATAAGATATGCTCCACAGATGAATGAAAAAAGATGAATGATCTATATGAATTCATCAAAGAGAACATAGGATTGATTCATTCAAAAGTAAACTTGGTCGTAATTACAAAGATATCTCCCTATTAAAATTATTATTTTTATAAATATAGCATCTTTTTATAATAATTTGAGCCTTTATTTATAATTAAAGGCATAGTCATGATAAAATAGTGATGTATCAAAATCTTAGGAGGATTCTCATGACAAAAAGACAATTAATGATAGAAACTTCATCTGTGGTGATCTCTGTCATCCTCATTATATTGGGATTCATACTGAGTCAGGGGAAACCTGAACCATGGTATGTTGCACTGATTTTCGGTTTATCGTTTCTCATCGGTGGCTTTGCAAAAGCTAAAGAAGGTGTACTTGCAACATTTCACAATAAAGCATTGAATGTTGAGATTTTAATGATTCTTGCTGCTTTAGGTGCATTCATCGTTGGTGACTATTCTGAAGGTGCAGTGCTCATTCTCATTTTCTCGATCAGTGGTGTCTTAGAATCCTATGCTACCTCAAAGAGCGAAAAAGCATTAACCAGTTTATTAGAACTTGCACCAAAAACTGCACTATTACTCAGAAATCAAATTGAAACTGAAGTGATGGTTGAGTCACTTGTTATTGGTGATCAAGTTGTTGTTAAAGTAGGGCAACAAGTTCCAGTCGATGGCGTCATCATCTCTGGTTTTACTTCACTCGACCAAGCTGCAATCACTGGAGAGTTTGTTCCAGTTCAAAAAAGAGAAGGTGAATCTGTTTTTGCAGGTTCCATCAATATTGAATCATCCATCATCGTTCAAACAGAAAAAAGTCCTAAAGATTCAGTGGTACAAAAAATCGTTGACTTTGTTAAAAAAGCCCAAAGTGAAAAAACAAAGTCTCAATCATTCATTGACAGATTCGAAAGATATTATGTTTATGTCGTCATTCTCATGGCTATATTTCTCATGGTTGTACCTCCGATGTTTGGATGGTGGACACAAAGCTATGCATTTAATCGTGGTGTGATTGTTTTGGTGGTTGGTTCTCCTTGTGCCTTGGTTGCATCCATCACTCCAGCAATGCTTTCTGCACTATCAAATGGCGCAAGAAATCGTATTCTCATCAAAGGTGGAACTCCACTGGAGTCCTTGATTGGATTGAAAGCTGTCATCATGGATAAGACTGGTACCATTACAACTGGTATTCCAAAAGTCATTCGCGTTGAAATGATAGAAAGTGTTGATGAAAAATTCGTCTTATCTGTGCTTTATACCCTCGAAAAACAATCGAGACACCCCCTTGCAAAATCAATTGCAGATTACTTGGATGAGTCTTATCGTCTTAAAGATATTAAAACCGTTGAAATATCAGGTCGTGGTATGGAAGCGGACATCGATGGTATGAAGTGGCAAATCGGAAGATTTGATTCCACGATTCATCCTGAGTTAATGGAAAAAATGGATCGCTGTAATGCCCTTGGACACAGTAATGTTTCAATTGTAAGAAATAGTGAGACAGTTGGCTTTGTTGCACTGATGGATACCATCAGAGAGCATGCCAAAGATGTCATCAACGATTTAAGATCTCTTGGTATTAAAACCATCTTGCTGACTGGAGATAACAGATTTACAGCCCATGCAATCGCTAAAGAGTCAGGTATTGATACATTTGAGGCCAATATGTATCCTGCCGATAAAGTCAAGCGTGTTAAAAAATACCAACATGAATTGGGTAAAGTCATGATGGTTGGTGACGGGATCAACGATGCACCAGCACTTGCAACTGCTGATGTGAGTGTAGCAATGGGAACTGGCACCGATGTATCTTTAGAAACAGCAGACATCGTCATCATGAATGATGCCTTGGAAAGCATTCCTAAATTGGTGAGACTTGCCAAGCGTACACGCAGAATTACTTTACAAAATATCATCTTCTCTGTTTCAGTCATTGCGATTTTGCTCATTACGAACGTATTTGGAATCATTGAACTCCCTATTGGTGTGGTTGCACATGAAACATCAACAATCTTAGTGATTTTGAACAGTTTAAGATTACTATTTAAGTAAATCAATTCATAAAAATAGAGAAAGCTGCATTGATGTGCAGCTTTTT
>Ga0116204_1000228_pt1 | contig 30522 bp, 28 predicted proteins | sample LakKivwa52mmetaG_FD_94481 | JGI IMG/M metagenome (GOLD analysis project Ga0116204, IMG submission 94481) | Anoxic lake water microbial communities from Lake Kivu, Rwanda to study Microbial Dark Matter (Phase II) - Lake Kivu water 52m metaG | ecosystem: Environmental > Aquatic > Freshwater > Lake... | reverse complement strand
TTTTTAAACGCCAAAACCGCCATTATCCGTGTGGTGTTGTGGCTTTGCAAAAGTCTTATAAAGCCGTTTTTGCAGAAGGTTATCATTGCATCCCCGGGGTTGCCCAGTCCTTCGCGGGCTGGTCAAACCCGGGCTTAATCCTGGCGTAAGTTATGCTTCCCTCCGCCGCTCTTTTTATTGACGGCTCAAACCTCTACCATGCGCTTAAGCAGGAAGGGCGGCTCCCCTTTGATTATGGCTCGCTTTTCTCCGAGCTCTCGTTGCGTTTCGACCTTAAGCAGATATCATTCTACGATGCCCTGAAAGATATCGCAAGGGACCCTGAAGGCTATGCCGGGCAGCAGCAATTCCACGCAAGGCTGAGGAAACTCGGCTGGCCGGTCAGGATACGCACGCGCAAGCTCAAGTATATTGCCAACATTGACCAATCGCAGGTAAGCGCGGCCGCGAGGCACGTTGGTATCATCGATTCATGCAAGGAAAAGCTCTGGGCTTTCCTGCAAAAGCTGGAACTTGTGCGCGTCACGAAGGAGAAGGGCATTGATGTTCTTTTGGTGGCGGATGCGATTGAGCAGGCGCGCACAAAGCAATTTGAGGCGATAATACTCCTTTCTGGCGATGCCGACTTCGTGCCGGCAATCAATCTCATCCGCTCTTTCGGCGTGAAAACGGTGAATCTTCATGCTTATAGCGGGAGTTCAACCGAGCTTCGCAATGCCTGCCATGAGCACATTTTGATTGACTTTGATGCTAATGGCGGGGTATTTCTCGGATAAATTCCATAAAAGCACCCAAAGAAGAATGTATAGTTTGCGGATGGTCGGCAGAGCCGCAAGGTGAAAACCACCCCATCCGCTGATTATGTGGTGTTTAGTGCATTGCCAAGAAGGGCTTATAATTGTTTCCCGCAGTTCCGTTTTCATAGGCAAAATGGCGTTTTCCCGGCTTAAAAAGCTTCTTTGACCTCCCTTTCGGTGGTTCGCGTTTCCAGCAACAATTAAATTCCCTTGCAGCGTTCCACAAGCATGGCAGCCGAGGCATTGCTCATACTTGCCGTATTTACATTCGTGCTTGCGAAATCCTCCGAGGTCGTGGTGGAGAACGCGGCAAAGCTCGCGCGCTTCTTCGGCATAAGCACGCTCGCAGTCGGTATGCTGCTTGTGGCAGTCTCGACAACGCTTCCCGAGCTTTCGGTCGCGGTCATCTCGTCTTCCGCAAAAGAGGGCGCAATTGCGGCAGGCAACGTCTTCGGCTCCAACATCGCGAACATCCTCCTCATACTCGGGCTTGGCGCCGCGCTCTACGGCTTTCGCGTGGACAAGGAGAACCTCAAAGACATCGGGCTTGTGCTCGTGTTCACCACCGTGATTTCCGCATACGTCCTTTTCCACTCGCTTCTTTTCGGAAACGCGCTTGGCTCATTAGAGGGAGTTTTGCTTCTTATCCTGGCCGCCTGGTATACCACGCATATGCTTTCAAGGAAAAGGGCGGATGCCGGCTTCTTCGAAAAAAACATGACGCGGCACGAGGGGCTGGTTGCCTTCCTCCATTTCTGCGGCGGCGTGGTCTGCGTCCTTGTCAGCTCGAGCTTCGTGGTCAGCTCGGCAATCGAGCTAGCAACCGTGTTCGGATTTACCAAAAGCTTCATAGGCGCCACAATAATCGCGATCGGTACCTCGCTTCCCGAGCTTTCGATATGCCTTCAGGCAATCAAGAAGAAGCACTACGGCATAGCAATCGGCGACGCAATCGGCAGCAACATGTCAAACATCACGCTCGTGCTCGGCGTTGCCTCGGTGATAAACCCCATTTATATCACGCTCAGTGTCTTCGTGGCGGCTCTCCTCTTCGCGGTAGTTGCGAATATGGCATTCTTCTACGTGGCTGCGCTAAAGAAGACATTCGGCAGGACCGAAGGAATTGCAATGCTCGTCATCTACCTCATTTACCTGGTGGCAATCTTCTACATGCAGTTTTCGGAAACAGGCGCAATCAAGGTAGTTTAACCCGGGCTTTAGCGCCATGCCAATCAGTTCGCGATTATGAGGAGTTCAGGATAGGAATTCATTACAATCGCATTTCCAATCTTCTTGTTCAAGCCGATGGCGACCGCTATCCCGGCGTTTAGGAACATTTCCTCGTCCGAAACGGAATTGCCGACCGCAATCGTTTCATCTTTCTTTACTCTCGCCTTTGCCATCATACGCAATATCGCCTTGCCCTTGGAAAACACCATGCTTTCGGATTTGAACTGAGGTATGCTAACCTTTCCCGTGAGCCTGCCTTCTTTTTCCTGCAGCCTTGGCGATATCACAAAGTCGAAATATTTCTGCGGGTAGGCAGCCTCAATCGCGCGCCCGAATGCGAACGATATAACACCCATCCGGTAGCCCATGCGTCGTAGGTATTCGAGCGTTTCCGGGGCGTAAGGCATTGGGCGCACTTTCGCCGCGGCTTCCCTAAAGTTCGAAACGCGCGTGCCGCGTAGACATTTTGCAACCGACAGCGTTATCTCGCGCTCATGGATAATCCCCGCGCGGTATTTTTCCCTAAGGCGCGAAAGCTTGCGGTAAAAGCCAAGCTGCTTCGATATGGTCTCGATGCTGCTCCCCTGCACAAGCGTGCCGTCGAAATCGAACACAATGAGCCTGTGCTTCTTCGCAAGGAAGCCGGCGTTCTGCAATATGCTTTGCGTGACCTCACGCGCGGTCTTCGCAAGGGACGGAAGCTCCCTGTGCTTGTGTTTCAGATACCCCATATTCACTTCAACTATTTTTTCCCCTTTCTTGAGTGCTGAAAGCATAATCGATATGTCAATTCCCCAGTCCATCGAAACGTCAAGCTCCATGAGCAGGTCTTTTCTTATGCAAAACTGCCCGGAAAGTGGCTGGCTGAACCTCGCTTCAGGATATATGAACTCCAGCAATGGCTTTGCCACAAGCTCGGTCACCCTGCCGGCGTCGCGGTCGAATGCGGATTTGCACAGCCTTGTTTCGCCATTAAGGACAGGCCATGCGAGATGCCCTATCATTTCCGGCGAGACTCCTTCGAGGTCTGCGTCAATGAAGACGATCACGGAATTCTTGGCCGCCCTTGCCCCGCTCATTATCGCATGCCCCTTTCCGAGATTCTTCGCGTGGCGCACAACCTTTGCGCCATTCTCCATTGCGATTTGGGCAGAAGCGTCCTGCGAGCCGTCATCAATCACAACGACCTCATCCACAGCATCTGTTTCCAAGGCGATTTTCACCACACTGCCCACCGTTGCAGCTTCGTTATAGCAGGGTATTACCACGCTTGCACTTTCCGCAAGGAAAACATGCCTGAGGGCTTTGAACACTTCCTTGTATATGTTTACCACGCCAAGAGTTTCCAACATAAGCTAATAACAGTCATGGTTCAACAATCGATGTAAGCACGTTCGACTATTTTAGATATGCGCAGTTCAAGAATCAGATTTTCTTCCGCTTTTGCATTCCGAACATTTCAACTATTTCTTTCGTTGTCGTTATCTCGTCAATTCCTTTGTCTTCCCGAAGCGACATCATGCGCGGGAAGCGAAGTGCATAGCCTGTCTCGCCAACAAGGCCGCAAGTGTGCATGGGTGAAAGCGTGATTTCATCAGCGGCAACCGTAATGACGTATTTCGGCTTCACCCAAAAGTCGGGCACAAGTTTTGAAACCAAGTTCTTCGGCTTTTCCTTCACTTTCATCGCATCAAGCATTTTCTCAAACTCACGCATCTCGTCTTCCGAAAAGCCGCTGCCTATTTTCGCAATCGTCTCAAGCTCGCCGCTCTCGTCATTCAAGACAGCCGCAAGCAAACCTCCGAACTCGAACTCCCGGCGTGCCCCCTTGCCCAAATAGTAGCCGACAATAGCGACATCAACGGTGTCGGCAAGCTCGCCGTAGGATTTCTTCAGTTTTATCCACGCAAATTTCCTTGCGCCAGCGACATAGGGCTGCGACAAATCCTTTGCGATTATGCCCTCAAGCCCTTCGCCAATCGACTCGTTGAGATATTTCTCAAGCCTCTTCGCATCATCGGTGATTATCTGTTGCGAGGGGACGAGCGTTTGCGAGCCTGACACAAGTTTTTCAAGGATTTTCCTTCTTTCGGAATATTTCTCAAGTGTCAAATCCTTTCCGTTCAGGTGCATGATGTCAAACACGAAGAGGCGAAGCGGAAAATCCTTGGACATCGCCCCAATGCCATATTTCCTCTTCCTCTGGATTGTCTGCTGGAAGGAATAGTATTTCTTTTCCGAAGAGTTGTAGGCAAGCGCCTCGCCCTCGAATATCGCGGACTCTGCCTTCAGTTCACCCGCAGCATCCACAATTTCCGGGAACATGGCAGTCATTTTCTCTAATTTTCTCGAGTAGATTTCCACCTTCCCCTCGCGAAGGTGCACCTGCATGCGAAGCCCGTCGTATTTTGCTTCAACCGCGCATTTGCCAAGCTTCTCGATTATTTCCTCTGCGTTCGGTAGCCTTTCCGCAAGCGCAGGGCGAATTGGCTTGAAGGGGGCGGCGGAGAATTTCGAGAGGTCTTTGCCTCCAAGGTAAGCATCAGCAACCTCGCCCAAGTCAGAGCATAAGTTGAAGGCGCGCTCAAGAAGGGGCTTGTCGGTCTTGTCGCCGTGGCGCAGCACGGAGAGCGCGTCTATTATGGATGGGTCGCCAATACCAAGCCGCAATTTTCCGAGGCAGAAGCGCACGATGTATTTTGCCTCCAAGGGGGCTGCGCCGTTTAAAAGCTCGCAAAGAAGCGCGATTTTCCCCTCCTGGCTTCCGGCTCCGGAAAGCCCAGAGATTTTCACGAATGTAGAATGAACCTTGAGCACAGTGTTGGGCGAGCTTGCGAGCGACATCTGCGTTTTTTTCGACAGGAGGAGTTCAGCCGCGCTTCCCAAATCCCCGCTCTTTTTGAATTCGTTCTCCACCTTTTTCTCATCAAAGCCGCTTGTCTTCGCAATCGCCCTGATTGCAAACTTCTCGCCAATCCCCGCATCAAGCCCCTCATGAGCCGGCGCCACGTTTCCCTCCATTATATATATCAGCGGTCGAACCTCGTTTTTTTCGCACTTGCCCAATAGTTCGGCAACAATTCCTGACATTGACAGGCGCGAGGAGGTTTCCTCCACCTTTGAGAAGTATCCAGCAGCCTCTGAAAAGAGCATGCTGAAAAATCGGATAGAAGATATTTAAAGCTCGGCGCGGCATGCCAAATCATGCGCGGGCAGCTTTCAAGCGAATTCACCGTGATAATTGGCACAAGCCTCCTTCTCATAACGGTTTTTCTTGCGCTTTCATCAGAAACCCTTCTTGGCATAGGCTCAAGGCAGGTTTTTGCGGATGCGAGGGAAAGCGTCAACGCCCTTGCGCATGCCGCCGATAGGGTAGCGCTTCAGGGCGAAGGTGCGAGCGCGGAAGTAAGGATAAGGCTTCCGCAGGCGGCGGTTTTCAACCAGAACTACACCTACATCGGCAGGCCGGCAAACTCCGGAGGCGGAATCCAAAGCAACACGATAGCGGTGCGCGTGGGCGAAAGCGACATATTTGCAACCACCCGCCAAAGAGTTTCAGGCGCGTTTCCCATGCAGCCCGGCTATTACGCGATGGAAGCCCGTTTCAGCGGGGGAGCGGTGGAAATCCGCGAGAATCTCATCAGTATCGGCAGGCAGGCAGTCTCAGTTTCAATGCCGAAAAACTCCTCAAGAATAGAGGGGTTAATGGTCTACAAGCCCCCCTCAAGCAGGAACGTTTCTGTCCAGGCCTATGCGAGCTGGGGCTACAACGGAACAGTCAACCTGACGCTTTCCCCGGGCTCTTTCACGGCAGCCGAGAACGGCACATGGCTGATTCTTTCATTTTCTGCTTCGCAAAACGCGTCCGGCACCTATAACTCCAACCTCTACATCGACGCAAGCTGCGGAGTTGCGTGCGTGAACGACAGCCACAGGGTGCCGATAAGCATCCGCATTATCTGAGCTTTCGGCAAGCCTAAGAGCAGCAGTGGGTATTCTTCCATCGAGTTGGCACCAGCGCCTTTTCATGTTATTTCGGCTCCAGAAACATCCGATAAAGTTTAAAGGCAAGCATTCGATTTGGTGCCATGCTTGGGGGGCAGGCTTTTTCCAACCGCGCGCAGGTCAGCGTCGAACTCATTGCAATGCTGGGCATTGCCCTCTTCGGCGCAATTTTCTTCGCCATACTGGCTTCCGACACGCTTCTCGACATCCAGTCCCAGAAGGACGTGCGGGACGCGCGCATGGCGGCAAGAAGCATCGCCGACGCGGCAGACTATGTATTTGCGCAGGGTGATGGCGCAATGCAAGCGGTTTCAATAACCCTCCCCCCCACAACGGACTTCAACCCTAACCGTACCTATGTCGGCGTGCCGCCTTCTTTCATCGCGCTTTCCTCGCCAAACACAGTGAGCATCGGGCTTAGCTGGACCGACTTGTCAGCGAATTCGAAGGCGCCGCTTTCAGGCTCGCTTCCGCGCACATCAGGAACGCACATAGTGAACGTCACTTCCCGCGGAACGTTCGTGTCGGTAGGCGGGCTCGTTGATTGTTCTCCTGCCTCAGTATACGGCACAATGCCTTCGGGCGGCTCACGCCTCCTGACAACCAATCTGCAAATCCGCTCGCAAAACAACGTCGTGGTGAACATAACTCCGCAATGGCCCCATGATAACCCGTCGCTTGAGGTTTCCCCATCGTTTTTCTATGGTGCGCTCGTGAAGGTTCCGCTTTCCTTGAAGTTCACTTGCCAGGGCAACTGCAGCGGCACACACACTGGATCGCTTGTCGTGCAGGCATATGATTCCATGCTTGGTTCGCAGGCAATCGAAACATTCGGTGTGCCATTAACCGTGGAGGCGGTCGGATGAGGGCGCAGATGTCAGCGGAACTTGTCATCATAGCGAGCGTGGCAATCGGCATGCTTTTCGCAATGTTCATCATAAACGGAAGCCTGCAGAAAAGCTGGGCTTTGCAGCAGGCCGGGATGGAGGCTTCCGGAGCCGCCGACCAGGCAGCTGCCGCGATAGGTGCTGCGGCTTCCGGCGGGAACGGGGCGCGCATAATGTTTATCAACAGCGTCCCGCGAAGCGTGGTGGGGATGAGCGTGTTCGGCTCTCGCTCGGTGCGCGCGCACCATTCGCTTGGCGGATATTCATCTTCGCCACTTACAACCGGCGCGGCGAACTTCACGGAAATTCCGACAAATCAACGAATTTCATTCGTGAACAATAACGGCACGATAAACATCGAGGTCGATTGACTTGGCATTTTGCGGAAAGGCAAAGGGGCAGGTGCTCACAACCGAGCTTCTCCTATCAGTATCAATATTCCTTGCCGCGCTTCTTGCCTTCCTTGTCGCATGGAACTCGATAACTGGGGCTTATTCCAACGAGTCAACAGACGGGCAGATGGCAAATGCCCTTTTGAGGATATCCGATAGCCTTGCGCTTTCCCAAGGCGAGCCGCTAGATTGGGAAATCCGCCCGCAAGGCGACGCGGTATCGTTGGGCCTTGCGCAGTCGCAAAACGTCCTCTCTTACCAAAAGCTTTATGCGCTCTGCCTCCGCAATTCCACCTACGATTACGTGCGTGAGCAGATGGGCGCGGGGCGCTTCGAGGCGCATGTTCTTGCAGCCTATCCGAACGGCACGGAAATATGCGGTTTCGGCATCGGGGCTCCAGACACCCAAGGAATCTCATCAGTAGAAATCAGCCGCACAATGCTTCTGAATGGCGAAGTTGCGGCATTGAAGGTGCAGCTTTGGCGCAGGAAATAACCAGGATAATCTTGGCGCATTCCGCGCAAGCCCTGCGGAAATCCTGGGTTCGCGCGCATCGGAAAGGCTTGATGCGCGGGTCTTTCATGACGATAGATGCCGCCGTTGCGCTGATGCTGATGTTCGTGATCATCACAGCTGCGTTCGCCTATTACCAAGGCCCCTCGCGTTCGGATCTTTCGAGCGCGTTTTTGTGGCGGAGCGCCCAGGACACGGCCACCGTGCTTTCAAAATCAGGCGCGCTAGCATTGCCGCTCTCTTCACACGAAGGGCTTGCCTTCATCCGCAGCATTCTTGAGGCTGCGCCGGATGGCACCTGCCTCCAGGTCGCGGCATACGGCGAAAGCGTTCCGGATTCGCTTGCCGCCCACTGGCGCTTTGACGAAGAGGCCGGCAGGGCGGCCGCCGATTCTTCCGGAAGCGGGCTTTCGGGCTCGGGCTGGGGCGCAATCGCTTCACAGTCGCAGGATTCGGCAAGCGGCGGCTCGAAATATTTCAACGGCTCGTCATGCATCGCTGTGCTCATGAACAATACGATGTACAACTTTGGCACAAGCACAAATCGCGTATATGAGACAGATGTCCCATCGCCCATATCAGGCGACCTTACAATTTCCATTTGGGTCAGAACTTCCCAGTCTGGCCCTTCCGGAACAAACTGGTGGCAGGGCGCAGGAATAGTTGACACCAACAAGTCATCTGCGCTCATGAACGATTTCGGCATATCGCTTCTTGGCTCGAAAGCAGCATTCGGCACCGGGCAGCCAGACACCACCATCGTATCGTTGACCGCGATAAACGATGGGAAATGGCACCACATTGCTGCGAAGCGCGTGCAGGCAACGGGCGAGATGCGGCTTTATGTTGACGGAAGGGAGGAAGCGAATGCGACGGGTGGCACAGGGGTGTTCTCACCCACATGGCTCACATTCGGCTGCATTTATTCCTATCCGGAAGCGAACATCCCTTCGGCCTGGAGCGAGTCGAGCCATTTCATAGGCAACATGGACGAGGCGAAGCTTTACAGCCGTGCTCTTTCCGCGCAGGAAATACTCCTGCTCTACTCAAACCCTGCAGATGTCGCCTATTCGGTCGAGCGCACATCCTGCCCAGTTCCGCCTTCCGCGGGAGTGCAAACCGTGCGCGTGCCGTTCGTGGAATTCTCGCAAAGCCGCACCAGGCATTATTACGCAGATGTGAAGTCATGGCAGAGGGGATATGGATGAGCGCAAAATCCGCGCAGGGTGCAGGGCAGCCGCCTTCCCCAGGTTCGCAGTGCATGGAAAACAAGTTCCGAACGGGCACCGGCGGTTCGCAGAGCGCAGGCGCCAGGAAGGGCTTCACATTCACAATATCTGTCCTGATAGTGGCGCTCACGCTCATAACAGTTGCCGCTTATTCCAAGGAAAAGCCGAAATCGCTTCCCGCAGCCAATCCCGAAATCGTGTCGCAGGAGGCCGCGCTTCTTGCAATCAGCCGCATATCTTCCGATTTTTCCGCAATGCTTAGGGCTTCTGCGGCGGCAAAGCCCCTGAATGCGACCCATTCGGAAATATCCCTCTCGGTATCGCTGCCGCTTTCAAAGGAGGGGCAGCCTGTGCTTTCCGACCTTAATGGCTATTCCCGCCTTCTTGCGCGCGTGCTTGCCCCGCAGGGAATCGGAGCGGTGGTTTCTGCAGAGAGGATATCTGGCAAAAACAACGCGACAGTCATGCATATCGGGGAAGGCGGGATTGATTTTTCGAACACCGGCCATGAGGACATTGCGGTTTTCCGCTCTCCACCGGGCTGGCGGCCCCTCGAAGCTGACATAGCAATCTCATGCGACCGCTCTTCATCAGCCATGGGGCCAATCCGCGTGGTGAATTCCACGCCCTTCAGTGGAAGCGGGCCAACTTACGCGATAACCTATGAGGACAACCGGGGGGCGCGGGGGTTTTCTGCGCCATCCGCAAGCACAAGCACGGCATCCTTCCTTGCCGAATATCCAGATGGGGGCTACCTGCGCCTCACATCAACCGTGTCGGATTCGAACGAAGGAAATGCAATAACCGTCCAATCTGCAAAAAGCCCATCGGCAAGGCTCGTGCTTCCATTCGATGCTGAAGATGGTGCGGGGCTTGACTATTCGCAAGCCGGCGCAAGCATGACGCCCGGCGGCTCTTCGCCTGACTGGCTTTTTGATGGGGGGAAATACTATGGCGCATATGCTTTCGATTCCAACGACGCGCTTTACGCATCAGGGCTTTCCATGACCGATGTTCCTGCAGAGGCGCATTCGGAAGAGCGCATCCTCAATTCTGGCATGGAGAATCAATCTGGGGGCGTGCCAAGCCAGTGGGCGGTTTCCGGCATGCCATCCGGGCTTTCGCAATCAGCGCACACGGGCGGATTTTCGCTTAACCTCACCTACAATGCGACATCGGGCGTAAACGCCTCGCAGGTTGTGCGCCCGATTCTGGAAAACAGCGAGTATGCGTTTTCCTTCTGGGTGAAATCAGCCGCCTCCGGAAGGTACGCGATAACCGATGGGACGAACTATCTCCAATCGGACGGCAGCTGGGCGGCATCGCAGAATTTCTTCACAACACCCCGCTACTCCTACTTCTCCCAAGTCAGAAAGCAGTTTAAGACGCCCGGGAACGCTTCCTCAATCACGGTTTTCCTTGCATCGCCACCCTCCTCAGGTTTCGCTCTCTATGATGACGTTTCCCTCAAGGCAGTGCAATTCAACGGCGGATTCGAAAGCTACTACAAGGATTCAGGGCCCTCATACGCAGGGCTCGATTTCCCTCCAGGCGGGCCGGGATGACAATGGAAGACCAAAAATTTGCAAGGCAGGTTGCCCGAAGCTTCATTTTCGCAGCGGTCTTTCTTGCGGTTTTCTCAAGTGTTGCGAGCGCAGAATGCAATCTTGGGGTAGGGGCTTCTTGCACGCTTGAGAATCTTGATGAGTGCTGCGTTCAGGGGCTCATCTGCAAAGGGGACTCGCTTGCCTGCTGCATTCCGTCGAACAGCTTGATTGAATGCTCATCCGCAAGCGACTGCTGCTCTGGGCTTTGCGAAAGCGGCGCGTGCGTTTCCGGGCTTTCATGCGGAGGGTCGTGCACATATTCCTCGGACTGCGCACCAAGCTGCCCGATTTGCGCCGAGGTTGGCGGCAGCGGGGCAAAGTCCTGCACTACTTGTATGGATGCGGGAACGGAATGCACTTCTCAATCGGATTGCTGCGCAGAGCTTGCCTGCTCGCCCCTCTCCCGAAAATGCGTTTCCTGCCTTGAGGAAGGCGCTCCATGCAGCGGGAATTTTGAATGCTGCTCGGCTTCATGCTCTCTCCAGACGGACGGCTCAAGGAAATGCGGAGCCGCGCGCCCTTCGCTGTCCTGCGGGCTTTCAGGAAACCCCTGTTTTTCAGGCTTTTCCTGCTGCACATCAACGCCTTCGCCATCTCTCCTTCGTTGCGACTACTTCAACCCGCTTCCTCCGGCGTCACCTCTTGAAGGCTCAGGCTCATGCAGGGGCTGCGTCCCGCCTTCAATGGCATGCAATGCAAGCGGAGGGAGCCTTTCATGCTGCAGCGCAAGGCAGTCATGCCATACGACGGCATCGAGCAACGGCACGGCATTCTGCATCTCGCCTTCGGGCGCAGCCAACACAACCAACATCATCCTGGGATGGGCGCAAGTCGGCGGGGCGACATTTGCGCCAAACTCCACAACGCGCCGCTCCGGGGGCGCCTCGCTCATGATTTATTCCTCTTCGGCAAACGCCTCATCAGCTTACATCTACAACACCCGCCTCATCTTGAAGAACAGCACACAGTATCTCCTGGAGTTCTTCGCGCGCGACGGGGCAAGATATGCAATATACGACCCGTCAAATGACGCCCATCTTGCCTCAAACGGCTCGTGGAAATTCAGCCCGCGAAACGCCACGGGCTTTGAGCAGCCTGAAATAATCGACCCCGGCCTTTCCTCATCCGATTTCGGCTATGCCCGGCTTGCATTCACCACGCTCCCATCGAACGTTTCGCACGTTCAGCTTCGCTTCTACCCGAAAAGCGGCGGAGGCACATCGTTCGTGGATGATGTTTCGCTTGTCGAGTTCAACGATTTCTCGCAGTTTGCCTGGCTGCGCCTCTCAAACGCCACCCAAGGCATGATTTTCCATAGCATGGGCTCCGAAAACGGGAGCGAGCAGGGCTTCTCATGGTCATACTCAGGCGGCAAGATTTGGATGAACTACTCTAGCGCCTACAATTCCACCGGAAAGCCAGCAAGCCTGGGCATACAGCTTCCTCTCCAGCCTGACGGGGATTGGCATCACGTGGGCATAACGGCATCAAGGCGCGGCAACTACACGCTTTACCTCGACGGCAAGGCTGTCGGAGGAGGGGATTTCAGCAGGCTTGGGCGGCTCAATGCAACCGGCAACTTCACGATTGGTTCGGCTGCGGGCTTGCCATCATTCCAAGGATTAATCGACGAGGTGCGCTTCTACAGCCGCGCCATACCCCCATCTGAAGCCCTGCGCATCTTCGAAGGTGAGTACCAGGAGAAATGCAAGGTGGAAATCAACATGAAATACGCCACTGGTGAGCTTTCGGAAGGCAACTACACCACAAACTACAATGCGCAGGTGCGCTTGCTGAAGCTTCTGCCCCAGACATTTCTTTCCATGCCATTTGACATCAACATGTCAAACAACAGCAAGGAGCGCGGGGTGACAGACTACGGAAAGTTTGCACTCCACGGCTCGAACATAAACGGGCATTGGAAGGAGAGTGGCAAAGTGGGCGGCGCATACTCCTTCTGCGAGGACGAGCCTTGCAACTCCACCCCACTCTTTAATCCGGCCACCAACAAGTCTTGGTCAGGAATAAGCGTGTGCGCCGGCTGCGTCGATTCGACAGCGTTTGTTTACAATCCATCAGCAGCATTGCCTGACAGGTACCTGACACTTAAATATTGGAATCCCGCACGGAGCTTCAAATTCTCTGTGCCAGACAAGTCGGATTCCGCAGCATTGACATTCACCATGTGGGTTAAGCCGAATTATAGCATAGAGGGGCTTCCAGACACGGGCTTCAGGCCCATTCCGAACGTGTCAACCAGCACATTTGCCTATTCATTATTCTCACTTTCCGGCATCTATGGTTTCCAAGAATCAGATGCTATTTCGCTTTACGTGCTTCGCGAGAAAATTGAGGATGAAACGATAAACCTCACCCATCGGCCCCAAACCCTTGTTCGCTGTGGCTATGGCGAAGACCTGAACCTTACAATGGGAAATATTACGTGGAACTGGTCATTCTACCCAAACCCTCTTCCAGAAGGTCAATGGTCGTTTCTTGCAATGAGGGTTTTCACAGACTACAACGAAACCTATGCCGACATAAGCGTGAACGGGGAGGATTGGTACCGGTCATTTCACGATTACAATTGTTCCCTGATAAAATCACAGGATTCCGACCTTTTGATAGGCGGGCACGGGTACCTCCCATACAAAGGTATGATTGACGAAGTGAACATCTACAGCACCTTGCTGTCCCATGAGGAGCTCAATCGCGTCTACTCTGGCAAGCAAACCATCTATTCAGGTGCACTGTCGTCATCTGGTGCCGTCCGCTCGCATATTCCGCAGGCGCCTTCACAAGGCGGAGGCGGGGGAGGAACGCCATGCGGAGGGGAAACCTGTGGTGATGGGCAAGTATGCTGCGGCACTCCTTCTTCCCACTGTATTGATTCCACCTGGACATGCGACGCATGCGGCGGCTGCGAGCCTGGCGCACAACAGTGCTGCGAGGCTTTCGACAACACCTGCATATCCTCGGAACTCACTTGCGACGCCTGCGGCGGAATTTGCGACCCAAAGACCGAACAGTGCTGTGACAAGGGCGAAACGCCTGCCTGCATACCAAACGAATGGACTTGCGACGCATGTGGCGGCTGCGACCCAAAGAAAGGATTCTGCTGCCATGACATTGAAGGCAAATACTCCTGCATGGCTTACGGGGAAATGTGCAAGGATTTGTGCGGCGGGAAGTGCAATTACAAGGAGGAGTTCTGCTGCGATGCCACTTCGATCTGCATGAAAACAGGCGAAACCTGCGAGGCGGATGCGTGCGGAGGCGCATGCCTGCCTGGAAAAGAGCAATGCTGCGAGGCTTTCGGCAACACCTGCATATCCTCGGAACTCACTTGCGACGCCTGCGGCGGAATTTGCGACCCAAAGACCGAACAGTGCTGTGACAAGGGCGAAACGCCTGCCTGCATATCAAACGAATGGACTTGCGACGCCTGCGGCGGAATTTGCGACCCAAAGACCGAACAGTGCTGCGATAGGGGGGAAATTCCCCTTTGCATATCTTCGGAGCTGACTTGTGATGCGTGCGGAGGCGCATGCCTGCCTGGAAAAGAGCAATGCTGCGAGGCTTTCGGCAACACCTGTATACCTTCTGAGCTGACTTGTGATGCCTGCGGCGGAATTTGCGACTCGGAGAAAGAGGAGTGTTGCGAGCTTTATGGGGTATGCACCCTTATAGGCGAGTGCGAGTAGCCCCCGTTTGCGCAAGTATTAATAAGCCTGCAAGAGATTTTTTTCCATGTTTGAAACGAAGATTGACCAGCTTGTTTCATACCTCCAAAAGAAGCGCAAGGTCCAGCTTGAGGAGCTTGCGCACCACCTTCAGCTTCCTCCTCAGCGTACCGAGATGCTTTGCGCCATACTCGAAAAAGGGGGCATGCTCGACCTCGTCTATCCTATAAACATAGCGGAAAAGCCCACAGTCTCCTTTCGCATGCTTCCGGTCGAGCCGCCTCCGATAGAGGATGCGGGCGCGAAGGGAAAGGTTGTCTCGAGTTACTCCTTTATTGCTGACGGCGTGCCTGCCACAGTCAGCATAACCGACACTGAGAAGGAGAAGTTCTACTCGATTTCGCTTGCCGAGTTTTCCGCCCCCACCAAGGTTTTTCTTGACCTTATAAAGGACGAGCTCCTGCGCACCGTCCCGCCTGGCATGCAAAACGACGTTTCAGACATCGAAAAGGCAGCCGCCGCGCGCGAGGAGTTCAAGCGCATAATCCGCAAGTTCATCTCGCAGTTCGAGCTTGGCAAGGACTCGGAGGACGTGCTTGTCGGCGTCCTGCTCCATAAGCTTTTCGGGCTTGGCGAGATAGACATGCTCAACCAGGACGACTGGCTCGAAGAGATAATAATAAACGGGAGCCGCGGGCCGATAGGCGTCTACCACCGCAGGCTCGGCTGGCTGAAAACCAACATCTACATGCCCGACGAGGACGCGATATTCAACTATTCCTCCCAAATAGCCCGCAGGGTGGGGCGGCAGATTGCCGTGCTTACACCCATCCTCGACGCCAGGCTTGAGACAGGGGACCGCGTATGCGCCACGCTACAGCCGGTATCCTCCCACGGGAACACGATAACAATCAGGCGCTTCGCCCGCAACCCGTGGACTGTCGTGAACCTCGTGGGCGCGCCAGGCTATTCGATGACCCCCGAGATGGCGGGCATGCTCTGGCAGGCTATACACTACGAGATGAACGTGCTTATCGTGGGCGGGACGGCTTCAGGAAAGACGACGGCGCTCAACGCGCTGGCATCCTTCATCCCGCCAAACCAGCGCGTGCTTACAATTGAGGACACGCGCGAGCTGATGCTCCCCCCATACCAGTGGAATTGGGTGCCGCTGCTCACACGCAACGCGAATGCAGAGGGCTTGGGTGAAGTAAGCATGCTTGACCTTTTGGCAACATCGCTTCGCATGCGCCCCGACCGCATCATACTCGGCGAGATGAGGCGCCAGCGCGAGGCAGAGGTGCTTTTCGAGGCGATGCATACCGGCCACTCGGTCTGCGCCACATTCCACGCTGACACCGGAGCGCAGGCTCTTCGCAGGCTGACTTCGCCGCCAATCAGCCTTCCGCCGAACGAGCTTGACGCGATAAACCTCCTCGTGGTGCAGTACCGCGACAGGCGCAAGAACGTGCGGCGCACGCTTGAGATTTGCGAAATAGCCGCAGGCGCAAAGGACGAGGATTTGGCGACAAACGTGATTTACCGCTGGCGCCCCCGCACCGACACTTTTGAAATGGTCTCCGAGCCGAACAAGTACCTCAAGGGGATAAACCTTCACACCGGAATGACGAAGGAGGAGATTTACCAGGACATCAAGAATCGCGCCACGATAGTCCGATGGATGATAGCAAACAAGATGTCAGACATGGAAAGCGTGGGCAGGCTCATCTCGCTTTACTACAGCAAGCCGAAAGAGGTTCTTGACATCGCCAGGAAGGCAACCGAGAAGAAGGCGTAGTGTTTGCTGGCGCGCCCGGGCATTGCGGGTGGAAATATGGGGAAACTTGACGTGAAACGAATTCCGCTCATGCTGCTTCCGCTCTCAGCGGCATCCACGACAGGCGCGCGCTACCGCGGGGTCGGGGTGAAAATACTTCCATTCTACCCGAGCGTCAAATACGACCTTGGCAACATCGGCTTTGCCGAGCCGCCGGAGAACTACTGCGCAATCGCGTTCTTCTCAGCCTCAATATGGGCGCTTCTTGTGGCTGCGCTTGCTGGTTTTGCGATTTTCCGCTTCACCGCGCTCCCGCTCCAGGCGAAGATGCTGCTGCCATTCCTCATTGCCGCGCTGGTGTGGTTCTTCTTCCTGATACTCCACCTTGCATACCCCAAGCTTATCGCCCGCGAAATCGCTTCCAAAATCGACCGCGAGCTCATATTCGCCATGCGCGACATGCTAATACAGATAAGCTCGGGCGTGCCGCTCTTCAACGCCATAGACAACGTGGGGAACGCCAACTACGACTACGTGAGCAAGGAGTTCCGTACGACCGTGATGCGGGTGAAAGCCGGCGCCTCGCTTCTCGACGAGATAGAGGACATGGCGATCCGCACGCAGTCGGTCTACCTCAAGAAGACCGCATGGCAGCTTGCCACCGCCATAAGGGCGGGAGCGAACCTCACCGAGACGATAAAGGGCATAATAAACAGCCTGGTGGAATACCAGTTCTCGCTAAGTAAGTCGTTCAACGCCGAGTTGAATTTCATCATACTAGTCTACCTGATGATAGCCGCCGTGCTGCCGACAATAGGCACCACGGTGCTCGTTATTTTCTCGGTTTTCGGCATGCTCGGCATCACACCAGAAGTGTTCGCGGGGATAGTCGGAATAAGTTTCATAGGGCAAATCGCGGTCATCACATATGTCAAGTCAAAGAGGCCAAACCTGTTCGAGTAGTGATTGGATGTCCAAGTATGTAATAGGGAAGAAGTTCTCAAGCTACGCACGCATGCGCGGAAAGGACAGGATAGCGCAGCTTCTTTCCTATGCCGGCATCGAGACCAACCCGGATATCTGGATGGGCTCGCGCCTCCTCATCACCTTCCTTGCCGGCATGATAGGGTGCCTCCTCCCGTTCAGCGTGCTCCCGTTCCTTTCCATAAAGGACGTTCCGCTCCTTTCAGGCACCGACCTTTTTTCGCGCCTCTCCTCTAGCCTTCTTCTAGGAGCGGTCTTTGCGCTTGGCGCGGCGCTCCTGATATACATGCACCTATACTACCTCGTTGCAGAGCGGACAAAGCGGGTAGAGAAAGTTCTTCCGGACTTCCTCCTTATCGTTTCAGCCAACCTACGCTCTGGCATGACGCCCTTTGCCGCCTTCCAGGCGGCTGCGCGCCCGGAGTTCGGTCCGTTGCAAAGCGAGATACTGTTCATGTCATCGCGCTCGCTCGGCACCGAGTCGTTCACCGACATACTGCGCGAGCTTACCGTGAACATAGACAGCTCCATGCTGCGCCGCGTCATCAACTTTTTTGAGAACGAGGTCAAGTCCGGCGGCAAGCTGGCGCATCTTCTCGAAACCTCGGCAAACGAGATACGCGAAACCGAGGAAGTAAAGAACCAGATGATGGTGGCCACAAAGTCATATGCCATCTTCCTGGCGTTCATCCTTGTGGTGGGGCTGCCGCTCCTCCTCGCGATATCGACGCAGTTCCTTTCAGTCTTCACAAAATTCCAGGCGAATCTTGGAAGCGGCGAGGAGACCAAGGTTGCAGGCGCAAGCATGATTTCCGCGCCAAAGCTCACGGTAAGCGTCTCGTTCATCGAGCAGATGGCTTACACCATAATATTCGGAACATCCATCCTGACCTCCCTTCTCATAGGCATACTTGCCGAGGGCAAGGCGCTTTACGGCCTCAAGTACTTTCCCCCCCTAGCGTTCACCTCGCTGGTGTTCTTCCTGATTTTCAAGACCGTGATAGGCGGCTTCATCGGCGCGCTCATCTAGGCGCGCCCCATTAGCCTTTCCGCCTGCATCTGCCGGCTTCGGCGCATTTATTAATTTTCCCGCACCGAAACACAGAAGGGAAAACCATGAAGCTTCTCATGATACATTCGGACCACGTCGAGTGGGAGCCCAAATCAAAGGCCATAAAGTCAGCAGAGGAGGCCGAGAAGGGGAAAAAGCGCGTCGAAGAGGCGCTTGTCGTCTTTTCAGCTGTGGAAAAAGCTGACGCGAAGAACCCGGAAGCCACCCTTGCGAACGCAGTTGCTGCAATCTCCAAGAATTATTCCGCCGTGAAGGCAAATCGGATAGTCATCTACCCCTATGCCCACCTCTCATCTGACCTCTCCTCGCCAGATATTGCGGTGAAAATACTCCGCTCGCTCGAGTCCGCGCTTAAAGACGGGGGCATGGAAGTTGCGCGCTCGCCATTCGGCTGGTACAAGTCGTTCACAATAAGCTGCAAAGGGCACCCTCTCTCCGAGCTTTCGGCGCAGGTCGGCTCCGAAGGCGCGCCTGTTGAGCAGGTGTCCGAGGCTGTGAAAAAGGAGGAAAAGCTCAGGTCGCACTGGTATGTCGTTGTGCCGGGCGAGCGGAACCTTTACCCAATTTCTCTTGAGAAGGGCGAGGTGAAGGGCTTTGACGCCTCGAAATACGGCAAGTTCGCCTCGCTTCTGCATTACGAGATGGCGAAGAACAGGGCGGTGGGCAAGGAGCCGCCCCACATAGCGCTCATGCGCAGGCTCGAGCTCGTGGATTACGAGGAAGGCACCGACCCGGGCAATTTCCGTTTCTACCCCGCAGGCAGGCTGGTGAAATCCCTGCTTGAGGATTACACCACGCGCGAGATAATAGAGTACGGAGGCTCGGAAGTGGAAACGCCGATAATGTACGACATGGAACACCCCGCGCTCAAATCCTATCTCAACCGCTTCCCGGCGCGCCAGTACCAGATACAGACGCCAAACAAGCGCGTGTTCCTGCGATTTGCCGCGTGCTTCGGGCAGTTCCTCATGGCAAAGGAGGCGGTGATTTCCTACAAGGATTTGCCGGTGCGCCCCTACGAACTCACCCGTTATTCATTCCGCGTGGAGCAGTCCGGCGAGCTTGCAGGATTACGCAGGCTTCGCGCATTCACCATGCCGGACTGCCATGCGCTTTGTGCCGACATTGAGAAGGCGAAGGAGGAGCTGCTGCTCCGCTTCGATGTCGCGCGCGGCATACAGCAGGGCATAGGCTTCGATTTCCCAGGCGACTTCGAGTTCTCGCTTCGCACCCTCAAGAGCTTTTACTACGAGAACAAGGATTTCGTGCACGCGGTCGTGGACAAGGCGGGCAAGCCGGTGCTTCTTGAGCTTTGGGACGAGCGCTTCTTCTATTTCATCTTCAAGATGGAATGGAACTTCATAGACTCGCTTTCGAAGGCGGCCTGCCTCACCACAGACCAGATAGATGTGGAGAACGCCGAGCGCTACGGCATAACATACACGGGAAGCGACGGGCAGAAAAAACACCCGATAATACTGCACCTCTCGCCCACAGGCAGCATCGAGCGCGTGATGTATGCGCTTCTCGAGCGCGAGCACATGAGGGCTGAAGCCGGCGCCAAGCCCATGCTCCCCCTTTGGCTTTCACCCACACAGGTCCGCATAATCCCCATTTCCGACAAGTTCGTTGCTGACGCGCACAAGGTTGCGGAGAGGATGGCAAAGCACCCGCTTCGCGTGGACGTGGACGACAGGAGCGAGCCGGTCGGCGCAAGGATACGCAAAGCCGAGTCTTCATGGGTTCCCTACATAGCGGTGATTGGCGAGAAGGAGTTTGCAAGCGGCAAGCTTTCTGTGCGCGTGCGCGCGACAGGCGAGCAGAAGGACTATTCGGAAGAAGGGCTAGTGGGAGAGGTGCTTGGCAAGACTGCGGGCATGCCCTTCAAGAAGCTCTCGCTTCCGCGCTCGCTTGACAAGAGGCCAATATTCGTCGGCTGACGCGCCGCCTTATTTCTCCAGGCCCGAAAGCCTTGCGCAAAGCGCCTTGAACACTTCCTTTTTCTTTTCCTTCCCAAGGCAAAAAAGCCGACGCTCCACCGCATCTTGCGAGAGTGTGAAGATGTAATTGAGCTTTATCACGCTCTCCTTTATCGCGCCATCCTTCTTTGAAAGCGAAATTCCCTTCATTTCGGGGTTGCTTGTTATGCCGGCCACCACTAAGTTGCCATGCTCCCCGTAAAGCACCAGCGCCGGGCGCGTTTTGGACTCCGCAGTGTCGACAAACTGCACCCTTGCAAGGACGACGTCCCCCGGCTCAAGCACGTTCCCACGCCTCGTCATGCCTGTTGTCCCAAAGCTCCCTCATCTTGCCCTTCTGTATCTCGTGGAGGTAGCGGTCGTACTGCGTAGCCGCCTTCTTTTTCACAAGCTCCCCGATGACCTCGTTGTAGCTCTGGCGCGGGTGCTGCTTCTGGCTTTGAAGGAACTCCAAAAGCGCGCGGTCGATCTGTATCGTTGTGAAATCATTCATTATAATTACCTATAGCTTATTATAAGCAATATTAATAATGCTATTGCTAAAGGAAAAGAAAAATAGAAGGGGAAGAAGAACGGTAGCTATTTCTTTTCGTAAATGTAGTTTTCATAACTCGAGCGGTATATTTCGCTGAAATATCCTTCAATGCCGATTGGCACGCCGTTTCCGAACACCACGCCGCCCCTTTCTGTCGCGCGCGCAAGCTGCAAGGCAAGCCGTTCCCAATAGGCATCGCTGTTGATGATGCACCAGTCGATTCCGCTCATGAAGAAATTCACGGAGCCGTCCTTCAGCTTCGAGGCAAAGACCAGCATGTCTTCTTCAAAGTATCTGGTGCGGGGGGGCTCCAGCCCTCCAGCACAGGCATCTGCCGCCTCTGCCATATTGGCCCCTGCATTCAGCATAGCATCAACGCCGATGTAGTTTTTGACGCCAAACCTTGCCATTATGGAAATATTGTGGTAGACGCTATTCCGCCCTCCGCAGCCAAGGTCAACAACGGTCTTTCCGGCAAGCTTTTTCTCCAAATAGGCAATCTCATTCCAATTATGGCGTGTGCCGTCGCTGCTCTCCCTAGTGAACAGATCGTTGAATATGTCTGCATAAAGGGTGGGCTGGTGCAGAAAATGCCCCCTCGTTCCGCATTCCCTTGCAACTTCCCTCGCTTCGCGGATTCGCTGTTCCCTGGTCAAAAGCGGCACTTGCAGGAACTCATTCCTTCCCACGGCGCTGCCATTGGTTTTGACAACTGCTTCTATTGACGGCATGCCCTCTCAAATGTGTGGAAAGATATATAAATGGGTATATGGCCCCCTAGCCAAGGAAGGAAAAAAGAATGGCTAGCGCTGCCTCTTGAATGAAAAAAACAAAAAACAAGAAAAGAACTACTTCTTCCTCTTTCGTGCAAGCTTGTCGAGGATTTCGCGGTGCGCCATCAATCTTATGGCGTTTATCTTGATGAAGCCAAGCGAATCCTTCTGGTCGAATCCTCCCGCCTTGTGCATCGAGCCCAAGTCCTCATCATATAGCGAAGTCGGCGACTCGCGCGCGCGGGTGAACACATTGCCCCTGTACAATTCAAGCGTTACTTTGCCGTCAATGAATTCCTGGCTCTTGTTGAAAGCCGCAGTGAGGAAGTCCATCTCTGGCGAGAACCAGAAGCCATTGTAGATTATCTCGGCATAGCGCGGCGAGAGCATGTCCCGGAGGCGCATGACCTCCCTGTCCATTGCAATCGCCTCGATGTCGCGATGCGCAGCCATCAGTATGGTGCCGCCAGGAGTCTCATAGAGGCCTCTTGATTTTATGCCGACATAGCGGTTTTCCACCATGTCAATCCTTCCGATTCCGTTTGCCGAGCCGAGTTCATTTGCATACGTGAAGAGCTCAAGCGGATCGGTCTTCTCCGTCCCATCCTCCTTGTTCACAATCTTTATGGGCATGCCGTCCCTGAAGTGCACCTCTATCCAAGTGCTCCTGTCAGGCGCCTTCCAGGGCGAGACAGTACGCGAATAGACATCATCCGGGGGAACGTATGCCGGGTCCTCAAGAACGCCTGCCTCATGTGAGATGTGCATGAGGTTCTCATCCTCCGAATAGGGCTTCTTTTTGGTCGCCTGCACCGGGATATTGTGCTTTTTCGCGTAAGCTATCATGTCCTCTCTGCCCTTGAACGAATCAAGCCACTCCTGCATCTTCCAAGGGGCAAGTATTTTGATGTCGGGTTTGAGCGCATAGTAGCCGAGCTCGAAGCGCACCTGGTCGTTCCCCTTCCCTGTCGCGCCGTGCGAGACGTATTCTGCGCCCTCCTGCTTTGCTATCTCGATTTGGTATTTCGCTATTATCGGGCGGGCAAGCGAAGTGCCAAGCATGTAGCGGTTCTCGTAAATCGCATTCGCGCGTATTGCCGGGAAAATATAGTCTGTGACAAACTCCTTTTTCAGGTCCTTCACGACCACTTTCGATGCCCCGACAGCAAGCGCCTTCTGTTTCACGGCTTCAAAGTCGTCCTTCTGCCCCACGTCGGCGACATAGGCGATTACCTCGTAGCCTTGGTCAATGAGCCACTTGAGTATGCATGACGTGTCAAGCCCGCCCGAATAAGCGAGCACTACCTTTCCCTTTTTGCCCTCAGCCATATTGAAACCTCCACTAAACTCCCTTCGCAGCCTTTTCATTTGCCCCCTTTAAAAAATCAGCGTTATTTTTGGCACACATTGTCTTAAATGGGACAAAACGAAGAGTCAGGTTAGGGACAGATTAAAAATAAAACGCCGACGAGGAGATTTGTTCTGCCCCACATTCTTCCTTTCTTTTGGGGTAAACCCTAGACCTTTTCTTTCCGAGAAAGAAAAGGGATCGGGATTGAACTCCTAAGCCCCGAAGGGCACTAGATTTCCTGCCAGCAAATTCCGGCCTGATCTCGAGTCTAGCGCGATACCGGATTCTGCCACGTCGGCGTGTTCAGCTTGCGAAGCAAGCTGGACAGATAGTCGAGCAACAGCTCGACTGGATGGCAATGCGCAAGCATTGCCCTGTTCAACTCTCGCACAAGCTGCAAATCTTGTTCAAGTCATAGGCAGTTTCCCGCCTCGGTGTGGGATTGGCTTGCTAGTATTTAATAAGGTTCTTTTGGAAACGGCAACCATGAAACCGATAATCGCGCTCAACCTGAAAACCTACAAGGAGTCGCTTGGCACAAGTGGCATCCGTCTTGCGCAAACCGCTTCCGAAGTATCGCTTCTCACGGGCGTGCGCATAATCGTGGCATGCCAGCCGATCGACATCCGCCCATTTTCCGAGGTGCATTCCGACATTTTCGCGCAGCACGTTGACCCTCACAAGCAGGGCGCACACACAGGCTACCTTCCAGTTGAAGCGATAAAAGACGCAGGCTGCACCGGGAGTCTTGTCAATCATTCCGAGCATAGGCTTTCCGAAGCAACCATTGCCGGGACTGTCGCTCGATTGAAGGAAGCGGGCCTAGAGAGCATGGTCTGCACGCAAGATGAGCGTGAAAGCGCGCTTTACGCGAAATTCGAGCCCTCGTTCATCGCAGTCGAGCCGCCCGAACTAATCGGCAGCGGCATATCAGTCTCAACAGCAAAGCCGGAAATAGTATCGGGCGCGGTCGGGGCAGTTGCCGAGATAAACACAACACCAGTCCTTTGCGGCGCAGGCGTGAGCACGGCTGATGATGTAGCAAAGGCAATCGCGCTTGGTGCTAGGGGAGTGCTTCTCGCAAGCGCGTTCGTCAAGTCCTCGGACCCGGGAAAGCTTCTTACCGAGATGGCAGAGGCTGTCCAATAAGGAAAAATAAAATAAAAAAGGGGAAAAAGAAAAGCTTCTTTTCCCTAACTAGAACTTCCTGTGCTTGGAGAAGCAGTTCCTGCAGTATACAGGTCTTCCTTCGGTTGGCTTGAAGGGCACTTCGCACTCCTGGTTGCACTCGGAGCAGACCGCCTTGTGCATGTCGCGCGGGCCACCGTAGCCTCCGCGACCGCCTCTTCCGCCATATCCACCTCTTCCGCCACGTCCGCCGTCTTCGTCGTCATAACTCATTTTTTCACCTATTTTTCGTAGTGGAGCAGTTTTTGCCCCACCCAAGGCAAACCAATCGGTTCGCCCTACCATCCATTAGGAAGGCAGATTAGGATTGAACCATCCAGTTTATAAGCGCATCACACCCGAAGCCGGGCGAATTGGCGAATGGGCGGGAAACGCGGGTTTTTTAATCACATGGGCGAAAATCACCCCTATGGCTGCGAAGAAGGCAAAACCCGGGGGAAAGATGCGCAAGGAGCGGATGGCGTATGGGATTTTCATCTCGGCGCTCGGCTGCCTCTGGCTCGCATCCGATCTCTCGTGGGTCGACATCCGGATTCCGCTCGGGCCGATAATCGTGATACTCATCGGCTTTGCGATGTTCCTCCCGTGGCTCGAACAATAAAGGGGTGCAGGAAATGGACATGGTATTTGAAGCTCCAACATCAGGCAAAGCCAAACTGTCGGCTCTCGTGGAAGCCGACCCGTACGGGCACGTAAGCTTCTCTAGAAACGGCTACAAAATGAAGGACGGCGCGTCGCTTGGCGAGGACAAGGAAAAAGTCTACCTCTATTTCAAGGCGAACGACGAGTTTGCAAAATTCGCGCGCGAAAAGCTCAAGGACGTTGCGACCGAATCGGCAAAGGACCTGACCGAACGCGTTTCTAAGAAAATAGCTGAAGAGGAGTCGAGCGCGGAAGTCGGCTTCGGCGCTATATTCGGCTAAGGCGCACGCACGCCTTTATCTTCTTTTCATCCCATTTTCTTCAAGCTGTGAAGACATCGAGGTATTGCCGAGCGCGGACCTCAGAGACCCGCGCATATGATGACGATCTTGAGTTCTGAGCAACAGAACTTGAGAATTGTCGGGCGCATCCCGACACTTTCTTGAGTTCTGAGCACAAGCTTAACACATAATCTCAGAACTGCCCGCCAGCTTCCCGTCTATTCAAAATGCGCGAATCCCTTTTTCGGAAGCTTGGTTATCCGGCCATCTTTCTCAAAAAGCACATCCTGCCTAAGCACGGTTCCAACCTCGTACAAATCCGTTTTCCTCACCTTGGCAATCCTTTTTGCTGCCGTGAAGCACTCCTGCGGGATTGCGGCGACCACCTCGTAGTCGCAGGCGAGGTTAAGGAGCTCAAGAGGCATCCTTTTGTTCGCCTTGCAGAATTCCTCAAAACCATCGAAAAGCGGGATGCCTACGTTTTCCACAAGCGCGCCAGTGCAGCTTGCCTCGCAAATTCCGTGCACTGCCGAGGAAAAGCCGTCGCTTATGTCGGTTGCCGCCCTCACAAGCCCCTTGGAATTAAGTTCAGCCATCAGCGCCATCCTCACAAGAGGATAATTGAAGCGCTCAAGCATTCTCTCCTCATTTGGCGTTTTTCTCTCTCTCTTCGACCAATAGATGAGATAGCCTGCCGCCGAGGCGCCAAGCCTGCCGGTCACAGCAAGGATGTCGCCCGGCTTCGCCCCTCCCCTTCGAAGCGGATAGCGCGCTGCGCCAAAAGCCGTGCCGCACAAGCATATCCGCTCAGTTTCATTGATGTCGCCACCAAGGACCTTTGTGCCGTGCGCGCGGGCGCATTTTGCCATTCCCCTTGCAATCTGCCTCGCGCCTTCTTCAGGAAGGTTTTTCGGCACTCCCCAGGCGACAAGCACGCCAAGCGGCTTTGCTCCGCAAGCTGCAACATCCGACAAATTGGCGGCAACCGCATTCCAGCCTATGGCATCATAGGGCATGCCAGGGGGGAAATCGTCCCCTTCGGTCAGCATGTCGGTCGTCGCCACCACGTTCTTCCCTGAAAATAGGAAAGTCTCGGCGTCTTCGAAGCTCCCCCCCATGCCCATCTCCTTTCGGATGAGCCAGGTTAGTTTCTCCTCGGTTGCCATGATTACCATCCGTAAGCGGGGGCTTGTAGAACGATGTGCGGGCGTCCATTATTTGGTGGTGCCTGCTCTGTTCAAGCCCGATTATCCAGTAGTAAAGCTTGCTGTCTATGAGGCTTGTCCCTCCCTTGAGCTTCGACATCGACCACACTGAATTGTCCTTTCATATATTAATCATTATGTTCGTCAATCACCCTACTTTGTCATTTGACGAAGTTTTTGGAAGAAATCAGGTTCGGTCATTTTTTGCGCCAAATGGAACGCACTCTTTTAAGCCGAATCGGTGCACACCTCTTGGTGCAGACACCAGTGGTATAGATGGCAGGCAAACTTTGGGGCGGGAGATTCGAGCAGGGGCAGGAAGCCGCGCTCCTTTCCTTCCTTTCATCGGAGAACGCAAAGCTTGATTGCGAGCTTGCGGCATACGACATCGAGGGTAGCATAGCCCATGTCACCATGCTTGCAAAGCAGAAAATCCTCCAAAAAGATGAGGCGAAAGCAATCCTCTCGGCGCTTTTCGCAATTAAGGCAAACGAGGCAGCAGGCAAATTCCAAATCGACCCGAAGCTCGAGGATGTTCACACCAACGTCGAAGCCGCAGTCACGAAAATTACCGAGCACGGCAAGAAGATGCACACCGCCCGCTCGCGAAACGACCAAGTCTGCCTTGATATGCGCCTCTACATGCGGGACGCGATAAACGCGCTCTCGGACGACATTCTCGCGCTCCAGCGCTCGCTCGCGGCCCTTTCGAAAAATGACTGCATCTTCCCGACCTACACGCACACGCAGGTCGCGCAGCCAGCCTCGCTTTCATTCTGGGCACACTGCCATTACCACGCCCTTGAGCGGGACCTCTCGCGCCTCAACGACCTATATTCCCGGGTGAATCAGAACCCCTTGGGTTCAGGCGCAGTAGCCGGCACCACGTGGCAAATCGACCGGGCATATGTGACTTGCCTTCTTGGCTTTTCCTCGCCCACTGAAAATCCCATGGACACGGTTTCCAGCCGGGGCGAGATGGAAGTCGCGTTCCTTTCCGCGCTCTACCTGGCAATGTCGCACTGCAGCCGGATTGCCGAGGACATCATACTCCTTTCGAACAAGCGGCTTTGCATCCTTCCGGACGAGTACTCGACGGGCTCGTCCATGATGCCGCAGAAGAAGAACCCCGACCCATTGGAGCTTGCGCGGGGCAAATGCTCGCGGATGCTTGGTCTCTACGTGCACGCGGCATCGCTTCTCAAGGGCGTCCCCTCAGGCTACAACCTTGACTCGCAGGAGAGCAAGTACGCGCTCTTGCACGGGGTGAAGACCGCGCACGAGACGTTCGCAATTCTCTCGAAAATGCTCCCGCACCTCAAATTCGACAAGAAGGGAATCGCGCTAGAGCTTGAGGAAGGGTACGCATGCGCAACCGAACTTGCCGACCTAATCTCAAAGAATGGCGTGCCTTTCCGGAAATCGCACGAGATAACCGGCGGAATCGTGAAGGACTGCATTTCAAAGAAGAAATTCCTCTCCTCCCTTTCCGCAAAGGAAATATCTTCGTTTTCCGGCGTGGAAATAGGCGCAAAAGAGCTTGCCGAGGCAGTCTCGATTGACAAAGTGGCGCGCTTTTCCGCGCTCTACAAGCTGCCGGCAGAATCGATTTACGCCGCCGCGCTTGCCAAGAGGAAGAAATCGCTTGGCGACGCATCGAAGCTTCTTGAGAAAGAGGCAAAGTCGGTCTAGTCGCAGGGGCTGCGCGATAAAAGGTTGATGAAAAAAGTAAGTGGGGCGAGGCAGGCTAGTGTATCTCCTGCTGCCGTAGCTCGATTGAAGAAAGTAAGCTTCTTGCCTGCTGCTCGTTTCCCTTAACAGTGTAGGTTATCTGCACGCTGTCCCAAGAGGATGGCGCCAATTCCCAAGAGTCCAGCTTCAGTTCATGCTTGAGGGAATTGAATTCAGCCGATGCCTGTTGTGAAAGCGGCCTTGCCGCAGGAACTGACGGGGCGGGGGCGCGCGTTGCAATCATAACTATCAGATAACACTTTTCCGCTAAACGTTATAAAGCTTGGCGGGATTATTTTTCCATGACGGACGAGCTTGAGGACCAGATGATTGCCAAGGCCGAGGGGCTTGAGGCAGGGGATAAGGGTGCCGAAGCGATTGCCGAGGCAACCGAGCTTGTGCAAATCGACCCCAAGGACGCGCTTGTCTGGTTCGTGAAGGGCAAGGCGCACTACGTGGAAAGGGAGTTCGAGGAAGCCTATGCCTCATTTTCGAAATCTGCGGAAATCGAGCGGGAAAACCCGAAAGTCTGGCAGATGATGGGCTACTGCCTTCTCTCGCTCAACCAATATTCGGACGCTGAAAAATGCCTCGATTACGTGAAAGCCGCTGAGCCGGCGAACATCGAGGCGGTTTGCGCGCTCGGCATAAGCCAGGTTTTGCAGAACAAGCCGCAGGATGCGCGCAGGAACTTCGATTTGGCGCTTTCCATGAACAAGCAAACCACATGCAACGTGCTTGAGCACTTCTACGAAAACGTCTTCTCGGCAAGCAAGGACACTTCTTCGACGGCAAAGGCGCTTCTCGAGCGGGTTCTTGAGACGATAAAGCTCGTCCGCTGAAAAACCGCGGGCTGCCGACATAATGGGGCGGCACGGGCGCTAAAAGCCGAAAAACTTCGCCGCGGAGAGAAGCACGATTATCGCACCTATCAGTCCTTCTCCTGCGATTACGCCGCCCGCGACAAGCCTCCAAGTGTCGGTCTTCTTCGCCCTGTCGATGAAATATCTCGCAACCCCGCCCATAAACAGGAAGAGCGAGAGCAGGAAAGGCACGTAGAGGCCGATGCCGAACGCGATTGCCACTGCGCCAAGCTTCATCTTCCAAGAAAGGAGGGTGAAGAGAAAGCCGAGCACGGCTCCGATTGCAAGGTAAACTGGCAGGCTTTCCGCGCTTGCAATCGATTTTACTGCGATTGCTTGCGGGGCAGGGAATTCCTCCGTGCCAAAGCCCACCGAAGCAAACGAAAGGAGAAGCGCGCCCATCACAAGCGAGGCGGAAATCACGCCAGCCACCTCTCCGGCAAGCTGGTGCAGGGGGGGCGTGCCAAGCAGGTGGCCAGTCTTGAAGTCCTGCATGGCATCTCCCGCAAGCCCCGCAGCAATGCAGACAACCGCGGCAAGAAGCACGAGGTGCACGACTCCGAACCCGAACAGGAATTTCGCAGCCAACAGGAGAATAAGCGCGAATATTTCCATCGGATCAACATTCATCTCGCCAGTTATCCTCGCTCCGATGAACGCCATGAGGAACGCACCGGCGACAGCAAGTGCCGCAAGGGGAAGCGAGAGGTCGAATGCGTATACGAGGAGTGCGCACAATGCAAGTATCGCAATCCCGCTTATCTTTCCCATCCTGGTTTTTCGGTAGTATTCCGAGGTCTTTAGGAATATCGGCACGCCCATTGTGAGGAAATAGGCTATTGCTGCGCCGATGACAATCCCGACGCCAAGCGGCTGAGCAAGCGAGCCGATTGCGGTATTCACGTCGGAAGCCGCTCCGCCCCAAATAGCGTAGGGCACTATCGCGTATGCAGTCGCAAGCGCCCCCAAAAACCATGCGAGCGTGAAGCGCGGGCCTATGAGGAAGCCGCCTGCAAACGGAATTAGCGAATATGGAAACGCATATGAATAGAATTTCGCAGCCCCTTCCTTTGCCACTGCGAAAAGCGCGGCAAACCCGAATGCGGCAAACAACACGCCACTTTGCTTCCCGCCTTCGTCGCCTGCCTTGATTATCGCCGCAGCCGCCGTGCCATCAGCATAGGGCAGCTTGTCCTCCACAATCATCCGTTCGCGCAGGGGATAGGTGAACAGCAGGCCGAGTAGCCCTCCGGTAAGCGAAACAAGTACAACGTCCATCATGCCAACAGAAAGCCCGAGCATGTAGATTGCCGGTATTGTGAAGATGACTCCTGCGGCAAGAAGCCCCCCTGTCGAGGCAGTAGTCTGCATCACGTTCGTCTCATGTTTGTCCTTTCCGCCAAGGAATCTCACAATTGCCATGCACACTACGGCGGTTGTTACCATTGGCCAGTAGACGCCCCCGATCTTCAAGCCGGCATACGCGCTGTAGAGCGCCACAAGAACCGAGAGGAGCGCACCAAGAAGTATCGCCCTCCAAGGGAAAGCATTTGCCATGCGGGAAAACTGCCGCAATAGCTTATATATACCTTCTTGACAGAACTTCGACAGTTGTCTTCGTGGAATTGCGCAGATAATTTTATCGCCAGGCTGGCAGAGAGGCTATGCACCCGCCTGCAGGCCCATATCCCTTTTTCTTTGGGAAAGAAAAAGGGCTGAGGGTTTCACCCCAAAAAGAAAACGAATATGGGGGCAGTAAGCGGGTTAGAGGGGTTCGATTCCCTTGCCTGGCTATCG
>Ga0116204_1000227_pt1 | contig 30586 bp, 25 predicted proteins | sample LakKivwa52mmetaG_FD_94481 | JGI IMG/M metagenome (GOLD analysis project Ga0116204, IMG submission 94481) | Anoxic lake water microbial communities from Lake Kivu, Rwanda to study Microbial Dark Matter (Phase II) - Lake Kivu water 52m metaG | ecosystem: Environmental > Aquatic > Freshwater > Lake... | reverse complement strand
CTTAATAACAATTTAAAATCTGGTTCTGATCTGCGTTTGGAATATACAGCATACACAAGTCAGAATGAGCCGGCATGGTATGTTTTCGAATATCCGGAAACAGGCTTCATTATCATTTCAGCTGAGAAGCAGGCACATCCGGTAATAGGTTATTCTTTTGATGCTCCTTTTTCAGGTAATTCAACTAAATTTCCGCAATCATTTGATTTCTGGATGGATCAGCGAATATTTGAAATTGAAGAAATCCGAAATCATCAGTATCCTGCTTCTACTGAAACCGAAATGTTATGGATGCAATTGACTGACGGAACATATTCAGGGAATGATTTGAAAACAAGAGATGTTCAACCTTTGCTGAAAAGTGCCTGGAATCAGGACTGTCAGTATAACGAAATGTGTCCTGCTGATGCTGCAGGACCATGCGGAAAAGTATATGCAGGATGTGTGGCAACAACAATGGGGCAAATTATGTATTACTGGAGATTTCCATTTACAGGAAACGGCTCACTTTCATACAATGCTTCGCCCTATGGAACACAAAGTGTTAATTTTGGAAGCACAACATACAAGTGGGATGAAATGAAGGGAAGCATCAATACATCACATACTGAACTCGCAAAATTGCTTTATCATGCCGCAGTTTCGGTATATATGAATTTTTCTCCCTCAGGTTCAGGTGCTGATTCCTATGATGTCCCTTCAGCTTTAAAAAACAAATTCAGATATGCCTCCGCAAATTACAGAAGCAGATCAACGTATACATCTTCAAGCTGGAATGCATTAATCAAAGGAAACATAGACAACAAATACCCTGTTTATTATTCAGGTTCCGGCAATGGTGGCGGACATGCATTTGTTTGTGATGGATATCAGGGAACAGATTACTTCCATTTTGACTGGGGATGGAGCGGATATTACAATGGGTATTTTTATCTGAACAATCTGAATCCGGGAACAAGTACTTTCAATAGCTGGCAGGCAGCAGTTGTTGATATTTATCCTCCGGCTGCTTCATATCCTCAATATTGCAACGGACAGAAAATGCTTACTGCTGTTTCGGGTAGTTTTGACGATGGTAGTGGTCCGATTGCCTCATATCAGGCAAATACCAATTGCTCCTGGCTGATTAAACCTTCAGATCCGGTTGACTGGATTAAGCTGAATTTTGTCTATATTGACACTGAATCAGCGAATGATGTTATCACAATCTACGACGGAGAAACAACTTCGGCAAATGTTCTTGGTACTTTCAGCGGCTCTACCCTGCCGGGGTTTATTCAAAGTACAGGAGAAGCAATGTTGGTCACTTTTACTTCAAACGGCAGCATTCATCAAAACGGTTTTCTCGCAGAATATTATGCTTTACCTTCAAAGTTCTGCTCGGGCACAATTTCTCTTACTGATGCTTCGGGAATCATTGAAGACGGAAGTGGTGAGGACTATCAATATTTAAACAGTGCAAACTGCAGGTGGATTATCGAGTCTTCATTTGCCACTTCTGTATCCATCGTTTTTACCGAATTTGATACAGAAACATCAACTGACAAAGTAAAAATTATGGATCTTGATAACGGGATAATCGTTGGAGAATACAGTGGGAATACTCTGCCTGCTCCGTTTACCGTTCATGCTTCAAAAGTATTGGTTCATTTTATTTCCAACACAAGTGTTCAGGGAAACGGTTGGGCACTTTCCTATTCTGTAACAACAGATATTCATGACGAAACAATCAGTGCTGTCTGTGTTTATCCAAATCCTGCTACAGATGAAATTCAAATCCGTCTGCCTGTTATCAGCCAATCATTACTCTCTGTATTTGATGTCAGTGGTCGTTTGTGCATCCGTCGGGAAATACATCCTGCAAGCGATATATTTACATTAGATATTTCTGAACTACAATCCGGCGTGTATATTTTGGAGCTAACTACAGAAAATAAATCTTACCGGTCAAAACTCACAGCATATTAAAAAGTATTAAACAATACAACATGACATTCAAACGGTTTTACATTATTGTAATTGCACTTTTCTTTACAATAACCAATAATTTAACGGCATTACCTGTTGGAAAACAACATGCCATTCATATTGCAACCAATTATTATCTCTCAGCACATCCTGAAAGTGATAAAATCAAAGATATCTCTGTGAGTTTTGTCTATTCTGATGTTCATCTTCAGTCAAACGCGATTACATTTTATGCGGTAAACTTTTCCGACACTGGATTTGTTTTGATTTCGGGGGATAATTCTTTGAGTCCGGTCCTCGGATATTCTTATACGTCATTTTTCACCGGAGATGATATTCCTGTTCAACTATCGGGTTTGCTTGAAGAATACAGAAATCTTTACGATCACATTATAACTCATGAACCACTTCTTTACATCGAAACCCAAACTGAATGGGATGCTCTTGAAACAATAAATACTGTTAAAACCAACAGGGCAGTTGTCAATCCTCTGATTCCGTGTTTTTGGGATCAGGGGGCGTTTTACAATATGTTATGTCCTGAGGATGATCAGGGGCCGGGAGAAAGAGTATATGCAGGATGTGTTGCCACTGCGATGAGCATGGTGATGTATCATTTCAGATATCCCCAACAGGGACAGGGACAACATGGCTACTATTCTGACTATGGCTATCTTTCTGTTGACTTTAGTCAGTCAGAATACATCTGGAACAATATGCCCGTTCGGCTAACGGGAAAGAATTATCCTGTTGCCAAACTGATGTATGATGCCGGTGTTGCAGTGGATATGATGTACAGTGCAAACGGTTCAGGAGCATACATGGATGATGCTGCTGATGCCATGTCTTCTTATTTTAAATATTCACCCTCACTTTCATTGGAATATAGAGATAATTACACTTTCACCGATTGGGTTAATCTGTTGAAAGGACAGTTAAATCAGGGGTATCCATTAATATATGCCGGTTACGGGAGCAATGGTCCGGGACATGCCTTTGTTTGCGATGGTTATGATAATGGCAACCTGTTTCATTTCAACTGGGGATGGAGCGGAGCTTACAACGGATTTTACGTCATGGATTATCTGACTCCCGGAAGTTATAGTTTTTCAAACTGGCAACAGGCTGTAATCAATTGCTTTCCTGCTGACAATTCTTTTCCTTACAGTTGTCAGGGACACACTGTTGTAAATGGTTCTGCCGGAACAATCACTGATGGGAGTGGTCCCGAAAACTACAGCAACAACAGCAATTGCTCATGGTTGATTCAACCTGAAATTCTTACTGAAAGCATCTCTTTAACATTTCATCGACTCAATACTGAATCAAACTCTGATGTCCTTTGTGTGTATGCCGGACCGGATGCATCTTTTCCGCTTATCGGATGCTACTCAGGGAATTCTCTTCCAAATGACATCACGCATCAGGGAAACAGTTTGTTTCTAACCTTTCAAACAAATCAAAACGTAAACGATCTGGGTTTTTTTATAGAATATTCTTCTGTTCCCATGAAATTTTGTGAAAATATGATCGTATTAAGTTCTTCATCCGGAACAATTGAAGACGGCAGCGGTTCTTATCCTTATCAGCCGGGCAGTTTATGCAGGTGGATGATCGCTCCTGATAATGCAGGTGCTATTGTTTTTGATTTTCAAGAGCTTGATACAGAGCCAGACAATGACATTATCGTGCTTCTTGACAACAGCACATTTCCGTCAACAGAAATAATCCGTTTTTCCGGCAATCAGATTCCCGAAACTTATGTTTACGAAGGCAGTCAAGTCATCCTGATGTTCAAAACAGATGATTATCAACAACATAGCGGATGGAAGGTGAATTACTCAACCTGGGCTGTATCCGTTGATGAAAATATTGCCCAAAATATCACTGTATTTCCGAATCCATTTAATGATTATCTATCTTTAACCGGAATATCGGCCAATACTCAAATTCTGCTTACTGACCTTTCGGGAAGAGTGATTTACGAAACTCTGGTATCACAAGAAGTCCCTGTTTACAGAATTCCGTTGTTTTATATTGCTGACGGACTATATCTGCTTCAGATGCGTAATGGAGAGGACACAAAAATCCATAAGGTTCTGAAACATCAGGAATAAGCTGCTCATGAATTAAAACTTTGACAAGTACATCCTGAGATTTAAAAATTCTTTGTAGGTTTGCTTTCTGATTTTAATTCTATTCATATGAAAAATATCAAACACAATTTTGCCATCTTCCTCGGTGGGTTCATCGCTATACTTTTCGGATTTCAATCATGCAAACAGTTGAGTGAAATGCGCAATATGACCAAATGTGAGTTCCGGTTAAAAAACATAGAATTACTCACTCTTGATAATATTGACATATCAAAAATAAAATCGGTCAATGATTTGGATGCCATGACAATTGGTCGGCTTGGAGCAAGCTTACTCACGGGAAAATTACCGTTGACCTACAGAACAAATATTGAATCAAAAAATCCCAACACACAACTTGCAGCCCTCAACAAATTTGACCTTCATATTTTATTTAACAATATTGATCTTGTTCAAACTGTAATCAATCAGCGTGTTGAAATTGCACCCGGTCAAACATCAACAATTCCGGTTCAAATGACTTCAGATCTCGGACAGGTTGTTAAGGGCGAAACTATACGAAGTTTGCTCGGCTGGCTGTTTCCAGGTAATGACTCACCTGCAGTATTTACAATTAAAATCAAACCCAGTGTTGTTGTAGGTCCAGTTACACTGAGTTATCCGGGCTTCATTACATTGTCAAAAGAGTTTAAATCCAATTAAAGTGTCAGACAAAAGAAACAAAGCATTGGACTTGCTGAATAAGTACATCGGGAGCCCCCGAATGATCGCACATTGTCTGGCATCTGAAGCTGTGATGAAAAGGCTAGCTCAACATTTCGGTGAAAATGAAGAAGAATGGGGACTATGTGGTTTGCTGCATGATATTGATGTTGAAATTACCAATGCTGATCCTTATATTCACGGAACAAAAGCAGAAGAACTTTTGGAGTCCTTATCTTTGAGTTCAGAAGTTATTGACGCCATTTCAATGCATAATGAAATATCAGCACGCGAACCACGTCATACCAGACTACAGCATGCTTTGGCTGCCGGCGAAACCATTACAGGGCTTATTTTTGCAACTGCTTTGGTATATCCTGAAAAGAAAATTAGCAGTGTGAAAGCCAAATCCATTGTTAAGCGAATGAAAGAAAAAATGTTTGCAGCCTCAGTAAAGCGCGAAAACATCTCGGAGTGCGAAATCATTGGCATTCCGTTGGCTGATTTTGCCTCGATGTCAATTGAAGCGCTTGTTCCCATTGAAAAAGATCTCGGATTTTAAGAAAATAAAATTGTATAAGAATATGGAACCAATTAAAGCAAGTGCCGGAAATCATGGCGAAAAAATACGTTCAGATTGCCGTGTAACTCTGGAATTAACACAGGAAGGCGGATTAACCATTGAAGTAAAAAGCAAGGTTAATGTTATGTTTGGAAAATCCATCAGACTTCAGATGGAAGAACTTTGCAAGCATTTCGCTATTCAGCATGGCAAAGTTGTCATTGAGGATTCAGGTGCAGTTTCTTCTGTTATTGCTGCCCGTTTTGAAGCTGCATACAGAAAAGCCGTGAAGTCAGATGTTGAATATCTTCCACCCATGCTGCAGGCAAACAACTACTCAACAAAAAAAGATGCACTCAGATTATCACGGTTATATCTACCCGGCAATACTCCATCACTGATGCTCAATGCTGGCATACATAAACCCAACGGAATTATACTTGACCTGGAAGATGCTGTTGCACCCGATAAGAAATACGAAGCACGCTTTATGGTGAGAAATGCACTGAGAGCAATTGATTTTTACGGTGCCGAAAGAATGGTCCGAATCAATCAGATACCCATGGGACTTGATGACCTTGATTTTATTGTTCCACACAATGTCAATCTCATTCTTGTTCCCAAATGCGAATCTGCAGGGGAAATCAAACTCGTCAACAAACGCATTGATGAACTCAGGCAAAAACATCATATTACACATCCCATTTGGTTGATGCCAATTATTGAAAGTGCTCTTGGTATCATCAAATCACATGAAATTGCAACAGCAGCAGAAAACATTTCTTCAATAGCTATCGGATTGGAAGATCTTACTGCTGATATGGGTGTCAGACGTACCAACACAGGAACAGAATCATTTCTTGCACGCACTCAGCTTGTACTGGCAGCCAAGGCAGCCAAAATTCAGCCAATTGATTCTGTATTCAGCGATATTGATGATCTGGAAGCCCTGAAAGACAATGTCATTTCCTCAAAATCTCTGGGATTTGAAGGGATGGGATGCATTCACCCGAGACAGATTCCTGTCATACATGAGAATTTCGCTCCTGAAACAAAGGAAATTGAACGTGCCTGCAAAATTGTACTGGCCTTTGAGGATGCCGAAGCAAAAGGAATTGGCGTTGTCGCTCTCGGATCGAAAATGATTGACCCGCCTGTTGTCAAAAGAGCATTTCATACCATACACATGGCATTACTATTCAACAAATTACAATCAAACTGGAGGGAAGCAAATCATGAATAAAAAGTATGATTCTATCGTAATCAATGCGGCAGGCCGAAAAGTTCCTACCATTATCAACGGTACTGAGCATATTCCGTATATGGGTGTTGGAAAATACAAGCCATCTGGCAGAAAATATTCCACATATATATCATCTTGTGCTGATTATCCAGAGGACGGCAATAAGACTCTGCCAAACCTGAAAGAAGCACTCATCCGGTCAGGATTGAAAGACGGGATGGTTATCGGAACACATCATCATTTCAGGAACGGTGATCTTATTGGTAATCAGATATTTGATATCGCAAAAGAACTTGGTGTAAAAGATCTGGTTTGGGCACCATCAGCATCATTTCCTTGTCACGAACATCTTATTCCGTATCTGGAAGATGGCACCATTCATCATATCGAAGGCAGCATGAATGGTCCTTTGGGAAAGTTCACAAGTCACGGAAAGATGAACGGGATGGGCATTCTTCGTTCGCATGGTGGTCGTTATCAGGCAATTCAGGATGGAGAACTGAAAATTGATATTGCTGTCATTGCTGCCCCTATTGCAGATGCATTTGGCAATGCTAACGGAGTAAACGGTGCTGCTGCCTGCGGATTGCTTGGTTTTGCCCTTGCAGATTCAGAATATGCTGATAAAGTCATTGTTGTAACAGATACACTGGTTCCTTTTCCGTGTATTCCGTGGCAAATTCAGGGAAATCATGTGGATTATGTTGTTATTGTTGATAAAGTTGGATTACCCGAAAAAATTGTATCAGGAACCACTCAGGTTACGCGAAGTCCTGACAGGTTATACATTGCTGAACTTACAGCAAAATTCTGTGATGCTGCGGGGTTTATCAGAGACGGGTTTTCATTTCAGGCAGGAGCAGGCGGCACAGCTCTTTCCATTGGTAATTATTTTGGCGATATCTGCCGCGAAAGAAACATCAAAGCTCGTTTCATCAGAGCGGGCAGCAATAAATATCCTGTTCAGATGCTGGAGGAAGGATTTGCAGACTATATTCTTGACGGACAAACATTTGATCTAGAGGGAGTGCGTTCAATGAGGGAAAACGCAAACCATGTCAATACAAGCCCATTTACGAGTTATAACTATCATGGCAAGGGGAATTTCTCAACAATGGTAGATATTGCCATTTTAGGTGCCACCGAAGTTGACATCAGTTTCAATGCCAATGTAGTCACCCATTCTGACGGATTTTTGCTGCATGGCATCGGCGGATGGCAAAATTGCCTTTTTTCAAAATGCACAATTCTTCCTATACCATTATTTCGTGACAGAATACCTGTGATCAGAGATGAAGTTACAACTTTGTGTGGACCCGGCGAGCTCATTGATGTTATTGTTACAGAAAGGGGAATTGCAATCAATCCACTGAGAAAAGATCTCATTGAAAAAGTAAAATCATCAGGCTTACCTTTGAAAACAATAGATCAACTGAAAGAAGAAGCAGAAGCAATATGTGGAAAACCTGAGCCTGCCAAATTTGAAGATGAATTTGTCGCTGTGGTAAAATGGGTTGACGGAACTGTGATTGATGGAATCAGGAAAGTAAAAGGTTCATAACCTTTCACCCGGAATCAGCGATTGCAATGCACTTTCATACAAAAAAATGCAGGTCAAAGACCTGCATTTTTTTAAAATTGATGATTCATCTTCAAATGAACGTCAATACTCATCCTCATGGAAAAAGAAGTCTTCCTTTGTTGGATAATCCGGCCAAATATCTTCAATTGAATCGTATATTTCACCTTCGTCTTCTATTTCTTTAAGGTTTTCTATTACTTCACTCGGAACACCGGACCTGATTGCCCATTCAATAAGCTCTTCTCTTGTCGCAGGCCAGGGCGCATCTTCCAACTTGGAAGCCAACTCTAAAGTCCAATACATATCCTACCCCCTTTTTTTTTGCAAATTTATTGAAACAATCGATAAAAACCAATACTTTTTTAATATTTATATAAAATCTCTATTCCCTACAATAATTAGGTTTCATTCTTCGACTGAACTGGTCATTTAACAAAAACAAATATGAAGAACAGAATTGAAATTAACGTTTTTCGGGTTTATATTTCGACATTTGAAGAATTTTTGCCGAGTTAATTTCATTGAAAAGCTGGGTCAGCTGAAACTCGGAATTATTTTTCATACAATGTCTGACAATCTGCCATCCGATATAATGTCCGATTCTGGGAGGAGAATTTTTGGAAAATGTACTTGTAAACGGACCATCATTCATAAATTTCTGAATTGTTCTTAAATCATTCGAATATAAAATCTCATGATCGAGAAAAAAAGCCCACACATTTCCCTGATATTCAGATGCCCATCCGGTTTGAGAAGTTGTATAAAACACTTTAATGCTGTCAGGAATATTCGGTAGAGTCAGGTCAGTAAAATAGAGCAGTTTTCCCTGATAAACCATCCGGTCAAGAAGTGTTTTATTTTTAATATCATATTTATCAACATAAGCTCTTCCGATTTCCTTCATACAATCTACAGCAATCTGTTCGCGTCGCATACGGTAAGTGATGTATTTCGGTATTCCCCACATTGAATACACCGGGTAAGCATCTCCAAGATACATATCAAGTGCAATTATAAGATTGTTTTCTGCATATTTTACAGGAAATTCAAAATCTCCTCCCGAAATATAAGTATAAACTTCAGGAACCTGAAAATCAGGCAAAACTGCTTTTGCTCGTCTGAAAGCATCAGTGAGTTGAACCTCCAGAAACGTAATGTCAGGATATTGCTTCATTGTCTCTTCATAAAGAGTTCTCACAGAGATATCATCAAGATACGCTTCCATTTCCAGAAGATTTCTGTGATCATTCAAATCAGTGTCCAAAAAAGGAGAAAAATCCTTTTGCAGTTTTTTCAGATCTTTCTGTAACTGATCCGGATTACATGCAAACAATTCTTCATCAAATCGCTTCACTTTAACATTGATGTATTCGTGCTTCTTCAATTCCTTATCACGGATAACCCGAAACGCCTTTTCATCACTGTTTGTACATGAAAAAACCATAAGAATAAAAGCCATACAAATAAATAACGGTTTATTATTTCTGATAATCATATATATGCCTGTTTTATGTAATTCAAAAACTTTGCTTAAATTTGTACTGAATTTAAACGCCAAAATTATGAAAAAGATTACACTCATCTCATTATTACTTTTTGCATTCACAATATCTGCCTTCTCTCAAAATGACAAAATTTTCAGGTTCGGCATTCATGGTTCTCCCAGTTTTGCATGGTTAAAACCAGGTGATAAAACCATTGAATCCGATGGTATACGTTTGGGATTCGGATACGGGCTGATGACTGAATTTTCACTTGCAGATAATTACTCTTTTTCTACAGGTATTGAATCTTCATATAGCGGAGGAAAATTACAGTGGATTAATTTAATTGACACTTCAACAATCACAACCCTGTATCGTGTTCAATATCTTGAAATTCCTATTACACTTAAGATGAAAACAAATGAAATCAACTACATTACTTATTTTGCCAAGTTTGGCGGAGGAGTTGGAGCAAGGCTTTCAGCATTTAAAGATGAAACCCTCAAAAAAAATCAAACAACAATATCTGTCGAAGATCAAAACATCAAAAATCATGTATCATTCCTGAGAGTGGCGTTTCATGTCGGACTTGGAATTGAATACTCTCTTGGTGGCTCTACAGCACTTTTGGTAGGAATAAATTTCAATAATGGGTTGACCGATATGCTCAAAGATAATTCAATCAGTGCAAAAAATAATTATATAAATATTAATCTCGGAATTCTGTTTTAATCTGGATTGTCATTTTTTTCAAATATCCATAACTCAGGTTCTGTGCAATGTATTTATCATCTCTCACAGAAAGTACTTTTTCTTTAAAACCAAATGTTTAATTAACATTATCTATTGGCAATGCTACAGGATATTAAAATAACACTTGCACAACTGAATGTCACCATCGGAGATTTTAAGGAAACTTTGAATGCAGTTGAAATGGCTGTGCAGAAAGCATTGCATGAACAATCCGATATCATTGTTTTTCCTGAGTTATTTTTAACCGGATATCCACCACTGGATAGACTTGAGCAGGAAGATTTTCTGAAAAAAGCCGAGACAACTCTGCAAGAAATAATACAGCTATCAGAAAATATTGCCGTCATCATCGGCGCTCCTACCCGAAATGTTTCAGGAAAGGGAAAATCTTTATATAATTCAGCAATATTTATCTTTAAGGGTCAAGTTGTTCATCAGGCAAACAAAGGATTAATCCCGAATTATGATGTGTTTGACGAATACCGGTATTTTGAACCTGCTGAAGATTTTCAGGTTGTTGAATTTAAAGGACACAGAATTGCACTGACAATATGTGAGGATTTGTGGGACAAAAGTGATTCTCTCGAATATAAGGTTCATCCGATGGACATATTGCTGAAACAACAACCAACAATAATTATCAATATAGCTGCATCTCCATTTGATTATGTGAAATTTGAAACCCGCAAAAACATTCTGTTACGAAAAGCACAATCTACAGGATTACCCCTTTTTTATGTCAACAATATGGGCGCTCACGCAGAACTCATTTTTGATGGCGGTTCAATGGCAATCTCACCTCAGGGTGAAATTTGCGGTCAATTACGCTTCTTTCAGGAAGAAATCCAGACGTTTTCTTACAGAGATATTTATGAATCTCATAATGCCCTGAAACAATCAGATATTCCTCCTGTCGAAAAAATCCACAAAGCGCTTGTGCTTGGTATCCGTGACTATTTCAAAAAAGCCGGATTCAAAACGGCTCTGATCGGCCTTTCGGGAGGAGTTGACTCAGCTCTTGTGGCTGTCCTTGCTGTTGAAGCCCTTGGAAAGGACAATGTTTTTGCTGTTTTTATGCCCACAGCATACTCATCTGAAGAATCTTATAGTGATGCTCTTGAACTTTCAAAAAGACTTGGAATTCCGCTTGATATTCTGAATATTGAAGACAATTTCAGAAACATTCTTCATTTGCTTGAGCCTTCCTTTCAAGGCAAAAAAGAAGATATTACGGAAGAAAATATTCAGTCACGACTCAGAGGATTGTTGCTTATGGCGTTTTCAAATAAGTTCGGACACATTCTTCTCAATACTTCAAACAAAAGCGAAATGGCCACGGGTTACGGAACCTTATACGGAGATATGTGCGGATCATTATCTGTCATCGGCGACCTCTACAAAACGCAGGTTTATGAACTGTGCAACCATTTGAATGCAAGTTATAAGCTGATTCCTGAAAATATAATTCATAAGGCACCGACTGCGGAATTAAAACACGGACAAAAAGACACTGACAGTTTGCCTCCATATCATATTCTCGATACGATTTTGTATCATTATCTCGAATTAGGTTCTGCTTTCAGAGTGATTGCCCGTCTGCCAGATGTAGGAGATGATCTTGCCACCAAAATCATCGCAATGGTTGATAAAAACGAATTCAAACGTTTTCAGGCACCACCGGTATTAAGAGTTTCACCAAAAGCATTCGGCATGGGGCGACGCTTTCCTCTTGTTGGAAAATAAACTTTCATTTTTCCAGCTGAATTCGGGGAATCATTATTATAAATCTATTTCAATTGTAAGTTTTTTTCTATTTTTGGCATTCTGATTCATGTCGGTGCAATGAAATTACCAGAAAAACCTGTAAAAATTTATATTATTCTTATTTTGTTTGTGTTTCTGCTCTATGGAAATACACTCAGAAACGATTATTCACTTGATGATAACCTGATTTTCCTTGATAATCCGCTTATCGAAAAAGGTATTTCAGGACTTCCCGAGATTTTCACGACAAAATACGTTTCAAGGGACGACCGATCCTATGATTACAGACCTATTGTAAAACTTTCTGCAGGAATTGATTTTTTTTTATGGAAATTCAATCCCCATCTAAGCCACCTTGTAAATATTTTACTTTACGCTTTCCTGCTCATTGTATTGTTTCGCTTACTCCGAATGGTATTCTTACATTTCGATACTTTGCTGATGTTTATCATTCTTATTCTTTTTGCGGCACATCCGGTTCATACTGAAGTTGTTGCAAGCATAAAAAACAGAGACGAATTATTCAGCATGATATTCTCAATATCAGCAGCCATCTCATTTTTACAATGGATTACAAAGGGCAATTTCAGGTATTTCATCACCGGTTTGCTTCTCTTTTTTCTTGCAATGCTATCCAAAACCAGTGCACTGGTGTTTGTTGCAATTATTCCATTGCTTGTATTTTATACGCAAACACAAAAGTCAGGAAAACCTTTCGTTATTGCCTTAACCCTTCTCGTTACAGCCGGATTATTTTTTGTCATTCCGCAAATACTTCTTGAAGGAGCTGGCAGAAATCCTGACTATTTTGAAAATCCTCTGTTTTATGAAAAAGGGCTCGAACTCAGGCTTGGGTTGGCAGGAATGACTTTATTGCATTATCTCGCTTTACTGATCTTCCCTGTAAAGTTGCTTTATTATTACGGATACAATACAATCCCTTTGGTATCAGTGTTTTCTCTGTTGCCAATATTGAGTATCATTATCCATGTTTTGCTCTTGATATTTGGATTTCTGATGCTCAAAAAGAAAAATCCTGTCGGGCTTGGAATACTTTATTATATGCTTGCTGTCTCCATGTTTTCAAATATTCTGATGCCCGTTGTAGGAATAGTTGCAGACCGGTTTGTGTTTAACGCTTCTCTGGGTTTTTCAATTATTATCGGATATCTGATTTTCAAAGGAATGCAAATCAAATCACCGAAACATTTACTTCAAAAATCTTTGAAATACCTCAGCTTCATGTTTATTCCGATGATTCTGCTATATTCATACCGTACTATCAGCCGAAATTTTGACTGGAAAAACACATTCACAATTTTTGAAACAGATATGCCCCATCTCGAAAATTCATGCAAGGCGAATGTTGTATATGCTGATGCATTGTTTAAACAGGTTGTCAGAAATTTCAATAACTCTTCAAAATCTTCTCAGAATGAAAAACACACAGAACTTGCAATTATTCACCTGAAGAGGAGTATTGAAATCTACGATCAATATGCCAATGCATGGAATACCCTTGGTGCTGTTCATTTTATGCTGAAAAAAGATTTTTCAGCAGCAAAAAAATATTTTTTTAAAGCCTACAGCATCGATTCTGATTATGCTGAAGCAGCATTCAACATCGGGCACACTTATGAGAACATGCAGCAACCTGATAGTGCCTTGTATTTCTATGAAATTGCGGTTCAAATAGATCCCAGATATGCAATGGCTCAAAACAAAAAAATACTTTTACTTTTTCAAACCGGAGATACATTGACCGCCTTGAAAGAAAATGCAGAGCTTAGCGAAATGTTTCCTGAAAGTGACATTGCTTATATCAACTTAGGTAATTATTTCTTTTTAAAGGGAGATACTACCGAAGCATTCATACAATGGGAAAAAGCAATTGAAAATGTACCGGATAATCCTGGGTTGCTTGATGCGATAATCAGTTATTATATTTTAAAGGACAATTCAGAAAAGGCAGAATATTATAGAAAAATTTCAATCAATACTCAGAAACAAAGAAAAAAACAAAATCAAATGCCTCAATTTTATTAATAACCAACTGAAATCTTATTGCTCTGAAGCAAAAGTTCTATATTTGTACCTGAAATGAAGCGAAAATTATGAAACCTGATATTACTGATTTTATTACATTACTTGAGAAAGAATTTGATTTGAACTCTCCGTCAGGAATGACTCCTCAAACTGTAATCCGGTCTGTGATTGAAATGAGCTCAATCAATGCATTGATATTTATTGCTCTGATAAAAACTGAATATGATGTTTCTATAACGGCAAATGATCTGATGCATGCAGAAACAGTAGGTCATTTGTTTGATGCAATTACTTCAAAACAGTCATAACCATGCCTGATGTTATTTTCAATCACATTGAGATATCGGGGATTTCCGCATGCATACCTTCTCAGGTTAAACTCAATATGGATTATCAGTGGATTGCAAAAGATAAAAGAAAACAACTTATTGATCTGACAGGAATTGAACAAAGACATGTTGCACCACCGGGTATTCATGCTTCGGACATGTGCAGAACTGCAGCCGAAAAATTACTTCAGGATCTTAACATTTCTCCGAAAGATATCGGAATAATGCTATTTGTCTCACAGTCAAGAGATTATTATCTTCCACATACTTCTGCTATTCTTCAACACACGCTTGGCTTGTCACAACAATGTCTGGTTTCTGATATTTCCATGGGTTGTTCGGGCTATGTTTACGGCTTGTCGTTCATCAGCAGTTTGCTTGAGCATTCTGATGCTAAATACGGACTTCTTCTTGCCGGTGATGTTTCAACCCGCTCAACATCTTATATGGACAAAAGCACATATCCTTTGTTTGGTGATGCCGGAACAGCCACCATTGTCAAAAAAACTGATAAACCGGTAAAATCACAATTTAGCTACGGCAATGACGGAAGCCGATTTGAGTCCATTATTATCAGAAACGGAATGTCGAAACACCATTCTCCCAGAAGTGGATTTCGGAAAAGAAAAATCAGTCAGGGCATTTACAGAAGCAAAATGGATCTTGAGTTAAACGGCCCAGAAATATTTCATTTTGCAATAACAGATGTGCCTGTTCATATCAAATCCCTGATGAAAAAAACAGGCTTAGAGGCAAATGATATTGATTTCTTTATCCTTCATCAGGCAAACCGACTGATGCTCGAAACAATAGGGAAAATATTAAAAGTTCCAAAGGAAAAAATTCCGATTCATCTTGACAGGTACGGGAACACAAGTTCTGCAAGTATTCCGCTTTGTATGGTTACTGAAATTCAGGAACAGCTCAGAAACAGAAAACTCAGACTACTGCTGTCAGGATTCGGAGTCGGTTTATCTATGGGAAGTGCTGTCATTGAGACCAATTGTATTCATATTTCCGATTTACAATATATCGATGCATAATGTCAACATCAAGGAAAACCATTCTAATTGCAGGAGCTTCCTCCGGAATCGGAGCAGCAACAGCAATACTTTTATCAGCACAGCAAAATGATATTATTTTGCTTGCACGCCGAAAGCATAAACTGAATGAGGTTTTCGGCACTCTTTCTCCCGGAAATCATTCAATTATTGAGGCAGATATGACATTCTCTGAAGACCGGGAATCCGTGATAAAAAATCTTCCCAAACTTGACGGATTTGTATTCAGTATCGGAATTCATTCACTTTTGCCTGCACAATTTATTGACGAACAACAAATCAAAAATAACTTTCTGCCGGGTGTTGAATCTCTGATGTTATTCATTGCCGGTATGCTCAGACAAAAAAAATTCATTCACCCATCAGCCATGGTTTTTGTATCTTCAGTTCTTGCTCAATATACCCGGACAGGATGTGCATTATATTCCTCAACCAAAGCAGCTCTTGAAGCTTATGCCAAAACTCTGGCCCTTGAACTTGCTCCAAAACGCATTCGGGTAAACATCGTTTCGCCGGGATTTATTCAGGGAGAAATGCACGAAAAGTCATTACATACAGCCGGAACTGAGTCAATGAATGTCATTGAACAGATGCATCCACTCGGCTTGGGTCTTCCCGAAGATGTTGCCAACGGAATTTCCTTTCTTCTGTCAGACAATGCCCGTTGGATCACAGGCTCAATATTGAAAATGGGTATTATCTGATGAACACTCAACACCGTGATATTTTTCTATCCTGTATTGTGCCCGTGTTAAACAGCGAACATTCAATCAGACAATCCGGCATACAATTAATTTCTTTTCTGAATGGCGAAGCTTTTAATTATGAGATCATCTTCGTTGATGATTGCAGCTCTGATCATAGCACAGACCAGATTATTCAAATTGCTGAAGAATATCCTGATGTAGTAAAATATGTTTTTCTTTCAACAAATAAAGGACAACATTTTGCCACACTTACGGGAATGCATTTTGCGCATGGTCAATTTGTTGTAACCCTTGACGACGATAGTCAATATCAGCCGGAAGATATCTCCAAACTTTTACATTTGAACGAACAACATCAGGACGCTGTTTGCTATGGAATTCCTGAAAAAAAGAAAGGTATTTCAAGAATAAGAATTGCCTTTACTGTTTTGATTACGATATTTAATCTGCTGTTTCGTAACAAAAAAACCAAGGTATCTTCGTTCAGGTGTATGAAACAACAAATTGCACGACAAATTGAAAGTTCAGCACTCAGATATGTAAACATCGAGCAGATTATTTTTCGCAATAAAATGAATCAGGTTTCTATACCGGTAAAGCATTTTCAAAGCATCAGAGGTTCAAGCAGATACACTTTGATGAGGCTTTTGCGGTTTGTAATGATTTCACTTATAAATTATACATATATCGTTCATCGTCTTATCCTTATTGCAACAATTATTTTAATAATGATCGCATTTCTGTTTCTGCATACAGTCATAGGTATATTGACAGTAGGATGCATCTCATTCATAAGTTTATTGTACCTTTATCTCATAAAAAAAAAATACTCCGGAAAAGTTGAAATAAATTTACACATTCTATCCACCAATTGTTATGATCGTTGAAAGTGGGGATTTTTCTTTTCACAGTATTACAGAAGATAATCTGGAAATGGTCAGGCAATGGAGAAATTCAGAATTTGTAAGAACAAACATGATCTTTCAGGATATTATTTCTGAAGAACAGCAAAAACAATGGTATAAAAGAATTTCAAACATCAACAACATTTATTTTGTTGCACATTTTAAACAAACTCCCTTTGGGGTGATGAATTACAAAAATATCAACTGGAAGAAAAATGAAGCTGAAGCGGGAATATTTGTCGGGAGTAAAGAATATATTCAGACTCAAATCCCATCTGCTGCTGCAGTATTATTGATGCATTTTACTTTTTTTGCGATCGGAATGGAAAAAATCTATTCCGAAATTCTTAAAAACAATCAAAGTGTAATTTTCTACAACACCGGACTTGGTTTTTCGTTTCTAAGAGAAGAACAAAATGTTCAGTGGTGGGAACTGCAGAAAAAAATATTTTCCGAAAAAACAATGAAACTTTTAAACGCAGCAAAAATCATTTCCAATCATCAACACCAATGGAAAATCTCACTTTTCCCTGATGATATTTCAAAAGGTTTTGCAGGGTTAATACAGCAAAGACTTGATTTATGCAGCACTGAATATCAACTCATTGAATATGAAAGTGTGTGTGTGTTTCATATTACCTGCAAGGAATCTTAGTTCAATTTTCGTTTCTGCTCAGTAAGCGCAATATTCTCCACTCCGCTGCGGCGGATCTGTGGATAAGAGTTGGTATTGCTTTTTTTCATGCTGAGCAGTTACCAATTTTCAGATTTTTTCTTCGTCTTTTTTTCAGGCTTTTCTTAAAAAAATTCTTCAGTTTCAGTTTTTTATATTAATTTTGTCTAAATTAGTTACAATAATCTTTAACAAAATGAATAACGCAATATTTAATTACGAAGCTCCGGGTAACGAACCCGTTGAGTTATATAAAGCAGGCACGCCTCAGCGCAAAGCCCTGTTGACCGAAATTGAACACCTTAAAAACAACATTACAGAAATTCCGCTCATCATCGGAGGAAAGGAAGTATTTACAGGCGAAACCGAAAACATAAGTATGCCACACGATCATCAGCATATTATTGCGCGTTATCACAAAGCCGGAAAAAAAGAAGTGGAGATGGCCATTGAAGCAGCATTGGAAGCACATAAAACATGGGAATCGTTTTCATGGGTTGAGCGGGTATCTGTTACACTTAAAATTGCAGAATTGGTTGCAAATAAATATAAGCATCTGATTAATGCTGCAACCATGCTCGGGCAAAGCAAAACAGCCCATCAGGCTGAAATTGATGCAGTTGATGAAACTGTTGATTTTATCAGATTCAATGCAGAATTCGCATCGAGAATTTACAATGAACAGCCCATATCATCACCAGGTATTATTAATCGTCTGGAATACAGACCACTGGAGGGATTTGTTTTTGCAGTCACGCCTTTCAATTTCACTTCAATTGGTTCAAATCTCACACTTGCACCAGCGTTAATGGGCAATACTGTAATCTGGAAACCATCAGCCAATGCCGTTTTGTCAAATTATTATCTGATGAAAGTATTTATGGAAGCCGGACTTCCGGCAGGGGTAATCAATTTTATTCCCGGGCAAAGCTCAGTCATTGCACCATTAGTACTGGGACACAGAATGCTGGCAGGTATTCATTTCACCGGATCAACAAAAACATTTAACAGCATTTACAAAACGGTTGCTATGAATATGGATCATTATAAATCCTATCCGAGGATTGTTGGAGAAACCGGCGGTAAAGATTTCATAGTTGTTCATCATTCCGCAGGAACTGATGAGGTTGCCACAGCCATTGTTCGTGGTGCTTTTGAATATCAGGGGCAAAAATGTTCTGCAGCCTCTAGAGCCTATGTGCCAGTTTCAATGTGGCCGGCATTAAAAGAACGAATCGGCAAAATGTGGTCTGAGATAAAAGTAGGTGAAGTGAACAATTTTGAAAATTTCATGGGTGCAGTGATCAATGAATCTGCTTTCAAAAGCATCACCGGTTATATTCAGAAAGCAAGAGAAAGTAAAGATGCAGACATAGTTTTTGGTGGAGGATCTGACAAATCAAAAGGGTATTTCGTTGAACCAACCATTATTGAAACCAAAAATCCGCATTTTATTACAATGGAAGAAGAAATCTTTGGCCCTGTTATGACAATCTATATTTATGATGATGAGGCATTTGATGAAACACTACAGCTTGTTGACAACACTTCGCCTTATGGTCTGACCGGATCAATTTTTTCAAAAGACAGGCACATTCTGCAAAAGGCTTGCAATGTTCTGAAATATGCTGCCGGTAATTTTTATTATAATGATAAACCAACAGGAGCAGTTGTAGGGCAGCAACCATTTGGCGGATCAAGAGCATCCGGAACCAATGACAAAGCCGGAAGTCACCTGAATCTGCTCAGATGGGTCAGTCCGAGAACCATTAAAGAGACGCTATTGCCACCAACAGACTTCAGATATTCTTTCATGAAAGAGGGATATTGCGAAAAGAAATAATCATTCTTTCTGTCTTCACCTGTTAAAAATTCAGCATACTTTTTCAACTTGTGTTGGCGAACTTTTCATATTTTCGCACACAAATTGTGTAAGTATGAATACACTGAAAAAATATCAGTTGCTTTTAATTTCAATATTGGGCGGACTGTTGATGAGTCTTGCCTGGCCGAAAAACGGCATAGCAGGCCTGCTGTTTATTTCGTTTATTCCTTTTGTATTTGTCGAAAGTTATATTTTAAATCACAAGGAAAAATTTTCAAAATTTGCAGTATTTTTCTATGTGTATGTTGGGTTTTTAGTATGGAATCTGCTAACAACGTGGTGGATATATTATGCTTCATTATTTGGGGCAATCATGGCAGTCTTATTAAATTCCCTGCTAATGTCTATTGTTTTTCAGCTATTTCACTACTGCAGAAAAATCCTCAACCGCCAACATATTCATGCGCATGAAAGCGGATATTTCATCCTTATTGTGTTTTGGATCGGTTTTGAGTTTTTTCACCTTAGTTGGGAGCTTTCCTGGCCCTGGCTTCAGCTTGGAAATGGATTTGCAACATCCATAAAATCAATTCAATGGTATGAATTTACAGGTGTTATGGGAGGGACACTGTGGATACTTACATTAAACATTATGATTTTCAGGCTACTACTGAATTTCTCCAACAAAACCCGGAAAATACAAAGTTTGAAATACAGTCTGTTCATTATGGCAGTGCTCATCATTCCTTTGATTACATCCTGGATAATGTATTACTCATACGAAGAGACTTCTAATCCGGTAAATGTTGTTGTAATTCAACCAAATGTTGACCCATACGGGGAAAAGTTTGTTCCTGAATTCAGAGAAGAAATATGGAATAAGCTACTCGGTCAATCCGTAACGAAAGCAACAAAAGAAACTGATTTTATCCTTTGGCCTGAAACTTCAATTCCGGGTACCGTGTCTCTTCATCAACCTGATGAACCAATGAGTATTACCAGGATCAAAGATAGCCTGAAGACACTTTTTCCGCAAACTGTTGTCATCACCGGTGCCGATTGTTATGAAGTATATAATGAACCGAAAACCGCCACTGCAAGATATTTCCGCGACGGTGAATGTTGCTGGGATTCATACAACAGTGCTCTCGAAATTGATTCTTCGGGACTAACTTCTTTTTATCATAAATCAAAACTTGTTCCCGGTGTTGAACGAATGCCATATCCTCAAATATTCAGATTTCTTGAGAAATTTGCGGTTGATTTGGGAGGCACAACCGGTAGCCTTGGTACAAGCGAAGAACCCGTTGTTTTTTCATCCGGGAAAGTGCCTGTTGCTCCGGTGATTTGTTATGAATCTGTATATGGTGAATATGTTTCAAAATATATAACCAAAGGAGCACAATTGATTTTTATCATTACAAATGATGGCTGGTGGGGAGATACGCCCGGATATCGTCAGCATTTTACATATGCATCTCTACGGGCAATAGAAAACCGAAGATGTATTGCACGTTCGGCAAACACCGGAATCTCAGGCTATATTAACCAGCGTGGAGACATCATTGAATCTGTTCCGTTTTGGGAACAGCACGCATTGTCACAAACCATTAATGCAAATGACAAACTTACAATTTTTACAAGATATGGCGATTATATAGGAAGAATCTCCATTTTTGCGTCTTTAGCAATAATACTTCTGACCTTTGTTAAACGATTTTCGGGAAAAAAACTGCTATGATTGCGTTTTAGGAGCTATAAAAACTTTTTCAAGCAAAGAAATCAAAATATATAATACGATGATCATAGGAATTCCCTGCCATCTGAAAACCAAAAACAAAATCACAGAACACGCAATCAAAACATATCTGAATGCATTGGGTTTCCATTGAAAGTTGCGAAATTTTAAAGCCATCAGAGGAATGGGAATAATTAGCATTGCTGAACCCAGCAAGGCAAGCATGACAAGACTGATTTGTCCGGAGAAAAGCGAAATTGCGATGCCATCATTCGGTGCTTTCATCACAATAAAAGGAACGGATGCAATCCAGAATGCATTGGCGGGCGTGGGAAGTCCTTTAAAGCCGTAGGTTTGAGTGCTGTCAATATTGAATTTTGCAAGTCTAAGGGCTGAACATACCGGAATTGCAAACAAAAGATAACTTGTCAGGGGTATTTCAGCTTTTGACATCCATAAAAAATCAGGATGCAACACTCCGAATAACACAAAAGCGGGCAACACACCAAATGACACAAGATCAGAAAGAGAATCAAGCTGCTTACCAATTTCCGACATCGCATTTAGCGTTCTTGCTAAAAATCCGTCAAGAAAATCAAACACTAATGCAGCAAAGATACATGATGAAGCAAACAAAAGATCATGCTGCCAAAATAAAATTCCCGCCACTCCTGCGGTTAAATTTAATACTGTCAAAATATTTGGAACAGCTTTAAGAAGCGCTTTCATATTTTTTTGTTCAAAGTTACATAGATTTTATAATCTGCATCAAAAAGTGATTTATACCATTGATTATTGCTGTGTATACCTGTTTTCAGGCAGAATAATCCCAATCAAAGAAAGCAGAAAAACATGTATCTTTGAAGACCTCAACATCGTAAAAACAGGATGCAATATCAATTGAACAAATATTTCCTTTGTGTAGCTGTTTGTATATTGACGGTAGTTTTACTGAAAGCACAAAATCTTATCGTTAACGGAAACTTTGACATTTATCTGCGTTGCCCTAAATCATACAACCATTATAGAAGCAATATCCGAGAACTTCTTCCGGGCTGGAATACCGTCAATAAATCAACTCCTGATTTCTTTCACCGCTGCAGTCAAAACACTGATGTAGGGGTTCCACAAAATTTTGCAGGCTCCATTGAGCCACATGAAGGAGACGGATATATTGGTTTGATCCTTCGTGCAGATAAAGAAACATATCCCTATTCGCCTGCTTATTCAGAACATATTACCGGTACTTTGGAATTCCCTCTCGAAAAAGGAAAAACATATTGCCTCAAAATGTATTATTCATTGGCACAAAATTCGGGCATAACAACCAATTCAACGGGAGTATATTTCTCCACTGAAAAACCGGAATTCTCCGAAAATGACAACATATATCCTTTTCAACCTCAAATCATAATGCACCACGACTCAGTACTGAATTCATCTGCCGGCTGGCACTTACTTTCAGCTTCATATACTGCTCAGGGTGGAGAAAAATTCATAACCATCGGAAACTATGTATCAACTGCAAAAAGTCTTGCCATTCCCCACAAACCCGAAGTGTTGAATGATACCCGTTTCTTTGCCTACTATTATGTTGATAATGTAAGCCTTGTCGAAGTCAAAGATGTTGAATGTCCCTTTCAAACACCTTTTGTTAGCACTATAGAGAAAGTGTCTGAGCTCAATCATCCAAACGACCCTGATACACCTGTCTTTGAAGCAGGAAATATCTATACTCTTAAAAATGTATATTTCGATTTTGAAAAAGCTCAGCTTCGGCCTGAATCTTATGATGAGTTAAATCTGTTAATCGTTTTTCTGAAAGAGAACATGAACATTCATATCAAAATATCAGGACACACCGATAACATGGGAAGAGATTCATTCAATAAACTACTTTCCGAAGCAAGGGCTAAAGCAGTTTTTGAATATTTGTACGAAGGCGGCATTTCAATCCACCGTATGAACTATTCAGGCATGGGAAGCAAGGTCACTGTTGCAGACAATGATACGGAATATGGCAGACAGCAGAACAGAAGAGTTGAAATTGAATTTTACATTCCCCAAAAATAATAACGAAACACACACCAAAGATGATCACTCCCTACAATGACGAATATTTTATGAAAGAAGCTCTGAAGCAGGCTGAAGCTGCTCTGCGAAAACAGGAAGTTCCGGTTGGAGCAGTGGTGGTTTGCAACAATATAATCATCGCAAGGGCTCACAATATGACAGAAACTCTGAACGACCCTACGGCACATGCTGAAATGCTTGCCATTACTGCCGCCACAAACCATCTTGGAGCCAAATATCTGAATGAATGTACATTATATGTAACTCTTGAGCCTTGTGCCATGTGTGCATCTGCTATGCAATGGGCACAAATCGGAAAAATCGTATGGTCGGCATCTGATCCGAAAAAGGGTTTTACAACAATCAGCAACTCTATTCTTCACCCGAAAACGACGTATTCTTTTGGCATCCTGAGTGAAGTTTCATCAGCTTTGCTGAAACGATTCTTTCAAATGAAAAGAAAATAATGGTCTCTTTTTTTGAAATTTTTAACTCTTTGTAATGAGAGCTAATCAGCAAGAATGATGATTCTTTCGATGGTATTGACCAGTCCGTTTTCATTGACTGAAACACATTTAAGCGAGTGATTTGATGCACCGGAAAACCAGACAACATGAACATGTGTGCCACTTTCATTCGAAGCAACAACTTTTCCGCCTTCTACTATCCAACGTGCTTTCACATTTCCTTTTCCTTTCAGAACAAACTGTGCTACTTTGTCTGTTTTTGAAAATTGTGTTTTCCCTTTCATTGTTGTACTGTCAGCAGCAATAATTTCATACAAAAAATCATTCATGTTCTCAAGAATGATGTTCATATTATCATTCAGCTGATTGTTTTTGCCGATTTGGGGATCATGTCCTTCTCCGGGAAAAAGTATTAATTTACTTTTTAGCCCTAATCGTTGCATTTGTTCATGAATTGAAACAGATCCATAGGTTTTTCCTGTAAAAAAAGACGATAACTCAGAACTCACATTTTCAAAAGGATACTGATGCCCAGGAGGAACGATTTCATCCTGACCTCCATGAAACAATAACACAGGAATATCTTCATTTTTACTGATCATTGATGTATCCGTCAGTGCTCCCCACATATTAATGACTCCCCTGATGCTGTATTTTTCTTTATAATTATTTCCGGTGCAATCAAGACATCCCAGATCTTCTCTGAGAAAAAATACATTGCCGGCGGCACTTTCAAATGCTTCACTCTGTTCCATAAACGCAGTTTTAAGTGCTGTAAATCCCCCTGCACTATTTCCTGCAACAAAAATATAACCGGGATCTATACCGAATTCAGAAGCATGATGCACAAGATACCTCAATGCAGCTCTTGCATCCTGAACAGCCCGATACATACATCTTTCAAGAAAAACATAACCACCCGGAACAAAAACGTAGCCGAGTCTGTAGTTGATTGCAGCAACAACATATCCCCGTGAGGCAAAATAGTTTCCGATCTCATGCATTGTCTCGGTATCTTTATCGCCAATAATAAAAGCACCACCATGAATCAGCAGCAATACAGGTCGCTTCTTTAAAGTATCTCCTACAGGCTGATAAATATCCATTGCAAGTGTCTGTTCCGACATCGTGAAATTTGTTGCCAGTTCTTTGCCTACTTCAAGGATAATTGATGCATATTCATCAGTTCCGATATTATCAACTCGTTTTGAAACATAATATCCTTTTGCGTTACCGTATTTCTCTTCCTTTTTTCGGATTTTTGAAAAAGCAGGCTCATTGTATCTCGAACGAATAATAAAAGGTCTTGGGGTTTTTTCTCTGAGCAAACGGAAAGATGACTCATGTTTTCCTGAGCCATAATTGTATATGACGGTATCACCATGCACCTGAAGCTTACCCTTTGTTTTATTAACGCCTTCTTTTTCGGTAAATATCAGTTCCACATGATTCTTGCATGTTTTTCCATGAAAAGGAAGCAAATCAACAACAGCCTGTCTGTTGTATATGAAATACGCTCCGCTGATTAAAGTATCAGCACGGTGAAACGTAAGATACAATCGTTCATCATTTGAAATTCCGGCGATATAATACTCATCCAGAATAATTTCAGAATAGTCAAACTGTATCTTTTTGCAATGGCATGCGAAGCAAAACAGAAAAACAACCAGTGCCAAAATACGAAAAGTGAGTCTGTTTTTTTTCATGAAAACAAATTTCGGTTGTAAAAATAAGTAAAAAAATTGCCCATATTAAAATCTCTGTTTATTTTTGCCTTGTTTTTCAACATAAAACCTTAAAATCATGAGTTTATTGCAAACAAGCTGGATGGGACTAACCCTGAAATCACCAATTATTGCCGGTAGTTCCGGAATGACAAAATCAATTGAAAATCTTATAGAAATTGAGAAAAATGGAGCAGGAGCTGTAGTTCTCAAATCATTGTTTGAAGAGCAGATCAGCAATGAAATGAACAGAGGTCTTGCTGAAGCTCATGACGCATCAGCCTATCCGGAAGCGTTTGACTATATCAGTAATTTTACCAAAGCATCTGCTGTTGATGAATATCTGACGCTCATTGAAAATGCAAAGAAAAACCTTTCTATTCCCGTGATCGCAAGCATCAACTGTGTTTCCAATGCCGACTGGGTTGAATATGCCAAAAAATTCGAAAAATATGGTGCCGATGGCATCGAACTGAATATTTTCATTTTACCTTCTGATTTTTCAAAATCAGCTGATGAAATTGAAAAAACATACATCAATATTATTGAAAATGTGAAAAAACACGTGACAATTCCAATTTCAGTGAAAATCAGCGAGTATTTCACTAGTCTTGCTAAAACTGTAGTCACATTATCCTGGACAGGTATTAAAGGAATTGTTTTATTCAACAGAAGTTATTCCCCGGATATTGACATAAACACAATGCAGGTTACATCTACAAATGTATTCAGTACTCCTGAGGAAGTTGCACATCCAATGCGTTGGATTGCACTGTTGTCAGACAAAGCACATTGTGATCTTTCAGGCTCAACAGGGGTTCACGACGGTGAAGCAGCTATCAAAATCCTTCTGGCAGGAGCTTCTGCTGTTCAGGTTTGCAGTGTCCTTTATATAAAGAAATTTGGTGTGATTGCTGAAATGAATCAGTATATCGAACAATGGATGAAAAAAAATAATTATCAGTCAATTGCGGACTTCAAAGGGAAGATGAGCTATAAGAACATTCCTAATCCTGCAGCCTATGAGCGTGTTCAGTTTATGAAGTATTTTGCAGGTATTGAATAGGGGTGCTTTCGTTTTTCCTGAAATTCTTTTCAAATAGTATCTTCTTTTCAATAGGCTCAGTTCAACACAGGAATACATGAAACCTGATTTTACAAACATTTCCGTTGCTTTTTCCCATCTTACGGATAAGGAACTGAAACGGGCTGTGTTCCTTTTCTCTTTCATCACAAAACCGTTTTGGGTGAACATTGGAAAATTTTTTCTGGTTATTGCAAAAACACTCAGAATTCCTTACGGTTGGGCTGTACGAAAAAATGTTTTTCGCCATTTTTGCGGAGGTGAAACAATTGAAAAATGTATTCCCGCAATGCAAAAACTATCAAAAGCAAATTGTTTTTCCATCCTTGATTTTTCTGCAGAAGGATTGGAAGGTGAAAAAAACTTCGACAGTGTTTGTGCCGAAATTCAGAGAACAATTGATTTTGCAGGTAGTAATGCCGGAATAAGTTTCGGAGTATATAAATTCACCGGAATGTGCGAATTTTCGTTACTCGAAAAAGTATCAGAAAATGCTGTTTTAAGCCAGGAAGACCAGTTGAAGTGGCAAAAGGCAAAACAACGGGCTGAGTCAATATTTTCTCTTGCCGCATCTAAAAATATTCCTGTTTTTGTGGATGCCGAAGAAACATGGATTCAACCTGCCATTGACAGCATGCTTGAGCCAATGATGGAATATTACAACAAGCAGTCGGCAATTGTGTTCACAACCATTCAGATGTATCGCTCTGACAGTTTTGGTATGGTGAACACATTGATCGAAAAAGCCCGTGCCGGAAATTATATTGCCGGAGTCAAACTTGTGAGGGGCGCGTATATGGAAAAGGAACGAAACAGAGCGCTCAGGCTGGGTTATCCATCGCCCATCCATGTTGACAAAGCATCTACGGATAATGCTTTCAATGAAGCAGTGAGGTTGTGCATTCAGAATATTGAGCATATTCATTTGTGCATTGCTTCACACAATGAACATAGTTGTCAGATGAGTGCAGACTTTATGTTACACTCCGGAATCAATTATGACGACAAAAGAATTTGGTTTGCTCAGCTTTACGGAATGAGCGATCACATTACTTTTAACCTTGCTGCTTCAGGGTTTAGGGTTGCCAAATATCTGCCTTATGGCTCTGTTGAGAAAGTAATGCCCTATCTTGTTCGTCGTGCAGAGGAAAATTCATCTGTTGCTGGACAGTCAAACCGTGAAATTGAAAATCTGAAACGGGAACTGAAACGCAGAACTGAAGTAAAAAAACAAAAAGTCTAACGATTCTTCTCTATCTCCTCAAGCAATCTGTTACAGGCTTCTTTTTCAGGAATATGATGTTCAATGAGCTGCCCCTTTCGATACAACGCAAGCAAACCTTTTCCCTGCCCAACCAAACCAAAATCAGCAGCTCCCATTTCTCCCGGACCGTTCACAATACATCCCATCACAGCGATTGTCATACCTGTGAGATGATGTGTTCTGCTTCTCACTTCCTCAGCAAGCTGCATGATATCAAAGCTTGTTCTGTTGCACGAAGGACAACTGATAAATTCGGCATGTGTATTTCTTAATCCACAAATCTGAAGTACTTCGTATAATACTTTCATCGCATCATTCAACATCGAACGATCTCCGTCAACCCAACACCCTCTCAAAACTCCGGATGATATCAGACTTCCCAGCTCTGCTGCAAACCGAAGCTGAATATCCTTATCAGGACCGATTGTTCTTTTCCATATCACTTGGCGTGGTTTCTTATTTTTCATAAGAGACACATATATTTTCCTGAAATCATACAAGGCATTTTTTCCGCCGGTTTCAATAACCGGAATATCATCCTGAGCAATCTCAGCGTTGATCTGGCTGATATCAGAAAATACTTTCACGGAATGACTGAGATATTCTTCATCTGAAATGTCAGGTAAAAGACCGGGAAGCCACGGATGTGAATGTTTTCCAATGATTACAAATTCCCGGGGTTGAATCATTCCTTCAGCAAGCATATTGTTTAATTCCCAAAAAACACGAAAGGTTTGTTCATTGGGCAAAAACAATTCTGTCAATTGATGTGCAACAGGAATTTCATGTTCGGGCGATTCAGTGAGAGACACCCTGATGGTGTCGCCAATACCGTCTGCCAAGAGTGCTCCGATGCCAACTGCCGATTTTATTCTTCCCGAAAAGCCCAGTCCGGCCTCAGTAACTCCAAGATGCAACGGAAAAGTATATCCCTCACGATTCTGCATTTGGGCAAGCATTTGCGTAGCCCTGATATTTTCCAATGCATTGCTGGCTTTCACCGAGAGGATAAGATTTCTGAACCCTGTCTCTGCGATAATTCTGACGAACTCCATACTCGCTTCGGCCATAGCCTGTGCACCTGTGCCGTATTTCTGCCTGATTCTCTCCGATAAACTGCCATGATTTGTTCCAACCCGTATAGAAACTTGATTTTTCTCACATGCTCTGAGCAGTGGAATTAAATTGTCTCTGATTTTCTGATTGTAATCTGTATCTGAAAGTAAATTGTCTGATTTGTAAAAGTTTCCGGGATTAATTCTGACTTTTTCCACAAACGATGCTGCCTTAACGGCAAGAGATGCACTAAAATGGATATCTGCAATCAAAGGCTGAGTATAACCATGTTGCCTGAGCGATGTTTTGATTTTTAAAATTGCATCCAGATCTTTTTGGTTTTTAGCCGAAATCCTGACCAGACGACCTCCCGCCTCAATGATACGGATACACTGAGCAGTCGTTTCCGCAATGGAAAGCGTTGAAGTATTTGTCATTGATTGAAGCAACACACCACAATTTGCTCCCATCGTAACAGAGCCGGTTGATACCTCATGTGTTTGAAATTGCCTTCGCATGTTCTTATTCCTCACTTGCAAAGGTAAAAGAAAAACTGTTCGGTATTACTGCTCAACCTTACATCATTTCAAGCAGAGTGTTCATCATGTTTTCGGCTCCCGTTGCAACCTGATAGATATTGCTGTCAAGCATATAACACGGAGTGGTCACAATTTTGTGAACATGATCAGTCACAACACCTATATGATCGGCTTCAATATGTGTGCTTCCCAAATTCTGAATTGCTTCTGCAGTTGCATAATCCCTTCCGATCGTAAGGTTTGCTCCAGTGATCAGCTTTGCAATCATCACGGGTGAAATACACATTGCCCCGATTGGTTTTTTCGCTTCATACGTTTCCTTAACGGCTTTTTCCACTTCAGGCAAAACGGTCAGTTGAACGCCATCAACAGCAAATGAACATAAATTTTTTGCTACTCCAAACCCTCCCGGAAAAACAAGTGCATCATATTTTGCTGCCGAATAATCCTTCAGTTGTTTGATATTCCCCCGTGCAATGCGGGCAGATTCCACAAGAACGTTTCTCTTTTCATCTGCCACTTCTCCCGTAAGGTGATTAATCACATGCATCTGTTCCATATCAGGAGCATAGAGCTGATATAAAATTCCCAGTTTTGAAGCCGCAAGCATGGTCAGCACTGCTTCATGAATTTCCGCTCCGTCATAAACACCGCATCCTGAAAGTACAATGGCAATCTTTTTCATAATCATTGATTTTTTGTTTCAAAGTTAAGAAATTTTCAAATATTCCGGTAAATACGCTGAAATACTTTGAGAAAAAAGTAGCTGACAGCTTAATTAATATAGGTCAAGAAACTCATAAGAATTACCCGCATACTCAAGAAATGACACAAACCCGCTGAAAGGAATAACCAGAGAAGCAGTATTGTCATTTGGATGAAAGCTGATACGACTGGCATTTTGCAGATTTTTATCCAGAAACACATGAACATTTTTTGTG
>Ga0116204_1000224_pt1 | contig 30812 bp, 31 predicted proteins | sample LakKivwa52mmetaG_FD_94481 | JGI IMG/M metagenome (GOLD analysis project Ga0116204, IMG submission 94481) | Anoxic lake water microbial communities from Lake Kivu, Rwanda to study Microbial Dark Matter (Phase II) - Lake Kivu water 52m metaG | ecosystem: Environmental > Aquatic > Freshwater > Lake... | reverse complement strand
GTAAGCGCTTAGCGAACCCCACCTATCTGACGGCGGCTTGCACGACGGCGGGCTCCAGATTCTGGGGCAGCAGGGCAGTGTAATCGGCCTCGCTCTGGGCAAGTGGCAGACGATCAAACAGGTAGCGCAGGTAAAAGTAGGCCTTGTGGCCGTTGGCCTTGGCCGTTTCGATCAGACTGTAAAGCGCGGCGCTGGCATCGGCGCCGGAAGGATCTCCGGCAAACAACCAGTTCTTGCGGCCTACGACAAAGGGGCGGATCGCGTTTTCAGCCAGGTTGTTGTCCGGCCGCAAGCGGCCATCTTCCAGGTAAACCACCAGCCGGGTCCACAGGTTCAGCGTATAGTTGATCGCCTGGCCCAACAGCCCCTTGGGAGGGGTGATCACCACGTTTTGGTCAAGCCAGGTTTTAAACTCATCCAAGATCGGCTTGGCCTTTTGCTGGCGCAGCGCCTTGATTTGCTCCGGGCTTAAATTCTCATCTCTGGCTTGTTTTTCAATGGCATACAATTGGGCGATCGTCTTGACGGCATGTTCGGCCCGGCCTTGCTTACCGGCCCCGGTCTGGGCCTTGATCACCGCGATGAACTTGCGCCGCACGTGGGCCCAGCAGCCCACCAGCACAATGCCGGGCTGGCGGCCGACAACGTCATAGCCGGTGTACCCATCTGTTTGCACATAGCCTTGATATTGTTTTAAAAAGTCTAATGGCACCTGCCCCGATCGGCTCGGATGGTAACGGAAGATCAGCACGGGCTTTTGTGGATCACCACCGCGAAACACCCACATATACGACTTTGCGGTGTTGGCCCGGCCCTGTTCATTGAGAACCTGAACCACGGTTTCATCGACATTGATCAACGGCCCGCATCGTATAAGTTGGCAAAGCAGCTCCAACAACGGCCCGGCCCGTTCGGCCACTTTGACCATCCAGCCGCACATGGTCGCCCGGCCAAGATCGATGCCCAAGCGGGCAAAGATTTTTTCCTGCCGGTACAGCGGAAGGCCATCTTCAAACTTGGCCGTGGCGATCTGGGCTATCAACCCGGCCGTGGCCATGGATTTGGGGATTAACTGCACCGGCGCCGGGGCGATCTTGACCGTGGCGCCATCGCCGGCAACCCCTTGGCAACCCGGGCAGGCGTACTTGTAGCGGATATGGCGCTCAACTTGCACTTTAGCCGGAATGTAGTCGAGCTTTTCACAGACTTCTTGGCCGATGCGCTTGAGCTGGCAGCCGCAGGCACACATCTTTTGGTCTTCGGGTAAATCATGGATGATTTCCACCCGGGGCAGATCAGCGGGCAAGGGCTTTCTGCCACGCTTGACCCGGCTGTGGCTGGCCACATCGATGGTTTCGAGAGCCTCATCGGCTTGGGGCTGATCGTTAACTTCGGCTTCGTTGAAAAGGCAGATTTGCTTGTCGTCAAGCTTGGGGCGCTTTTCGGATTTTTTGCCATAGATCTGACTTTGCAACAGCCGAACTTGATCCAGCAGATACGCCAGTCTTTGGTCCAAATTGACGATGATTTGTTTGAGCTGGATGGGGTCTTCGGGAAGATTTGCAACATCCAATTTCATGCGCCAAGAAGTAGCACATGAAGATATATTTTGCAAGATATTTTCTTCTTTTATCGCAATAAATTGCTCTAAACGACAGTGGCATAGTTCAGTTTTTTATGAGCGCTGACTTGGCCGATATCCAAGCCCTCCAGCAACCAGGCAAGCTGCCGGCAGTCGATCTGCACCACCTGCTGCCGGCTTTGCGGCCATTTGAAAAAATGCTTTTCCAGCCGCTTTTGCCACAGGCAAAATCCGTTGCGGTCCCAATACAACACCTTGATCACCGTGCGCCGGCGGTTGCAAAAAACAAACAGATGTCCGGAAAACGGGTCAAGTGCCAGCTGCTCTTGGACCAGAATGGACAGGCCGTTGATGGCCTTGCGCATGTCGGTGTTGCCCACCGCGACAAACACCCGGGTGTGGGATGGCAAAAACATCACAACTGGCCCAGCACGTGAAGCAGTTGGCGAAGCGCCACCGGGTCAAAATCGCGCTGCACCTGGATGCGGTAGCGGTCGCTGATCTCCAGTTGCAGGCCACAGGACCGGGGCAGCCCCAATGCACCCATGCCAGTGGGAATCTCAACAAAGCCCGCGCACGAGGTTTTTGCCTTGGCAACAAACTTGTCACGCCAGTAAACAAAACAATGCTGTTTAAGATCGTGCCGGCGGCAGTAGGCGATTTGGGTCAAACCGCTTTGCTGCCAGGATCGGATGTGCTGCTGCCAGGTGCGGCGCTTTTCCTGAAGCGCCTCGTTGCGCTCTTGCTTTGTCACGATGGACCTCCGGGCTGGTGATCAATTGCAATTTGCTCGGTGCCATCATGACATGGCCTGCGGGGCTTGAAAAGATGCGGTTGTTTGAGCGCTTACGAGGTATGGGTGTGGACGATGTCCGGCCGCTCACGCCGGATCAGGGCCAAAAGCTTGACGAAGGCGGCAAGATCATGCAACGGCGCGATCCGGCGCACCAGTTCGGGCAGACTGACGACATTCACCCCGGCACCACGCGCCCGTTCAAGGGCCTGTGTCACGGATAGGCGCTCTGCTCCCGTCATGCGCGACTCGCGGGCCAGGCCACAAACCAGTGTGGTCTGAAATTGATCCGCCAACCCGATGCAAGTATCGATCGTGTTTTGCGCCGATCCGCCCCTGTCCAGGCGGGTGATGATGTGCATTATTTTGGCCGAGGCCAAACCTCCATGAACGCTTGTTGCTACGAAAGCCAGGACAAGGACTGCAGAGCGGAAATTCGCTTGAAGTGCTTGATGTTGGCGGTGAGAACGGCACACTGGTGGCTTATCGCGATCGCCCCGATAGCAATGTCAAAATCATCAATCAAGTTGCCTTGACGCTCAAGTTCGGCTTTTATCATCCCAAAATGCTTGGAAGCTTCGGAATTCCAAGGTAGCACTTCGATAACATTCAAAATACGCTTTTTCTCGGAGTTGAGCATGACGTATTTTTTAGATGATTTTTCCAGCCTTCTGATCCCGGATTCGATTTCCGCAACAACCGGCGGAACGGTTACAAAATCATTTGCATGGCGGCATTTAAGAAATGGCAGTAGCATCTCATCTCTTCTCATCAAGGCCGAGAAAGCGGTTGTGTCCAGCACATATTTCATAAACCGACCGTCCTTGCGTTCCTCCGCAACGTTAAAATCGAGCCCTCCATCTCAACAACGGCTTCCTTTAACTCAAGCATGTCCTCTTGTTGAAGATCAGATTCAAAAAAATCCTCTGGCCAAGGAAGGGGCTGGTGCTGCAAGGCTTTTTCACAGGCCAAAACAACGAATCGGTTTCGGCTAATTTTCTTTTTTTTGGCCATCTCATCGATTTTTATCATTAATTGATCAGGGATGTGAACCGTTGTCGTTGGCATCAAACCACCTCGTTGTTTGTCAATCAAATCGTGTGAATAGGATATATTCTGTTTTGACCGGGGTCAAGCTGGACCTAAACCTTTCCGCCATCCATCCATTTTCCATACCATCTTTGAAACACGATGAGGTTCCAAAGCATCCAGGACGTGTCGGCCCGTTTGGACAAATGGGCCTTGATAAGGCCGTCGACGGTCACCGGGTCGAATATGCCCTGCCGCCTCAGATGACCGGCCGAAAGGTGTTGGTCCAGCAGATGGCGCAGGTCTTGGCGCAACCAGCGGCTGATGGGCACCTCGAATCCGGCCTTGCGCCGGTGCAATACCGCCGCAGGCAGCAGGTGGCCGAAGGCTTTTTTTAAAATATACTTGCCCTGGCCACGGCAAAGTTTAAGTGCGCCGGGGATGTGAAACGCCAGTTCCACGACACGGTGGTCCAACAAGGGGACCCGAACCTCCAGGCCATGGCGCATGCTCATCCAATCTACCTTGGTGAGCATGTCGCCAGGCAGGGAATCGGCGACATCGGCATACAGCACCCGGTTTACCGGATCGTCGTCAAAACCCCTCAATGTCTGCCGGGTATGGCCCAGGGCCGGGTCCATCCCGTTCACCTGCAATGGTCCGGCCAGAGCCTGTCGGCGCAACGATAGGGGGAACACTTCTTTGAGGGCTAAAACGGCCTGTACGAAATCCCCATGCATGGCATGGATGAATTTTTTGGCTCGCCGGGCGTATTCCCACAGACGGATATCGCGGGCTTCCGGCAACCTGTTGATCAAAGCCTCGATCACTTGGTGTCGCAGCAGGGCCGGCACCATCAGGTAAAGGTGCTTCCAGTAGATCGCCTGATAGGAGCGATACCCGGCGAACAATTCGTCGCCGCCATCGCCGGAAAGGGCAACGGTCACGTGGCGGCGGGTCTGCCTCGCCACAACGAAGGTCGGGATGGCCGATGAATCGGCAAAAGGCTCGTCAAACGCATCCAGGACATCGTCCAACACCTCGTGCATCACCGCTGAAGTCAGTTGAAATTCGTGATGGTCGGTGTTGCAGTGCCGGGCCACCATCCGGGCATAGCGGGTTTCATCGAAAAGGGGCAGATCGGCAAAACCGATGGAAAACGTCTTGACGGGCCGCTTGCTGCACTGTGCCATCAGGGCCACGACGATGCTCGAATCGATCCCCCCGCTCAAAAATGCGCCCAGGGGCACGTCGCTGATCATTTGAGCGGCCACCGCATCGGGCAACAGGGCCTGAAGTTTTCGGCAGGCCAGGACCTGCTGCTGCTCCAAGGGCAAGCCGGCAAGCTCGGGGTCGGGTGCATCCGGCAGGCGCCAGTATGGGCAAATTTTCAGTTTACCGTCTTCAACGACGAGGCTGTGACCCGGGGGGAGCTTGCGGATGCCCAGGTAAATTGTCCACGGCGCAGGGATGTAGTTGAAGGCCAGATATAAGGACAGGGCGCAGGGGTCGATCTGCCGGCAAACGGCCGGGTCTTGCAGCAGGGCCTTGATCTCGGAAGAAAACCGCAGGGTGTTGCCGTCCCAGTGGTAAACCAGGGGCTTAATGCCGATGCGGTCCCGGCACAGCCACACCCGACCGTTGGTGGCGTCCCACAGGGCAAAAGCGAACATTCCGTTGAGATGGTGGACGGCGTCAATGCCGTGTTCCTCATAAAGGTGCACCAGCACTTCGGTGTCCGACCGGCTCTTGAACGAATGCCCGCTTTTTTCCAGTCTGCCCCGCAGCTCCTTGAAGTTGTAAATCTCGCCGTTGAACACGACCCAAACGGTGCCATCCTCGTTGGCCATGGGCTGGCGCCCTTCGACGGAAAGGTCGATGATGCTCAGACGCCGATGGCCCAGGCCCACATGGAGCCGGCCAGGCCTTTCCATTGCGCCGCTGCCGATATAAATCCCATGGTCATCCGGCCCGCGATGGGCAAGACATCGGCACATGCGATCGATCAGATCGGGATCGACCGGCTTGGCGTCAGCGTTGAGTATTCCGCAGATGCCGCACATTAAAAAACCTGATCAGGCTGAAGACCGAAGGCTGAAGGTTTTGTTGTTCAAACACGCCTCTAAAAGTTTCTCCAACGCATCTATTTGCCGATCCCAACGATAGTGTGCTTCCACAAAGCGGCGGCATCCCGAACCAATGAGCCGCCACTGCTCCGGCATGTTGTTGACGATCCGGCATTTTTCAACGATCCGTTCGGCCATGGCGTGGGGCGACGCATCCCGGAACAAAAAGCCGTTGTCGAAGCGTCCCAGAATCTCCACGGTGCCGCCCACCGGGGTTCCCAGCACCGGACAGCCGCAGGCCATGGCCTCAAGCGTCACCAGCCCAAAGCCTTCCAAATCCAGGGTCGGCAGGACAAACAAATCGGCTGCCTGGTAGTAAAGCGGCAGTCGATCTTCCGGAATGAATCCCTCAAAACGCACCCGCTCTTCCAGGCCACCGGCGCTGACCGCATCGATCAAGTCGGTTTTTAAAGGGCCTTGGCCGCCGATCACCAGCAAGGCGCGGGGTTCTTGCCGTCGAACCATCGCCATGGCACGGATCAGGTTTTTCAGGCCCATGCGGGCCACGAGGTTGCGCACCGTGAGCAGCACAATGGCCTCGGCCGGCACCCCAAGTGCTCGGCGAACAGCCGCCTTATCGCGCACCGGTTGGAAGCGATCCAAATCCACCCCACCCGGCAGCACGGAAATGCTGCGATTGCTCAGACCATGGGTTCGACAAAGCTTGTCGCGGGTATAGTCGCTGAGCACCACAACGTGGCAGGCGCGCTTTAACATCTCTTTTTCGATGCTGCGGTGCATCCCGGCCTTGGCCTGATAGAGCAAGCGCTGCAGCCGGGTTGACGGCGTGGGGCATCGCAGTTGGAACTCTTCAAATGAAAGGGAATGGCAGACATACAAGGACGGGCAGACAACGGGAGCCGTGTGCAGACATAGGGCCGAAAACGGCTGGTGGCAGATCGCCGCCTGAATGCTTTGCCCGGTGGCCAGGCGAAGCCAGGCCCGCCGTCCATCGATGGCAATCGACCTGGCCGCTGCGGCAAGCGTGCCGGCCTCAAAGCAATAACGCCATTCCGTCACCCCATCGATGGTTTCCACAGACCCACGGTGTTCCGGACGCCGCCGGGTCAACACATGGACCTGGTGCCCTCGCCGCGCCAACCGTTTGGCCTGTTCGCTGAGAACACGCTCGGCCCCGCCGATGACATCGGCGATGGAAACATCGGCGATCAGGGCGATGCGCATCACTTGGGGGCAAATGCGGTAACGATCAAGGACGGTCCGCAGCAAAGGCGCCCGTTGCTGATACCCCAGACAGCCCGGGCCGAGGTTTCGGCCGCCCCCTTGACCAAACCGGCCAGCCATGGAAGGCGGAAACTGCCGTAAGGGTCCCCTCTGGTCAGCGGACTGTTGGCGATGCGAATGTCCACAAATCCCTGGTCGGCAAGCAAGCGCCGCATAAAGGCAGGCGTGAGGCTGTAAGCATGGAAAACAAGATAGGGCCTGACCCAACCGCTGAGGTTGAGCCGGCAGGCCATTTTAAGCAAATGGGCATGGAGCCAGCCGTTGGGAAACCGCATGAACAGCAATCCTCCGGGTTTTATGAGATTACAAGCGGCGTTAACGTCTTCCCATGGGGCGGCGGTGTGGTCGATGACGTTGATGAAGGTAACGACATCAAAAGGGCCGAGTCCCGGCAAATCGCGGAGCGTTCCCGACACAACGTCCAATTTAAACTTTTTGCGTGCGATATCGACAGCTTTATCAGAGGGCTCCAAGGCAGTGACGTGCCAGCCCCGTTGTCTGACCGTATCGGCAAAAACACCAAAACCTGCGCCGACATCAAGCAAGGTGCCCATCGGTCGCAACCGCTGCAACCAATCCGCCAACTTTGCATAAAGATCGGACCGACCCCAGGCGGTTTGGTCACCGCCGTTTCGGGCGTAATACAGCCGGCGGTAATGATCGAGCAGGAAGGAAGGCGGCTTGGTGTCGGCGTTTCCGATCAAGTCGCACCGCAGGCAGCGCCACAATGTCACCCCAATTGCCTGAATTCGGTGGCGGCAATAAGGACAGCGCATGGGAAGTGTCATCGGATCGCGAGTATTTAGACCGGTTGGGCTAAACCCGGTCCGGCGGATGTCTCAACCACACATAATAGCTGCCGATTTGGGTCAGATGGTAGCCATCGGCCAAAAACGCCGCCATGCGGGCATCCAGCATCCATTTCAAATGGGAAACATCGCTGATCGTGAGGATAGCGAGACAACTGGCACACGCGCTTTGAGTTTTGGTCTTTTTCCTACAAAATAAAAAGCCCACTGCCGTCCCTCGGGCTCGGTGGGGCGGTTCGTGCAACCGACAGCAGCGCCATCAACGCATCCATTGCCGCTTGCGGTGAAATGCGCCGCATGCATTCGACGGTGCCTTTTGGGCAAAGCCCGCTTTCACAACCGAGGCAGTCGAGCCCTTCCGATCTCAAGACCCGTTGATGAGGCCCCACGGGCCACCAGCGCCGGGCGTTAGTTGGCCCCATAAATGAAACGCTAGGGATATTTAAAGTCGAGGCGATGTGCAGTGGACCGGAATTGTTGCACACAAGCGCGTCCAACCGTGAAATGAGGGCAATGGTTTTACGAAGGTCCTTGTACACGAAAACCGGAATTCCCCCGCCGACGCCTACCTGGATGGCTTCGATGAGTTTGGCATCGGACCGGCCGCCTATCAGGCAGCACCGAAAAAACGACTGTTGCCGGGCCAGCTCCACGAAACGGATGGTGTTCACCACCCCCCAGCGTTGGGTTTCATAATGGGCACCTGGGTGAATGCCAACCCACCGAACATCAGAAGTCGCATGCACGGCCAGTTCTCTCGCTGCCCTGTCGATTTCATGAGGATGAAGATAGATTTCCGTTTTTTTTACACGGTCTTCGACCTCGATTAATTTGAGTAGGTCCGCGTTGGCATCGATTATGTGTCGATCTGCTGCTGGTTGTGGCATTGTGCGGTCAAACAGCACTTCTCTTCCAAACCCGTCAAAACCGATGGACACGCTTGACCGGGTCAAGAACGCTACCAGAGCTGGTTTTAAATCGTAGCCGGTGATAGGATCAATAACGATATCAAAACATTCTTTTCTAATCTTATTATGGAATGATGCAATCGCCATAGGATTAATCGAATCGGGATAGATAATCGTGCAATCAACATGTGGATTATAGGTGAGGATTTTTTGGTTGGCTTTGCTGGTAAGAACGGTGATTTTTGTTTTTGGCGATGTAACTTTCAGCGCTCGCAAGGCCGATGTCGACATCACCATGTCGCCGATTCGATCAATGCGTATAAAGAGAATGGAGGATGGCTTTGACTGCCTGTTGGAACTAAGTTTGCTCAGAAAAAGTACCAGCGGCTTGAGCAGATGCAGACCGAAACGGCGACAACGAAAATACCATTTTTTAATTTTTGTAAAATGGTTTCCCATTGTTTCAGCAGGCAATCATTTGGCACCAGCGAAACGAATAGAGAAACGGATTCGGTGCTTTTGGATTACCTCCCGATAAACCGCTACCGTTCGTTCGTAATTTAGGTTGATATCGTATAGTTTTTCGGCCCGCTCCCTGCCGGCGGCTCCCATCTTAATTCGGAGGTGTTGGTCTGCTGCCAGCATTATGATTTTCCGTGCCAATTCCTCAGGATTGCCGGGGGCAACGACAAATCCGCTGATCCCGTCCTCGACAGCCTCCGCTGCCCCCCCGGTTTTGGTGACGATTACCGGACGTCCGCAGGCCATGGCCTCGAGAACTGAACGTGGGAATCCTTCACCGTACGTCGAGGGCAGCACAAAGATATCCGTTACGGCCATCAGGCCAGGCATGTCTGTTATATGGCCAAGAAACTGGACACTGACATCACAGCCTAATTTTGACGCTACACGATCGCATTCGCTCTTGTATCCGGGATCGGTGACACTGCCGGCAAACAGCAACCGCAGCCGGCCAGAATAAATCTTGTTGCAGGCCCGAATTAAGATATCCTGGCCTTTTTGAGATTCGATGCGACCGACCGCTGTAATGACGATTTCGTCTCGGCCTATGCCCCATCGGTTACGGTCTGACGCGCTGGTTGTCGCGGGTCTAAACCGACGCAAGTCCACACCATTGTGGATTACAGTGCATTCGCGCGAGCTGCCTCGGAAGGGGAAGCGCCAGTGTAGGCCAGTGGCCACGAGAATGAGTTTGGATGAAAGGCAATACAACAGGCGATCAAAAGGATCTTTTGTCCATGCCCGCACATGCCAGATTACGGGTCTGCATATGAACCGGCCGATCAGCGCGGCATAGAAAGTGTTGCGAGGGCCGTCCGTGTGTAAAACGGCGGCCTTCGATCGCTTGATGATCCTAATGAGTTGGCATAAACCTGAAGCGATACCGGCGGCGTTTTCCAGGCTTATCCTGGGAAGGTTTACCACCTGGACATCGACCCCAATGACGTCGAGTTGCCGCGATAAGCTTCCCTTTTCCGGAACGACCACAATCGGACGGAATTGTGTCGGATCAAAGCGGGCAACCAGTTGCAGCAGACTTTCCTGCCCGCCCCATCCCAAATGGGGAAAACTGGAAAAAAGAACAATGTTAACCGGTTCAGGTGTGGATCTGGTCACGGCGGGCCATCAATTGAAGATAGAGCGATTCGATCAGGGCGATCATCTGCCCGGACCGGAACCGTTCGCGGATGACCCTGGCTCCTTCCCGGCCCATTTTCGCCCTCAGATCCTTATCGGAGAGCAGTGTCGCAATCGCCTGCGCGAGGGCTTTCACATCGCCGGGCGGAACCAACAGGCCGGTGCGGTTGTTTTCCACAATTTCACAAATCCCGCCGAGGCGGAAGGCAACAACCGGGAGACCGCACTGCATCGCCTCCAGAATCGCCAGTCCCAGGCCTTCTCTGAACCGTGACGGCATGACAAAAATATTCGCGATGCGGTAGGCGTTATCGATGTCTTTGACGAGGCCTGTGAGAAATGCCTTATTTTCGAGCCCAAGGCAGCGAATTTTTCCCTTAAGCTCGCATCGTAGCGGCCCCGCTCCAGCTATGACTAGTCTCAAGTTAGGAAATCGCGGGACTAATTCACCAACAGCTTCAATCAGCAAACCGTGCCCCTTGTTTTCCACCAAGGCACCCACCGACAACAAAACGCAGTCATCTTTACTGCGGCGGATCAAATCTAAGTGTTTGCTTGGGCATGGCCATTTTCGTGAAGGCGTGTTGTAAACCAAGACTGTTTTACGGGGGCTGATTTTTTCAACATCTTCGACGAACCGTTTAACGGCTTTTGATACGCAAACGATTTTATCGGTAAAAAGCGACAAGATTTTTTCGATGGCAACATGCCGCCAGCGGAAATAGAAGTAGGTGGAGTGGACATGGAAAACGATGATTTTAACACCTGCCAGAATGGCGGCGATCCTGCCGAACGTACCGGCAAAGTAGCCATGAGCGTGCACGATATCAACTTTATGCCGGTGCATGAACCGGGACAGTCGCAACACGTCAATCGGTTTATGATAGGACGGCATGCCGCAGATGATAACGGTGATGCCCCCCGCTCTTAGCCAGTCCACCACATCACCGCCTTTGGCAAGACACCAGACTTGGGTATCGAATTTGCGTGCATCCATCCCTAAGGCAAGTGCGGCGATAACCTTTTCCAAGCCGCCGATTTTCAAATCCTCCACAATATGAACGACTTTTATGCGTTGTTTCATGCTTTGTTGATTGCACGATAGAATTTTTAGGAATTGGACTACGATGGCGGCAAGATTTGCTCGAAAAGGGTTCGAAGCCGATGGACATAGGTGTGATTGGCCAGCACTTCCTGACGACCGGCAGCGGCAATTTTTTCTCGCACGTTGTCATGGTTCAAATAGTAGTTGATTTTTTTAACGAGGTCATTGCCATCTGAAAACGTGGCTAAATGCCTTTCATCTTCAAACAACGCAAGAACGTCTTTTTGCCGATCGGTTAAAACAAAAGCCCCGCAGGCCATTGCTTCAAAGACCCTTGGGCTAGCTTGATAGACAGGAAATCGGTTCAAGGGATCTTGATAATGGATTGAAAGGACGATTTTGCTGGCATTGTAAATCGATCGCCATTGATCGGGACGAATGTGGGCACTGCGCACCAAAGGCCGCAGTTTAGAATCTATGGGCAATTCATTCCATCCAGGTCCATATATAGTCAAATTGAAACTGGTCAAAGGTTCGAGCATCGCGGCTCTGTTGGGATAATAGGATCCTACAAAAACGATATCGCTCCCGTAGGTTTTTTGTTCCATGACCGAGCAGCTAACCGGATAATGAACATCTGGGTCGCAGCCCATGGGTAGCCAACGGACGCCTGTAATGCCTTTGTTGAGGAGCAATTCAATTGCCTCGGTCCCTTGGCAAAAAATGTGATCATAAAATGGGGCCGCATTTAGAATCGGTTGAAAATTCCTGGGAGCATCAATTGTCCATAAAATGCATACCGTATTAATGGCCTTAAGTCGGCTAACCGTTTTACCAGTTATACGATAACCACCAGTCACGATACTGATATCCGGCTTGGTTCGCTTTGCCAGTCTAGTCAATCTTTTATTGATAATGAGAAGATCAAGTAGATTAAGGGATGATAAGCGCTTTCTGACCCTACCCGGGATAATATGGCGACGGTCTTCAAATATAACCAACTCATGCCCTATACGTCTAATAGCACTTTCAAGATATTCGGTAAGGGTCCAAAAATAAGGATTGTGATGGCCGCTGAAAAGAATTTTCATTGAATCAGCGCATCTTCATAGGCTAAGTCATAGGCCGCCAGCAAAGCTGAAGGGGACAGACATTCTATTGCAAATTTCATGGCGGCCTCTCCCAATCGCTGCCGCAATATCGGATCACGGAGAAGACCTTCAATTGCATCAGCCATGTATTCGGGTTTTGCAGGCGGTACAAGCAAACCCGTTCTTCCATTAATCACTATTTCTGGATTACCGCCGACATCAGTAGCAACTACGGGCAGACCTACTGCCAAGGCTTCTCCGATTGAAACACTCAAAGCCTCGGTGTGTGAGGGTTGAACATATATATCCGCAGCAGACAAAATAGGTCGTACGTCATAACAAGGGTCAACTATTGATGCTTGCCCTTGAGCGATCTCTTTTTCTAATAGATCTCTGACAGTTTTCTGGAATAACAGCCTTTCGGGATCCGATCCTGCGCTCCCCGCAATCAGAAGTTTGATGTGAGGATATTTATCAATCAAAAGTTTAAATGCTCTTGCCAGAATATCATGACCCTTAACAGAATGAAAATTTGCAACACAGGCCATAACTGTGTCAGAGGAATTGAATCCAAGCAGCGCCCTGTTTTGATTTCTTTCTGAAATTTCAAGTGGTATAAAAAACCGTTGATCAGGAACATTGAAAATAACCCTAGTTTTTATATCCGACATCGCCGGTATGTTGCGAATTTCGTCACCGAGAGATTGGCAGACGGGAATCAAGGTGGAAAAACGATTTCCCCAGCGATCATAATCTTTCAGATGCTTTTTTGCCCAATTTACATAGGAAAAGCTTTGTATGGTGATGAGAATGGATGGACCGCTTGACGCAAGGGATCTTGCTGCCAAAAGATCGGCGTCAAAGGAATGCGCATTAATCAGGCAGGGACTGACTTTTCTTAAAAGCTTTCTCAGGCAAGCAACTATCCACCAGGTTCTTAAAGGTCCGCAAGAAGAAGGCATCGCCCTAATCTGGTACACTGGAATTCCTTCATTGATAAATTCAGGGACAATGCCAACCTGTTGACCATAATGTACCAGAAAAGGCTCCCAACCTCTATCACGCAGACCTCTTGCAACAAGTTTTATGGTTGCAGTTACACCGCTGGTAGCAGGGCTTGAAACAAGATGGACAACCCTTCGGCTCATCGACGATCTAACCTTTTTGTGCGTAATACTCAATCATACTTTCGATAATTTCCGGCAACCGCACTTTGGGTTTGAAACCGGTAAGTTTAGATATTTTGGAAATATCTGGAACCCTACGTGTCATGTCCTCAAATCCCTCGCAATAAGCCTCGTCATAAGGAACAAAAACAATTTTAGAACTGCTATTAATTTTTTCATTAACCATTTTCGCCAAGTCAGCGATTGTGACTTCATGATCGCTGCCGATATTAAATATATTTCCAATAGCCGTCTCATGTTTTATAAGTTCGGTCAGCGCCCAAACTACATCTCCGACATAACAAAAACAACGTGTCTGTTTACCGTCGCCATAAACTGTAATGGGTTTAGCAGCCAACGCCTGCTTTATGAATCTTGGTACGACCATTCCATAGCGCCCGGTTTGTCTGGGACCTGTTGTGTTAAAAAGCCTAACAATCACAACTGGTAACTTCTTGTCACGATGATATGCCATTGCTAAAAACTCATCCAATAGTTTCGAGCATGCATAGCTCCATCTCGCCTTATATGATGAACCGAGAGTCAGATCTCCATCTTCGCGAAACGGCAAATCATTACTTTTTCCATAAACCTCAGAAGTAGAAGTGATCACGACCAACTTTTTCTTTTTATTGGCAAGTTTGAGGACAATTTCTGTGCCTTTAACATTTGTTTCGATTGTTTTTACAGGATCCTCAACAATGAGATTAACACCTACAGAGGCAGCTAAATGGTAAATTATATCGACATCATCAACAAGCTCTGCCATGATATTTACACTCATTATAGTGTCTATGACATAACGGAAGTTAGAATTGTATTTTAAACCGTAAATATTTTCGATACTGCCAGTCGAAAGATCGTCAATTACGCATACATGATGCCCATTATTCAAAAGCCGTACAGCCAAATGAGAACCGATAAATCCAGCTCCACCAGTTATTAATATTTTCATTATTGCTTATCTCCGTCCAAATTTGAAGCACTCATCGATTATTTATTTTCAGACTTACCAAATCTTCCTGATGATCTAATAGATTCTCTTACTCCGTTCGGTATTATTAATGCTATTAAAATCTTGTAAGCTTGGACATTTTGCCAATCATACCCTATTGATTTAACAACGGTTTTTATAGCTTCCGTATCTCTTCTATTGTTGAGGTAAAAAAGCGCCAAGTCATTATATTTTTTTGATAAGATTGCTTTTAGTTTTGAATATAAATCTTTGTCAGATTTAATTTCCGGCAAATAGCTATTAGTCACAGCCAACGTCTCAAGCGCGGTTACTTCAAAATTAATTTTTTCCATACCAGTCGGAGAATTAAGGTATAATCCCAAATATTCATTTATATGCTTGAATTTACATTTTCTTGATATTCTAATCCAAAATTCTAGATCACCTGCTACTTCCAAACTCTCATCAAAGTAACCGAACTCATCATGAATCTTTTTTCTCCACATGGGTTGATTTCCAACGCCTCCGTAAAGGAGGTAGGTTCTTCTATCTAAAATATCTTTTGAATAATTAATATATCCGGTGGGAGTGCAGTTATCAAAAGTTTCATTCTCAGTTTCTGTAATAATACTGTCGCCATAAATGAGATCGACACTACTGTTTTTTTCCAGAAAATTGCTCATTGCTTCGAAGGCATCTCTTCGGTGCCTATCATCGCTGTTGGCATTCGTAATATACTTTCCTGATGACGCTTTGATGCCACGGTTCCATGCTGAATAAATTGTTTCTCTTTCAGGGGTATCAATATAAACAATATTTTTGTATTCATTAGCATATTTTTGGATGATTATGCGTTCGTTCTGCTGTGAGCCGCTGTTGATAATTATAATTTCCACTTTATCTGCGATCGTCTGGCTTTCAAGATCTTCAAGGCACCCTGCAATAAACCTTTCAGAATTATAGACTGAAACAATTGCCGAAACTAGATAATTAGTTTTCATTCGTGAATGCATTACCTATGCACATATCAACCAATTCTTGCCTTGCGATTGAAGAGTACCTTTTTTCTTTTAATTAATTCCTGTATTGATTTCCCAAAACTTGAATACGTTATCGTATCTATAATATAACATAGGATGATTATATTTTGAATTCTAAATTTTCGCAATATAATTGATTTTATGAAATACTTTCTTGCATTTTTCATTTGTTTTGTTAGTAAATAATAATGCCCTATCCTTTCATTTAAAAAACCGAGTATATTATTTTTTTCCTTAATGACATTATATGGCAAACCTATAGTATATGAACATAAATAGGTTTCCGCCAAGAATATCGACTCTATTAAAAAATCTTCCCACTTATTAACTGTTTTAGAATATGTATGTAATCGGAAACTTGATAATATATCATTGATATAAAAAAATTTATTTTTTAATGAGCATCTTATCCAATATTCGCTATCGAAATGATAGTGATAATTTTCATCTAAATACCCTTCTGTGCTAAATACCTTATAACGCCAAAAGCATGCTGGTTGAGGCACAACCATATAGCAAAATTTATCGATAATATTATATTTCGATACATTTGACCTTTTAACAACTTCGCTTTCTTCATTTACTATATTTATGTTTCCATATAAAAAATCGAAATCGCCCTTAGCAAAATTTAGTGCAACTGTTAGGAAAACATTCTTTTGATAAAAATCATCTGAATTAATCCATGCAATAATATCTCCTGATGCCATTTTAAATCCTTTGTTAATCCCACTGGCTTGCCCATTATCTTTTTCCGAACACCAATAAGAGATCCATTTTTCATATTTTCTTATAATCGCGATTGTATCATCCGTTGATCCCCCATCAATAATTAAATATTCATAATTAGGATAACCTTGTAACAATACAGATCTAATCGTTTCTTCAATATATTGTCCTTGATTGAAACTTGGCGTTACTATACTAATCTTTTTCCATATTGATCCATCCTGCATAAAACCCCCTAATTGGGGCGATTCTTCTGTCCAAGGCCAGCCATTTCTCCCTTCTGGCGGTTTGGGAAGGTCTTGTAAAATCGGACAACGCATGTTTTGTCAGTATGGACCGTGTTTATGAAGAAAATCTAATTGATCCAGGGCACTTCAATTCGCTTTTCTATTACTTTAATGCTCTTGGTGGCAATAAGGTTGCAATATGGATAAACATGACGGAAAGGCTCAGACCTCATCCTATGTCTGATAGGATCATAAGAAAACAGTCTATATCCCAATTCCCTCAATTTTAAATACAGTTCTTTGCACGAGGATCCAGCCGATTGGGCAGCCGCATCCGTAAACTCAACAAGCAGTACCGGAGCGTCACCTCTTCCAAGGCTAACACCCGCGCCATTCAAGACATGCGTCTCCCAGCCTTCAACATCAATTTTCATCAATTGGACCTTGCCTAACAGGTCCAATTCATCTGCCAAACGATCCCATTTCCTACAATTAACAACAGCCTTTCGAAACGATTGACCCCCAATAGGGCTGGCGAAGGAATTCCAAGCGTCAAATCCATCGTCAGACATATTAAAAGGAAAGACACCATCCTCATCAGACAAGGCTTCTTGCCTTGCAATTACCTTTTTTAGCGAGTTCAATTGGATGTTAAAATTCAACCGCCGATAAACCTGAGGAGTCGGTTCGAATGCGATTACTCGGCCCTTCGGGCCAACGGTTTTAGCTGCAATGAGGGTGAAAAGTCCTATATTGGCACCTACGTCCACAAAGGTGTCACCGGGCTTGAGAAATTGACGAATGAACTGCCGTTCGGCCCATTCAAAATTCTCACAGTAAATCAAACGCGAAAGTTGGCAATCGAATAAAAACTCCATTCGAATTCCACGTTGAATAGGAGCTTGAAAACGGCCTCCCTTTATATGATTGTTTTTCCACCATTTCCTGTGCATAGAAGCGATGAGAGAATCCCACTCATACTGCAGTCTTCCGGGGAAGGTACCATTGCGCACATGGGCCATGAAATTGCCCAGCAGTTTAGTCATTGAAACGCTTTCTCCCTTAAAAATATTCCATCAATTTGAAGGATATTCCTGTTAATACCGCATATGGGATTGATCAAATAATTGAGACGAAATCCCTTGGCAATCAAGACCTGATAAACCGAGTCGAAAACAGAACTATTTTTGTAAAGAGGCTGAAGGCTCAATTCACTGACGACGGCCTTGCATTGATCAAGGGTTTGTTCAGCTCCTTTCAGAACTATATCTTCGTATCCCTGGACGTCCATTATTATCATATCAATAGGTTTAGCCCTTTGCTCAATAAGGATTTTATCTAAAGGACATGTCTCAACTCGTACCATTTCCTGTTTCCCTAAAAACGGGAATTCCTCTGTAGCGATGGGCTGATAAGGCAAAAGAGAACTTGCTGGTCCAAAAGAATCTACATACATTTCCTGATAAGTGCATTGATTCCCAGCAGCCATATTAACGGCATGCATATTTTTCCGGCCATCAATCTTACGAACCAGAGAATTAAATATATGTGGAACCGGCTCAATGAGGTAAAAAGATATCCCTGGAAATGCATCATCGATGTCGACTGCTATTTGCCCATCATTTGCGCCAACATAGGCTATTGTTTTGATTTTTGTTTGTTTAAATAACGGCCAAAAGTTAATCCACGCTCTTTTCGCACTTGGGGGTAGTGCATTCCAACGATGGCCAGGATAGTGTTTTGCCCCGTATTGATCTATGTCGGGCTTGACTTCCGGGACATATTGAACATGGGCTAACCGGTTGTAAATTTTTATTATGAATGTCCCATCCAAAAAGGAACCAACCATACGCCTAATTAAGCTATCAGCAGACATCGTGGATGCTTATCCATTTAAAAATAGGTGCAATCGACCCAGGGCGGTTCTTTCCATCTAAAACATTCCAAAAGGGGGACTCACCATGATCCAAAATCACCTCAAACTGGATCATAGCCTCTGTAGCAACGATCCAGTATAGGTTGTGGATACCGACCCGAGCGGCAATCTGATAAACTCCTGCATTCAGCAGACCTGGAGGGATATGGCAGCGTAGCCGGTTTCGGCCTATCCCAAGTTGTGGCCAGTAGTTGGGATTTGAATCGTTTTGATAACTACGCAAAATCACTTCTCCGGAATTTCCAAAAAGATCAAATCCCACACAAAGATTCGCTTGTAAACTGTAAATGAACAAATCCATCTCGATGCCAATCGAATTTCGGCTAGAGCAAGCTGCCTGACAAAAACCCTCTTGATCGACAACTCGCATCGCCAACAGTTTAACTTCATTGTTGCCAGGCGCGTCGTTATCCGACCATCGGATTTCTGCGTCACGAGTATCGATTTGAGAAAGATAATGAGATACTACAGTTTTAGCGTCACCATTGGCTTCGACCCTTCCAGAGCCAAGCTGGAAAACTCTTCTACATAAAGACTGGATTGCTTGCATGTTATGGCTGACAAATAGAACTGTGCGTCCAGAAAGGGCATCGGCACCCATTTTACCCAGGCATTTTTTTTGAAACGCCGCGTCGCCAACGGCCAACACCTCATCGACCAACAGAATTTCCGGTTCCAAATGCGCCGCCACGGCAAAGGCCAGGCGCATGTACATGCCGCTGGAATAGCGCTTGACCGGGGTGTCGACGAATTTTTCCAGCTCGGCGAAGGCAACGATCTCGTCGAATTTGCGGGTGACCTCCCAGCGGTCCATGCCCAAAATGGCACCGTAGAGGTAAACGTTTTCCTTGCCGGTCAGCTCCGGGTGGAAACCGGTGCCCACTTCCAGCAGGGAGCCGACCCGGCCTTTGAGTTCCACCCGACCGCTGGTCGGTTCGGTGATACGCGACAGTATCTTCAACAGGGTGCTCTTGCCGGCGCCGTTGCGGCCGATGATGCCGACCACTTCGCCGCGCTTGACCTCGAAGGAAACGTCTTTGAGGGCCCAGATGGTATTTGATGAGCTGTTAGGGGCGAGGTTTGAGGTGCGAGGTAAAAACATCGTCCTAAAACGCTCAAACGGGGCTTTGGCCGCATCGACCAGGGTTTCGCGAAACGTGCGGTAACCGGCCTGGCGCGCGCCGATGTGGTACAGTTTGGACAGATTTTCAACCTTGATGACGGTTTGGCTCATTTGCGCTGCACACACAACACTTGATCAGGTTTGACCCAGACGGATAGGCAAAAATTCTGATAGGGTTCGATTTAACATACTGATAAAATATAAAATAAAACAATATGTGTCAAATTGAAAGTTTGACTTTCAATTAGCCACATACTGCACCACGCTGGAATGCAACTTTAGCCCAGGTGTTCCAAAATCGCGTTCTTGAATCGGGTAAAGTCCTTCAAATGCTTGCGCAATATGTTGACCACGATGGGCGGATCGATCTTGTCGTAATGGTGAACGATGATGTTACGGAATCGGGCCATTTCAACCATTGGTTTCAAGAGTCGATCTCCGATAATTTCATTTTCATTCAACACTTTGAAGCTGTCCGCGTAATTATCCGGAACCCGCAACTGCTGATCGGCGATGACGTGACCGGCGATGTCCAGACAGGTTTCCACCATCATCTGCAGGGTGCGCTCGACGATGCGTTGGGTCTTCCAGTCCTGCGCGTACTGCTCAACAGTAGTAGCGGCATAGTCTTGGATTTGAGCCAGGTACTGATCCAGATCAGCTATCTTGCGCAGTACCAGGGTTCGATCGACCACGATAAAACCTCTCTTCAAGGATGCGACTTTCAAATTTTGCAAAATCAAAATACGATCTCATGGTCAGCGACTCGAACCGGTGGCGGACATACGGCTGGTTATCGGCCAGCAAACGGCGCTGCTTCAACACGCGCATCTTCAGCCCGATCGGGGCGCTGTTGAGCACGACCAGGTCAATTTCATCCGTATGGAAGATATCGATCAGATCGCCCAAAAGCTTTAGATGTCCGGAGGGTCCCAAGGCACTGGCAAGATAGACGGCGATATCGATATCGCTGAGCCTGTTGGCCTTTCCGGCAGCCCGGCTGCCGAACAAATAGGCGAAGGCGATGTCATCTCTTGCCGCCAAATAGGCCTTGGCCTTTGGCAGCAGATCGTCGATGCTGTGCTGGATGGGTCTGGTTTGCATCATTTTTCAAACCCATGCCGTGCGTGACTGTTTTGTCATATTACGATGAGCTTGATTTGACCAATTTTTTCTTGCCTGCCGAGGTCACGGGGCCAAGCGTTGCGATCTTTCTCCGAAATTCCTGAAGATCCTTGATAATAAAATCTCTTTTCTCGATCACCCGTCTCAGTAAAAACAACACCCGTTGATCGTCCAGGCCAAAGCTGTAGGCGTGCCGGAAGACATGCCGGAAGCCTCTGAGTTCATCCAGGCTGGCATAGCTTTGCGCCGACAAAACAGCGGGACGCATCCCTTCAATCGGCACCCGCATTCGTTTCAACAAATTGGCATGAAAGCCGCCATCGTTGATCACATGATTCTCCCAAAAAGCGGCGATGATTTTGAACAGATCCTCAAAAGCGCAATACAGGTTGTGAAGCCAATACCCAGTGCTTTCCACCATTTCAACGCTTTGGGCTTGACGGCCAAAGGCATCCAGGCGCTTTTCCAAAAGGCCATAGATGTCCGTGAGTTGTTGGACCTGCAGATCAAATTCCGCTAAAAAGACGGCGATGCGGCTCTTGGCTTCCATAAAACACCTGTTTTTACGATCGATGCATTGAAGTGGCACTCGTCCAGCAGGACGACGTCAACGACCCTGTTCAATCTGCTCTGGATCGCACCGACAAATTCAAAATATTTATCTTTATCAATTCCTTGGATAGCGATATCAATGTCAGATCCGTCGGCGAAGCGATGCGCTTTGACGATGGAGCCGAACAGATAAAGAGACTGCCATCGGTATTTTGGGTACAATTGGGCGAGGCATCGATGCACGTCGCGCAACACAGCGATACGCAACGCTTCCCTGGAAACCGCTTTGGCCTCAACTGTGGCCATCCACAACGAAAAATCAAACGAATCGCTGTCTTTGCCGATTGGCGGCGCTCGATGCGGGGATGCCGGCAGTTTCATCCGGACCTTTTCAAATGCTCGACAATCTGGTCGCAGTAGGTTTCAAAATCGGCCAGGTTTTTCCGGAAAACGCCGAAAACAACGGCATCGTCCACCCTCTCGTAGTAGTGGACGATCAGGTTGCGAAACGATGCCATTTTTTCAAATTTGGTCAAATCGTTTTGATTCAGCACGCCGTTTTCCGCCAAGACCGCAAACGTATCCCTGTAACTGGCCGGTTCGCGCAATTTTTTATCGGCGATGATGTGCTGGGCGATGTCGATGCAGGCTTCAATAAGAACATGAAGCGTTCTTTCGACAAAACGCCTTGCCCTCAAGTCGCTGCGATACACATCCCAATCAATGTCTGCGGCCTGTTTGAGCACTTCGATGTTGGTTTTGATCTCTCCGAGGATCCGCTCGATAAGGACAGGGTCAACCATGGGTTTCTCCATAGAGGACGGCAGCGGCGTATCTTCTGTGCAGGAAAAGGTAGTCCTCGAAGCGTTTGCGCCCCAGAATCTCGAAACGCTTGCGCGCCGCCGGGTCGGTCTCGTAAATCAAACGGCCTTTGCGCCGGACTTCATATTTGATGAATTCACCGGCATTGTTGAGCACGATCACGTCCGCCCGTCGGTTGCATATTCTTTCAAGCGCACAAATGAATGAGAGCAGGTCGAAGCTGGATGGGTCGCCGTCGAGCAAAAGCGCCAGGTCGATGTCGCTGTCCGGCTTCAAGTGGCCCGCAGCGGCTGAACCGAAAAGGTAGGCCGCCACGATGCGCTTGTGGTCGCGGCAAAATTCGGCAATGCGCTTTTCAAGCTCCGGGCTCATCGATCACGGCTTTGACTTCAATCGATTTCATCGCACATGGCCACCCTTTACAAAACCCGAGCCAATGCCCCGGCGCGAAGTTGTTTTAAAAAAGGCGCGAAGTCAAAATACAATCCTATAATTTTGGACTCATATTCCAGTCGCTGATCCATGTCGGTGTGGTAGAGGCAGATTCCGGTGGCAACGACCTCATGGGCCAGTTCAAGCGAGGCATTGTTGAGAATCAAAACATCGGTGGCGACATCGAAGAGCTGACCGGCTTTGGCCGCCAGAACAAACGCTTCCGAGGACGCACCCAGCGGATCTTGGGCATAGCCTTGGTGATCCACCAATACCCCAAAATCGATATCGGAATTGTCCCGGGCGTCACCATGGGCATGAGACCCGAACAGATAGACGATATGAATAGCCTTGGCTTTGGTGCAATGGTCCGCAACAAAAGCGGTTATCACTTGCAAATCAATCACGGCATATTACCTGTACCCGTCACTTTCGCCGACGCAGCACCTTCCATCGGCAACATCAGCAATATGCAACAAACCCTGAGCCTTTGTCTATCGTCCATGGCCCATCGCCTTTGGCCCGTATGGCGCTAAACCACATCGGCAAAGGTTCGCTCTACCCGGCGAAAATAACCAATCCCGCTGATAAAGAGCAGCAAGATGATCAGGGTGGAGATCAGCAGCAGGGGCCAATCCACCGGCCGATGCCCCAGCAACACGCAGCGATAGGCGTCGATCAGCCCGCCCATGGGGTTGAGGGCCAGCACCCAGCGGTATTTTTCGCCGACCAGCCCCACCGGATAAATCACCGGGGAGACGAACATCCACAGTTGGATCCCGAAGGGTATGGCGTAGCGGATATCGCGGTACTGGACATTGAGGGCCGACAGCCAGGAGCCCACGCCCACGGCGCATAAAAACGTCAGGCCGACCAGCACGGGCAGCAGCACGATGGCCGGCCCCGGCAGGCAGTGGTAGTAAATCATCATGGCAAAAAGCACGGCCAGGGCGATGGAAAAATCCAGCAGCCCGGCCAAGGCCCCGGATGCCGGAATGATGAGCCGCGGGAAATAGACCTTGGTGATCAGGTTGGCGTTGTTGACCAGGCTGTTGCCCGAGGCGCTCAACGCATTGGCAAAATACATCCAGGGCAGCAGGCCGGCATAGACGAAAATCGGATAGGGGACCCCTTCTGAGGGCACCTTGGCCAGTTTGCCGAAAAACAGGGTGAACACCACCATGGTCATAAAGGGCTGGATGATGGCCCACAGCCCGCCCAAAACCGTTTGGCGGTAGCGCACCTGGATTTCCCGCTTGGTCAGAAAATAAAACAGCTCGCGGTAGCGCCAGATCTCCCGGATGTTGAGCGCAATCCAGCCCTGCTGGGGCGCGATGATGGTAACCGTCTGTGGGTTGTCGATGGGCGGGCTCATTCGGTCATTCGAATTTGTTTCGAGTTTCGTGCTTCGGATTTTGGATTGGGTTCCGGCGCGTTCCGGGTTGGGAACCCGCATATCCTCCGATGGCTCCGCCCCGTGGTTTTCGGCGAAAAAACCACTTATAAGTCCGTTATTCTTATTATTATCGATTGGTTCACCTGGGCCGGGCCCCTCCACTACAGCACGATACCAATCGGATCGATGATAATCGAACCCTTCGGCATTGTCAATTGCAAATATCTGTTATTTAATACAATTAAAAGCTCGTCAACTGAACATGGCGTGTTGATTGCCCTGGGCGCAAATGCCAAGCCAGATGACCTGAAAAGCGGTCAGTGCCTGCCCGGATCGGCCGAAGCCGCGGTGCGGACGACAACCCGGGAAAGCTCATTGAGGTGGGCGGATGCCTGGGCGTGGCGGCGCAACATTTCAATCCTAAAATCCCGGTGAAGGGTATTGATCTGGGCGGCCACCTGGTCCAGCCGCACCTGATTCTGGGACCACAGGCCCTTGAGCCATTCCATGGCCTCCCTTGAATTGGCGGCGGTTTGGCTCTTGCAGCGCTCCAGGATATCGGTCAGGCTGCGACAGGCATCATCCAGGATGCGGTCGATCCGGGCGGCCTTGAGGCCCTGCTGGGTGATCAGATGAAAGTGATGGCCCTCGATGGCCAGAACCATCGCCTCGCCGATGATGTGTTTGTTGCGCAAAAGGTTGCGCGCCAGAAATTTAAGGTACTGGCCCCCGTAAGGGGTAAAGGGCTGGCGCACCAGCGACATCAAGCCGGCCTTGATCTCGGTGAAGGTGATCCGCCGCTGGAAAAAAGCGCTGTTTTCGATGCGATCCAGCAATCGGTTGCAGCGGTCGAAATAGTTTTTCAGCCGATAGTCGTACAAGGTGGCCAGGACCCGCAAATAGCCTTGACGCAAGGTTTCCGGGTCCATACGGGTGGCAAAATTGGTCCGGGTTTCGTGGGTGTTGTTGCCGCTGGTGCCGCCCAGCAACCGGCCTTCGGCGGCCAGGCGATGATAGAGCCGGGTTCCGGGCAGGGCGTTGAGCAAGCCGATCATGGCCTTGACGATCCCGGTTTCCTGGATAAAAGCGATCTGGCGATCGAAGATGTCGTCACTGTCGCTGTCAAAACCCAGGATAAACCCGCCCATCACCTCCAGGCCATGGCGCTGGATCGTGTGCACGGCCTTGTGCAGATCGGTGTTGAGGTTCTGGGTCTTGCCGGTTTCGGCCAGGCAGGCCCGCGATGGGGTTTCGATGCCGATGAACACCTGGTTGAATCCGGCTTCACGCATGCCGGCAAGCAGGGCCTTGTCCTCGGCAAGGTTGATGCTGGCCTCCGTGTAAAAGGTGAAGGGCCGGCCGTTTTGCCGTTGCCACGCGATCAGGGCCGGCAGCAGTTCGCTTTTAACCCGGCGCCGGTTGCCGATGAAGTTATCGTCCACCACGAACACGTTGCCGCGCCAGCCCAGTTCATGCAGGGCGCTCAGTTCGGCCACCAGGCCGGCGGCCGGCTTGACACGGGGCCGGTTGCCGAACATGCTCCATATGTCGCAAAATTCACAGTGAAAGGGACAACCCCGGCTGTACTGCACGGACATCGATCCGTAAGCGCGGCGATCCAAAAGATCAAAGCGCGGCAGCGGTGTGGCATCAAGGCTGGGATGGCCAGCGGGCAAATAGACCCGGCGCGCCTTTCCCTTGGCATAATCGTCAAAAAAAGTGCCGAGGGTGGTTTCCACCTCGCCGAGAACAAAATGGTCAACCCCCTGGATTTGCGACCAGCTCGATGTGGGATAGGGGCCACCGGCAACCACCGGGGTTTGCCATTGCCGGCAGGCCTTGATCACTTTTTCCAAAGAGGCTTTTTGCACGATCATCGCGGACACAAAAACCGCATCGGCCCATTGGATGTCTTTTTCCCGGAGGGGCTCGATGTTCATGTCCACCAGTCTCAGGTTCAGCCCCGCAGGCATCAGGGCCGCCACCGTGATCAGACCCAGGGGCGGCAGCGCGCTTTTTTTGTTGATGAACTTCAGCGCATGGGTAAGGCTCCAAAAGGTGTTGGCAGGAACCTCGGGATAGACTAAAAGGATATTGGTCATCGTCGGCATGGGCGCACCCCCAAATCAATGAATGCGGTGCCATCTTTTTAATCCAAGATCTCTTGCGGAAAAAGGCCGACGCAGCGGTTTTACATATTTTTTACACAGCCGATGAAGCGCACCCCCTGGTTTTTCCATCCGGCCTTTGTGTTCATCTTCTCTGTCCTGGCCCTGGGCACCTCCCTGGCCCTGTATATCTATTGGTATATCGAAGTGAGCACCACGCTCCAGGCACTGGCCCAGCGCTTTGAACTGGACAGCAGCCTGTTGCGCCACAGCCAGGCCTGGATGGTGATCGTCGTGCTCTCCATTCTGGTGGGGGTCATTTTGCTGGGCATTTTCACCATTTTTGTCTACGGTCAAAAAACGTTGCAGCTTTACCGCCTTCAGAACAATTTCATCAACAATTTCACGCATGAATTGCGAACGCCGGTCACATCGTTGAAGCTGTTTCTCGAGACGTTCCGCAAGCACGCCCTTTCCCCCGCCGATCAACACCGCTACCTCGGGCTGATGCTCAAGGATGTGGAACGCCTCTCGGCCAACATCACCCGGATCCTTGACCTGTCGCGGCTGGAAAGCAAAAGCTATCAGGCCCAGTTCACCTTGGTCGATCCCGTGGAGAACATCCGCGAGTTCGTCACCACCAGCGGCCCATTGTTTCCTGGCATGGGAATACGCATCGATCCCCACCCCCCGGCGGTTGTCTGCCGGCTGGACAAGGGGCTTTTTGACATGCTGCTGACCAACCTGATCGGCAATGCGGCCAAGTACAACACTTCGGTTCAGCCTTGCATCGATATCGGTTTTGCTCGGCGCAACAAGTCACTGCTGATTCGTTTTACCGACAACGGGATCGGTATCGACAAAAACGATCTCAAACGCATCTTCGGCAAATTTTACCAGGTGTCCCGTCCGGACAGCCCGGTGATCCACGGCAGCGGCTTGGGGCTTTACCTTGTCCAGCAAATCGCCCGTCTTCACAAGGGCCGGGTCCATGCCCATAGCCAAGGCGCCGGCCAGGGCAGCGTGTTCACCCTTCAGCTTCCCCTGGACCAGCCTTGACCCGGGCAAGCCGGAACCAAATCCGAAATCCGAAGCACGACTTTCGAATTTGATATGTGTTATTTTTGTTTTTATTTTAATTTGTTATGGACCAAGGGAAGGCCGCCATGGCACCAACCGCGCGCAAAAAGATCCTGGTGATCGAGGATGAAACCCACATTGCCGAAGGGCTGGTGCTCAACCTCTCCCTCCAGGGCCATGAGGTGAAAGCCGCCGAGGACGGACCGTCTGGGTTGCGTCTTTGGGAAACGTTCAAGCCGGATTTGATCGTGCTGGACGTGATGCTGCCGGGAATGGACGGCCTTCGCCTGCTCAACCGTATCCGTGAACAAGACGAAGATATTCCGGTGCTGATTCTTTCGGCCAAAGCCGCCACCGAGGACCGGATCAAGGGGTTTCAGCTCGGTGTGGACGACTATCTCACCAAGCCCTTCGACCTGGATGAATTTCTCCTGCGGGTCGAACGGTTGTTGCGGCGCGCGGACAAAGCCCGCCATACGGAGCCAACCCCTGAGGTCTATTGTTTCGGCGCCAACCGCATCGACTTTGCCACGGCCAAGGCCACCGGGCATGGGGGAGAAATCCGCCTCACCGACCAGGAAGTCAAGCTGCTCAAGGCCCTTATCGCCAACCGCGGCCGCATCGTTTCCCGGGAAACCCTTCTGGCCGAAGGCTGGGGCTACAGCAGGGACACCAGCACCCGCACCGTGGACAATTTCATCGTGAGGTTGCGCCGGTATTTCGAGCCCGACCCCCAAAATCCAATCTATTTCAAGAGCCTGCGCGCCATGGGGTATATGTTTGACCCGCCGGCAGCCCCGTAGTGTGCAGCCTTTGGCAATTCGTCCGTTACCAATGAAATGGAATGCAAAACATAACCAATTTTCCGAAGGTCATCGGGGTCGGTATCGGGGTCGATTTTTTGTCGATACCGATTCCGATACCGACCCCGACCCCGAAAAAACACTCTGGCTCCGGCTTGTCCGGGTTGTGCAGGTTGGTCAGACCGGTCCGACGTGTCCGACAGGTCCAAAAACTTTTTTCAGCCTTCACCTTTCGTCCAGGACCTCACGCACCTTATAGGCCAGGTTCTTGATGGAAAAGGGCTTTTGGATAAACGACACCCCGGGATCCAACACCCCGTGGTGGGCAATGACGTTGGCGGTGTAGCCGGACATGAACAGGCATCTGAGCTTGGGCCGGAGCAAGGCGAGCCGTTCGGCCAAGTCCTTGCCATTCATTTCGGGCATCACCACATCGGTGACGAGCAGATCGATCTCCCCGGAATGGTTGCCCGCCACGTTCAGGGCCGTGGACGGCGATTGGGCCGCCAAAACGGTATATCCCAGTTTTTCCAGCATATTTTTCCCCATCGCCAGAATCGCGGCATCGTCTTCCACCACCAGAATGGTTTCCGTGCCCAAGGGCAGGGGCCTGTCTTTGTCTTCAACCGCTGCCTCGGCACTTTGCTCCTGGCAGCGGGGCAGGTAGACCTTGAACGTGGTTCCCTGATCCGGCTCACTGTAAACATTGATGAAGCCGTTGTTTTGTTTCACGATACCGTAAACCGTGGCCAGCCCCAGGCCCGTGCCTTCACCAAGGGCCTTGGTGGTAAAAAACGGTTCGAAAATCTGCTCCAGGGTTTTGGCGTCCATGCCGCAACCGTCGTCACTGACGGCCAGCATCACGTAATCACCGGGGATAAAACCGGCATGGTCAGCGCAATAAGCCTCATCGAGGATAACGTTTTCCGTCTCGATGGTGACCTTGCCCACCCCGGCAATGGCGTCGCGGGCATTGACGGTCAGATTGGCCAGGATTTGATCGATCTGGGACGGATCGATTTTCACGTTCCAAAGGCCATGGCCAGGCATCCAGGCCAGGTCGATGTCCTCGCCGATCAGCCGGCGCAACATCTTGAGCATCCCGGCCACGGTGTCGTTCAAATCCAGCACCCTCGGGCTGGCCACCTGTTTGCGGGCAAAGGCCAGCAACTGGCGCACCAGGTCAGCCGAACGCCAGGCGGAATGGCGGATCTGGTGAAGATGGTGGTGCAACGGATGATCGTTGTCGATTGCCATCATTGCCAGTTCGGTCTGCCCCAAAATGGCCTGAAGCATGTTGTTGAAATCATGGGCCACTCCCCCGGCCAGCCGGCCGACCGATTCCATCTTCTGGGCCTGGAGGAACTGGGCTTCGAGCTGGCGCTTTTCAGTGATATCCTCGTAGATGACCAGATCGTCGCCGGTGTGCAGGCGAACCGGCCTGAAATGGATGTCCTTGCGGCTGCCATCCTTGCACGTCGCCGTAAAAATCCGCGGCCGCTTGGTTCCGACCCCCGCCCTTGCCAGGTCGTCTGTCCAGGCGGCGATCACCGCCCGGCGGTGATGGGGATCGGGAAAGGCCAGGCGCATCCAATCCCGGCCCGCCGGGACATCGGCAAGGCCATAACCGAACATCTCCACGAAGGTCGGATTGAGGTATTTGTAGGTTCCCTCTTTTCCGATCAGGGCGATGCCAAATGGCGAGGAATCCACCAGCACCCGGAACCGCTCCTGTTCACTGCTCAGGTTTTCCTCTGCCCGGCGCCGGTCCACGACCTTCCATACCGCTTCCATCAGCAAGGTGAGCTGGAGCACGTCGGTTTGGCCATAATCGCTTTGCTTGTTGGCCACCCCGACCACCGCCACGATACGCCCGGCGCTGAACACCGGCACCGTCATGAACCGCTCAAGCGAAACGTGGCCCTCGGGATACCCTTTTTTCAGCGGATGATCGGCGCCAAAGTCGTTGAGGATGATGGGTTTGCCCTGGCGCACCGCCTCGCCCCAGATGCCGGTTTTGTCCATTTCGTAGCAAGTTTGCGGTTTGGTGATGGTACAGTCGCTCATCACGTTTTTTGACCAGGAGTTCAGGATAAACTGCCGATTGTCCTCGCTGTAATGGTAGAAGTAGCCGATCCGGCTTTCGGTCAGTGCGATCGCTTCTTCCAGCACACGGTCCAAAAACGCCTCGGTGGAGGAAAAAGGCTCCTGCAACAGGCCCACCAGGCTGCGCAACCGGGCCTCGCTGCGCCGGATCTCGTCTTCGGCGCTTTTGTATTCACTGATGTCCCGAACGCATTCGATGGCCCCGGCGACCTTGCCATCGGCATCGTAAATCGGCCGCGCAATGCCGAGCAAGTAGGCGTTGGCGAACCGTAGATGGTCCGGGGTGGCTTCGGCGATCAGGATGTCGTCCTGGCGCCGGACATAGGCGTATCGTTGCTCAACCATGCGGTCCGGCTGGTTGACCAGATCGATGAGAATGGGCCGGCGCTCATTGTAAAAGGCAAGAGAGTGGGCGTAATCTCCCTTTCCCAGAATGGCCTCGGCCGCCACACCGGTCATTTGCTCGATCGCCTTGTTCCAGGCCACCACCCTGCCCTCTCGGTCGATGACAAACGTGGCGTCGGGTAAAAACGCAATCACCTGGGCCAGGCGGTCCCTGCTGGCTTCAGCCTCTTTTTTGAGTTGGGCCTGGACCCGGCGGCTAAGAATGTAGATTCCCGAGACCAAAACCATTAACGCTGTAGCGGCGCCCAACAGGACCAGTTGGGCAAGGGGGTAGACCGCCTGGTAATCGCGAACGCTGATCACCTCCCAGGATCGGCCCTGCGCATCGACGATGCCCACCGGAACCCGCACCACCCCATGACGATTGCCCCCGATGGTGACCCAGCCCTCACCGAGCCGCAATCCTTGGGGCAGGGGCTCCAGGGGAAGGTCCCCGAATTGCCGGCTTTGGCGCAACGCTGCCGCTTGTTCAGCGGAAAGCGGTCCTTGGGCCAGCCGGAACAACCATCCATCCTTATTG
>Ga0116204_1000223_pt1 | contig 30871 bp, 18 predicted proteins | sample LakKivwa52mmetaG_FD_94481 | JGI IMG/M metagenome (GOLD analysis project Ga0116204, IMG submission 94481) | Anoxic lake water microbial communities from Lake Kivu, Rwanda to study Microbial Dark Matter (Phase II) - Lake Kivu water 52m metaG | ecosystem: Environmental > Aquatic > Freshwater > Lake... | reverse complement strand
TGTTCCCTTTTGTTTAGTCACTTGATTTGTGTCAATGATAATATCTGCCACTACCCCTATTTCCTCTTTGCGAATGCCGGTTTGATGCACAAAACTGAGGACATCGGTGGGTTTATCCACGCCCCGATAGGAACGGTTAAAAGCTCGCATTTGCGCATTGCTGCAGAGCACTACTCCCAGCTCTACATCACTGCCAGCAAGCTCATTAGCAGTTATAAGTTTGGCTATTTGCAACAGTAAATCTTCGCAAACGCCTTCTGCATCCAAATAATCAAAGCTAATGTCAAACATGTTTTTTTTCTTCTGGATAATCCAGTCTTTTGCGATAGATGCTTTGTAGTATTGGCAGCATGGCTTCCTTTGCCTTTTTTAGGTCTTGCATTGTAATCGGCGAATCTTCCAATTGATGGTCTCGCAAGAGCCGGAGGATGGTATCATCGATGATAGTCTCGATTTCTTCACGACTGGATAGGTTTTTGGACTTGGTGGTCGATTCGACCATATCCGCCAACATCACCAAAACAGCTTCCTTGGATTGCGGACGAGGACCCGGATAACGAAACAGCTCTGGATCAATCTCATAGCCTTCTTTCTGTGCCTTATCCAAGAAATAGCGAATTGTGCCGGTTCCATGGTGTTGCATGATTATATCTATCACCGGTTGCGGGATTTTGTATTTATGCGCCAGTTCGATGCCTTCAAACACATGGTGTTTGATCATTTCTGCGCTCTTGACCGCTGAAAGTCCATTGTGAATATCCGTGGAGCTTTCGTTGTTCTCGGTAAAGATATTGGTATTGACTACTTTACCAATGTCGTGATAATAGCTGCCCACTCTAGCAAGCAAAGGATTTGCCCCAATCGCCTCTGCTGCCCTTTCCGTAAGATTACCTACGATCAAGCTATGATGATATGTGCCCACGGCATCGGTAGCAAGCTTCTTTAATAATGGATGATTAAAATCCAATAGCTCCAAAAGCGTCTGTTTGGTAGCACGGTTCCACTTACGTTCATAAAACGGAACCACCAGCATTATGCCCACCACAGAAACGGTAGCGGAGATCAAGCTCAAGCCAATATTCTTTGCCATTACCATAAAGGGATCTGTCTTGTATATGGCTATCGTAATCCCCACTATTACCGAAGAGACACAGAGGTAAAACCAGATGCTAAAGTATTCATGATAGGCGTTATTGCGCTTGAGGATGATCATCGTGAGGATCGTGGAGAGGATAAAAAACACCGGCGTATAGGTTTCCCAATTGATAAAGGGACTTACTATCAACATATTCGCTATACAATAAAATACACTAAACTCAAAGCCAACCAGAATCATCGTTGCCAGCACTCCAAAGGCAAAGGGGATCAAGACATTACCATAACCTAGCACCAGATTGTTGATAATCGCCAAAAGCACGATCAAGACTATGCCCAAGTGAATCGGCATGATATCCGAATAACGATGAATATCGACCGTGCCTTGAATCTGGAAATAGTAGGTAACGCTATAGATGATGATCAGATTAAAGATCAAGAGACCCAATGTCAAAAGTAATTGCTGACCCGCAGTTTTGCGGATATTCTTATTTTTGTATGCTTCTTGCAGTGATTGGAGCTTGGCAATGTCATTTTCCGTTACCCTCGCATTCTTGCGGATAATCACCTCATTTTGCAGGATTACACCTTCTATGAGCGGAAGGCTACTGGTCCGGTCTTCCCGGAGTTCTTTATATTTACCGTCATTTATCTCAAGATTGGGCTTGATCAATTGCGCTGCCAATTCGCTCACAAATGCCGCAAAGGAATTGTCCCTAAAAGCTGTCTTAAAACGAGACTGAGCTTCCTCCACACTGATAAACTCACGTGTGGGTACTTCCATCAGCACTTTATCCCGATATACTAGCATGCTATCGCTGTTTACATTTTCGTAAACCCCTTTGTGATATAGCGATTCCAACATCGAGACGATCCCGTTGTATGCCTTTTCACGAACGTATGCAGATAGCATCGGGCTCAAAGACATCAGGGCAAATTGATACCCCAGTTTCTCCAATCCCGCTTGCGCTACAGCTTCATTTTCAGACCGATTGAGCACCAAAAAAATATCGTCCACATTGCGGTAAATTCCAAAAACAATCTCCTCATTCGGTGAATAAGGTTGCTTTACCCGCGAAAGGCTCTTCTCCTGCTCGTTTACCAACTGCTCCGCAGATTTTAAAACCGGAAAATCAAAGGGGGCTAACAACTCAAATTCTGCCACCTGACCAGCTTTGATCCTAAACTCCGGATATGTATAACGTCCCACGGCAAAGATGTGATACAAGGCAACGATCACCACTGCCGTCAAAAAACAATAGTACCAATTTTTCAAACTCATGTAGCACTCATTATTAGGGCTCGTACACTTGTCAAGTAAAGAATGAGATTCCGCATGAAAACGATGTGGAGTTTAAGACGCTTTGGGGTGGCAATCTCCTTTCTTGCCACAGCAAGCGCAGCCTGCAAGTAAGATAAGAACAACCGACATGGTCGGCTCTATCAAGAACAAAGATTGGCAGCCCCAGCGTGCCAGCACGCACTCCAAAACGCTCTTGGTTTGGGAGCTACACACCTTCGGAACACCAGAATTTTTCTAATCTGAGTAGCACTTTCAAGTGGTGTTTAGCTAACTTATAGTGCCAGATGAATCTGGCACACCCGACTCATTGTAGAGCTTGTGCGAAAACAAAAAAATCGGTAGATAGAGTCCCGCTGGGACTCACCCATAAACCAAGCTACATTTTTTCACAGCCTCTGAAGACGGTGCTTTACATGTGTAGCGGAACTGAATCAAGCTCAGAAAAACGAAACTACCATAATACCGCGCAATAATAATCCTGACTATCAAATACAATTTCAATATAAACATCTATCATTCATATAGATACACTCAATTTACTGAATTATGCACTTTATGTCTTCCCCAATAGCAATACGGTAGCAATACGGTAGCAATACGGTGAATGACCGTATTGCTACCGTATTGCCCCCTTGAGAGAAGTATGGAAGCGCAAAAACAAAATAGCGGAGTCAAAGCGTCTATATGTAATAATGACAGTAGCATAAACTAGCATATAGACTTTGACTCCGCCAATATCAACAAGTGATCCACTGCGGGATCACTTGCAAGTAATATATCTTATTCGAAGCGGAGAATTACGAACTGGGGATTTTTATTTTTGTCTTGGATATAGAGCCGCATGGTTTTGCGTCCGCCATCTTCCATTTGTTTTTGAACTTCTTTGATGATAGTGTTGTAATCTGCGGGGTTCAGTACTTCTCTGCCTTCGATGGAGATAATCACTGAGCCTGCTTCCAAGCCTACTTTAGCTGCTGGTGAGTTTGCTTCGATGCGGCTGATGACTACACCCTTATCGGCAGTGATGCCCATGCGTTTGGCAAATTGGCTATCGATGGCTTCCACAGTGATTCCAGCAGAGAGGGAGGGCTTGCCTGGTCTTTCGGGAGCACTGGCAATCTCATCTTCGGGAAAGCCTTCGAGGGTAACGCGGAGCATCATTTCTTTGTTATCGCGGATTACTTTGACGGGAAGGCTAATGCCTACTTTGGCGGTGGCAATGGCAATCCGGAATTTGGGTACGTTTGGCACTCTTTCGTTATTTAGTTCCACGATCACATCTCCCACTCTCAAATCTGCTTTTTCAGCTGGAGAATCCTTGGCAACTTGAGCCACCAAGACACCTGCAACTTCTTTGAGGTTAAATGATTCCATTAGATCTGGAGTAATTTCCTGGGGTGTGATTCCGATGTAGGCACGGTTCACTTTTCCGGTGGCGACCAAGTCTTCCACCACTCTCATCGCCAGATTGATGGGTATGGCAAAACCAATACCGATGTTTCCACCACTGGTACTGGTTATGGCAGCATTGATACCGATGACCTCGCCTTTGATATTTAAAAGAGGTCCTCCGCTATTACCCGGATTGATGGCAGCATCGGTTTGAATATAATCTTGATATTGGGGGGAGTTTTGCCCAAATCTGAGATTGGCTCTGCCCAAAGCGGAGATAACGCCAAGGGTGACGGTTCTATCCAAGCCAATGTCTCCAAAGGGATTGCCTATGGCAATAGCCCATTCGCCGATTTCCAGATTGGCAGAATCACCAACTGGGATGGTGGTTACTTTTTCGCCTTCTTTAACCGTGATCTTGATTACAGCGACGTCTGTGTTGGGATCCAAGCCCACGACTGTGGCGGTATAAGTCACTTTATCGGCAAGAGTAACGGTGATAGTACCTTCCCTGCCTTTTTCCACAACGTGGTTGTTGGTGAGGATAAAGGCTTCACGGGTACTACGGTTGAATTCATAGATAAAACCGGAACCCATGGATGTGACGGGACGTTGTTGTTGACGGGGTTGTTGGGGGAAGAAGTAGCGGAAAAAATCGTCATCGAAAAAAGGATTTATCTGGTTTTGAACGGTTACTTTTGCCTCTACTCGGATCTGTACTACGGCTTCACTATACTGGCGTACGACCTCTACGACAGGGTTCTTTTCGTTTGCGGATTTGGGGTTGATTCTGGCAAAAGCCAGCATTGAAATACTAAGGGTGAGCGCTACAAGGATCAAGCGTTTTAAGCTGAACATCTCATTTCTCCTATTCATTGTTTTTGAGACACATTGCTAGCCAGCGGCTGCATCGGGTTATATTTAAAGATAAGAAACGAATAACTTTACCAACACTTGTGCGGTACATCACATACAATATATTCGGAGTAGAGGCTTTGGTCAAGAAAAAAAACTTGTCATAATAGGCTACTTTGAACATCGTGCAACCATCGGTTTTGATGATCAAGACAGTTTGAATATATCCCAAGGGTAGTGTAATGCAAGAAAAGAAGAAAGATAGCGAACGTTCGATCTATATGTCCCTCAAATATTTGCGGGGAGTAGGGGAGATACGAGCCAGGCTGATGGCAAAGCTTGGAATCTTCAACGTCATTGGTTTGATGGAGTTTTTTCCCAAGACCTATATCCACAGGCAGATAGACCCGGTGATCAATCGCGATTATGTGGGTACCCATGTATCATTTACGGCTTATGTCTCTTGGCGGGAAATCCGCATTACTGCCAAAAGCAAGAGTCAACTCAATGTAGGTTTGAATGATGGAAAGTCATCGGTGGTTTGTACTTGGTTTAGCTATCCCAAGCAGTATGAGAAGCTCTTTAGGCAAGGAGACAAAGTCTGGGTAAATGGGATTCTGAGTGAATACAACGATCAATTGCAACTGCTTCATCCGGATTTTGAAATTTTGGATGAATTTACGGATGATGATCCTGAAGCTCATGAAGAATCGAGCGTTTTTTGGCGGCAGAGGAGGGTTTTACCTGTCTATAGCCTCACTGCCAATCTTACTCAGGGAGTGATCCGCAAGGCAGTGTACTATGCTTTCAAAGAGTTTGCCACTACAGTCCAAGACAATCTGCCGGATTTCATTATCCGCAAGATGGGTTTTTTACCACGCTCCAAAGCACTGGGCAAGCTGCATTTTACTTTGGAACCGGAGTCGGTACAAAAGGCATTTTCCCGCTTTGCCTTTGAAGAGCTTTTTTATCAGCAGCTTATGTGGGCGCGGCACCAACGATTTCATACGCAAGAACGGTGTGGGATAGTCTTTGAAAACAAAAGACTTTTAACCTCGGAGCTATTTCACAAATTGCCATTTACTCTCACGGGAGCTCAGATTCGGGTAATCCGCGAGATTATTAGTGATTTTGCTTCGGGAAAACAGATGTCTCGATTGCTCCAAGGCGATGTGGGTTCCGGAAAAACCATCGTGGTGCTTTTTGCGATGATAGTTGCTATCGAAAATGGCTATCAAGCAGCGCTTATGGCTCCTACAGAAATACTTGCAGATCAACATTATGGAAACATCAGCAAACTCCTTCATGGCATTGGCATAAACATTGCTTTGATCAAAGGTGGGGTCAGCAAAGGCAAGCAAGAAGCAAAGAAGGGAATCGCCGATGGTGAGATACAATTGATCATCGGAACTCATGCTCTCTTGCAAAAAGATGTGATCTTTGCAAAGCTGGGCTTTGTGGCAGTGGATGAGCAGCACCGTTTTGGTGTGGAACAAAGAGCGCTTTTGGCAAAGAAAGACGAGCGTCCGCACCTATTGTATCTATCGGCAACACCAATTCCGCGTTCATTGGCGATGACGGTTTACGGAGATTTGGAGGTAAGTATCTTGGATGAAGTTCCTCCCAACCGCAAGCCAGTGAATACTTTGGTGCGCTCGCAAGCAAAGATTGAGACCGTCTATCGGGATACCTTGAAAGAACTGGTCAAAGGCAGGCAGGTTTATGTAGTCTGTCCCTTGATTGAAGAAAGCGACAAGATCGATCTGATCGATGCACAACGTATTCATAAACACTTGAGTGAGAAAGTGTTTAAGGATTTTAACGTAGAGCTTTTACATGGCAAGATGAGTGCCAAAGACAAGGAGCGCATCATGCAGAGCTTTGTGAGTGGGGCAGTGCAAATCTTGGTATCCACCACCGTGATCGAAGTGGGAGTGGATGTCCCCAATGCTTCGATAATGATCGTGGAGCATGCCGAACGCTTTGGATTGGCGCAGTTACATCAGCTACGAGGCAGAGTTGGACGTGGGGGAGAGCAGGCATGGTGTTTTTTAATCGAGCATTTTCCATCCAGCAAGATTGCCAAGGAGCGCCTTGCCACACTTGCCGGCACTACCGATGGATTTGTGATTGCAGAAAAGGATTTGGAACTACGTGGACCTGGAGAATACTTTGGTACCGAACAAGCCGGCATGCCAAACTTTCGGTTTGCCAATCTGCTCCGAGACCAACATCTGCTCAAACTGGCAAAAATGGAAGCATATCAGATTATCCAGACAGACCCCGAACTAGCAGCAGAGGAGCATAGCCTCCTCAAGAGTGAATACCAGGCTCAATATGCTGAAAGAGAAAAGCTTATCCTCTATTAAGGACAAGGGCAGACGAAAAGAGTTGACTAAATATCCCAAGTCAATTATGGTGCGTAAAAAACAAAACTAAAGAGGTGAAGATGAAAAAGCTATATATAGTGCTGATCGTAATAACCCTAATGGCTTCTGGCTCCTTGTATGCCATGAAGTTTGATCCTGATTTCTTTCACTCCAAATCCATCGTTGCCTGCTTTCGCATGGAAGCCGTTGGCAACATGGAAGGTAAGCTCAATTTCACAATGGAGGATGGTGTTGTCAAAACCGGTTTGTCATCCTTTGACACTCTGGCAAAGAGATACCAGATCGTAGGTCTGGAACAAATGCATCCCTTTGTCAAAATGCCACAGTGGCATGACAACGGTAGCCACCTCCAGAATATCTATCGGATCAAGCTGGCTACAGATGATGTTATGGATGCGGCTGTTGCAGAGCTGGAAAAGAACGAATACCTCACCTATGCAGAATTTGAGACCATTAATCGCAGCAAGTTTGTACCAAACGATCCAATGGTGGGACAGCAATATGCAATTTCCGTTATTCGTGCTTTTGAGGCTTGGGATTATACACAGGGTTCACATGATATTGTAGTTGCCATAACCGATTCCGGTGTGAAATGGAATCATCCCGATCTCAGAGCCAATATCTGGATCAATGCCGCTGAGTCTCACAATATGTCTTTGGATTGGGACAACGGATTGGTCTTGGGTGGAGATGGTGTCAACAATAATGGTGGTTCATACGGTAAAGTCGATGATTTGATTGGTTGGGATTTCTTTAGCAATGACAACAATCCCATGCAAAACTGGACTGCAAACGACCATGGAACTCACGTAGCCGGTTGCGCAGCAGCAGTTGGCAACAACGGCATCGGTGTAATCGGACCCTCACCCATAGTCTCCATCATGTCTTGTAAAGGTGCCTCCAATACTTCAAACTCCACTGGCATCAGTTATGGCTATAACCAGATGCAATACGCTGCCGAAATGGGAGCTCATATCATCAATGCCAGTTGGGGTGGACCTGGCAATGGAAGCTATGCAAACAATGTGGTGAACTATTGTACCAATATGGGTGCATTGGTAGTTACCGCTGCAGGAAATGCCAATACGGAACATGGAGTTGGCGGTTATAACGATTATCCCGCAGATTGTACCAATGCCCTTTGTGTAGCGGCAACCAATGCCAGTGATTACAAAGCCAGTTTTTCGGATTTTGGTGCTCCCATCGATATCTCTGCTCCCGGTGAAGGTATCATGTCCACTATTATTGCCAATAACGGCTATGCAGCCTATGATGGAACATCTATGGCTTCTCCTGTTGTGGCTGGTGTGGCTGCTTTGGTAAAGGCTATGCATCCCGGTCTTCCACCTTTGGATCTGAGAGCAAGATTGATGCTCACTGCCGATTATATCTATGATAAGAATCCAAACTATGTAGATAAACTTGGTTCGGGAAGAGTAAATGCTTATGCCGCTACCATGTATGACAAGATACCCTATATCGTGATTGACGATATGAGCTTGGAAGAATTGAGCGGTGATGGCGATGGAGTTGCCAATCCCGGTGAAACAGTTCGACTCAAGCTTCAGCTTTACAACTACCTCGATCCCTACACTGGTTTGGCATGGGCAAATGCTACCGGTTTGCAGGCAAAGGTTCGCTGTCTCTACCCTGGCGTCACGGTAATCGATTCTACCGCTTCTTATGGAAACATGGCTGCTGGTAGCTCGATATGGAACAATAACCAACCCTTTAAGTTTTCCACAATCTCTGGCTTGCCTTCCGAGCCAATTCCTTTTGAATTGATCGTTAGCTCCAATCAAGGCACAGAATATCCCTATAACAAGACGATTCCCTTTACCGTAAATCTTAGCCTTGCTCAAAGCGGTTGGCCCCTAGACTTGGGTGGCTCTTCGCAAACCTCACCAATCCTTTGGGACCTTGATGGGGATGGACAAAAAGAGATTATCTTTGGCGATCATACCGGAAACGTAAGAGCCCTTAAACCCGATGGAGTTACATCATTGCCTGGTTTCCCGCTAAATCTGGGTGCCAATATCGTTGGTTCACTTGCCATGGCAAATATCAATACCGATCCCCATAAGGAATTTGTAGCCTGTTTGTCCAATAACAACGTAGTAGCCTTCAACCAACTGGGACAGATATTGTGGAACGTCCCTGCTGGCGGTACCTTACGTAGCGGACCGGTTATCGCTTCCCTCAATCTGAGCCCCAACCCTCAAATCATTATTACTACTCAAAATAGGTTTGTGGTGGTGTTAAACAATGATGGTAATGCCTATCCCAATTTCCCGATCCAGCTTGATGGGGCAATGCTTGCTCCCGCAGCACTAGCCGATCTTAACAATGATGGTACCTTGGAAATCCTCGCTGTTACTATTAGTGGCTCTTTGCATGCTATCAATACTGCCACAGGTACGGCAATGCCAGGATTCCCCGTTACCATGCCGGGTGGCTCCCAAAATCCTATTACTGTAGCCAATCTCGATGCCGATGCCTATCCAGAGATATTGGTGGGGACCAGTTCCTCAGGACATTTGATGGCATACAATCACGATGGCAGCGTAAAGTTCCAAAAGAACGTCAGTGGTCAAATCCGCAGCGGTTCCGTTATCGCCGATGTCAATAATGACGGTAGCAAAGAAATTATCTTGGTCACCTTCGATGGTACAGTCTATATCACCAATTCTGAAGGCATTGATATCAGCGGCTTCCCCATTTCCATTGGTCAAAACTGTGAAGGAAGTCCCGTGGTTGCCCGTTTTGATGGAAGCAACCTGGCAGGTATCATCTTTGGTGATACTGCAGGAATGCTTCATTCTGTACGTGCCGATGGCAATCAATCTCCAAACTTCCCCATTCTCTTGAGTGGAAACCTCAAAGTTTCGGCTGCTCTTTCCGATCTTGATGGAGATGGAGACCTCGAAATAGTCATCCCCAATGATTCCAGTTTCAACGTTCTCGATATCAAGCGTCCAGTTCAGCAATACCTCTGGCACTGCTATCTCGGAAATTATAACCGTAGCGGAAACGCCTATCAGGCAACCCCAACGACCGATCCAATAGTCCCTGTTATTCAAACCGCCTTGGGCACAAACTATCCCAATCCCTTCAATCCCACTACAACGATCAGCTATAGTCTCCAAGAAACTGCTACGGCTGTTTTGGAAATCTATAACGTCAAAGGTCAATTGGTCAAAACCTTGGTAAATCAAGTACAAGCCGGTGGTGAACATCAGGTAGTTTGGAATGGAGTAGACGATGCCGGAAACAGTGTTGGCAGCGGAGTCTATTTCTTCAAGCTGCGCAGTGGTAAATTCTCATCATCCAAGAAAATGGTCTTGATGAAGTAACCGCATATTATAGTATAACGAATATTAAGAGGGCGGAGCATATCCGCCCTTTCCCTTTGGTTTGAACAATGCTCTTATGAGGAGGAGAAGATGCAAAACAGACTTGCATATCTATTGATGACCATAGTCATATTGATAGGAATCTCGGCTTGTGAATCCGGGGGGAAATTGCGGATCGTAAACAAGACCTCATATCCGCTTTTTATCGGTCTGGAGGGTGAAATGCCGGTCACCTTGCCCGGGAAAGCCTCAAACACGGAGTTTTTTGAACACACTTTCGAGCTTCCCACAGATAAGCAAACACCTCTATCTGGTACTGTGAAAGCAAAACGCAGACTCATCTTACGTGGCGAGACTTATCAGATTTATGACGATGTGAATGAGGTCTTTACTGATACTACAGAAATCGTGGTGGAAGCGGGACAAACGCTTTCGGCATATATCTCTCCCAACCGGGCAAGTGTCAAGATTGTTAACGATAGTAGCAACAAAGTACTTGATGCAATAGTATATCGGCACAATTTCTCATCCTATATCGCCGTAGCGAGGATGACGGATATCGAGGCTGGCACATCAAGCTTTGTGAGATTGGATTATGCTACCACGACAAACCAATTCTACTACTTCGTTGTGATAACTCTCGATAACGGAAACGAGTACACCTTTGGATCTGAAACTAATATCTTGAGCCTCGATAACCAACTCTTGATTCATCTTGAGGATTCCATGTGAGATACAGTATCTGGAAAAGTCTGATCACCACCTTGCCCAGGTACCAAAGGTTGTATCATATCTTGGGTTCCTATGGTGATTACGGTCTCTCACTTTTGCTAAAGAAGCCAATAGTATGGCACTACCCACCTGCGGTGATGATAGAGCCCACCAATCTATGCAACCTCAAGTGTCCGCTCTGTCCTTGCGGGAATGGAAGTCTCCAGCGTCCCAGAGGCTATATGGACTATCAGTTGTTTCGAGATATTGCCGACAAACTGCATCGCAAGGTCTGGATGCTAATGCTATGGAATCAAGGAGAGCCATTTCTCAATCCGGATTTCTATCGCATGCTGGAATACGCTTCCACAAAGAGTTTCTTTACCATGACTTCTACCAATGCCAGCCTAAACTTGGATTGTGAGCGGATTGTTCGTTCCGGTTTATCCAAAATCATTATCTCCATGGATGGGATCAGTGCTCAGACCTATAACTCCTATCGGGTAAATGGGAACTACGATCTGGTAATGCAAAACCTCAGAGAATTGGTATCCTACAAAGTGCTGTTGAAGAGCAAGATCCAGATCGTGTGGCAGTTTATCGTTATGAAACACAATGAACATGAGCTTGCCCAAGTCAAACATCTGGCAGGGGAGATAGGTGTCGATAAACTGGAGCTGAAGACAGTACAAATCTACAACAAGGAAGACATCCGCTTTCTGCCCTCCTCTCACCGTTATAGCCGTTATGCCTTTTCTGAGGATAGCTTCCAACTCAAGACAAAGCTCTTGAACCATTGCCGGCGTTTGTGGACACAACCAGTGCTCAATTGGGATGGCGAGATGTCAATCTGCTGTTATGATAAAGATTGCTCGATCAAGGTAGGCAACATCCGGCAACAGAGCTTTTCTGAGCTTTGGTTTGGAAAGAAGCTAAACAGCATCCGTAACAAGGTATTACACGACCGGAAGTCTATAGCTATTTGCACAAATTGCGGAGAAGGGATCGTACAAAAGATCAAAGCTTAGTTGCTATTGCATATCACAAGATAGCCAAGATTCAGCGAAAATCTTTGGCAGGAATGTTTCCAATGACCTTCCATACGTTGCCGTCTTTTCCAAAATATGAGAGCTCTCCATTTTGGATCGGGGCATAGACTTCGCTTTCGATACCATCATCGGTAAAGATCATGGTGAAGTAAGCGATTGCGTTTTGTCCATCAACCTCTACTACGATGTTTCTGATGGCGATCAGATCATAGCTTGCCATGAGATTTAACCAAGCTTCGCGCACCTGTCCAAAGGAGCCGGAGTCATGATTGTAATCCGGGTGAAAATGCTGAAAAAACCGGTACCTATCTTTGGTATTGAAGGCTACTTCAAGATCATAGAGTATGTCTTTGATCGATGATTCCGATGGGTTTCCATCTTTTAAGCTACAAGATCCAAGGGCGATCATCAATATCAACAACCCAATCAAACAACGCATCAAATCCTCCTTAAAACAGCGACACTTTCCACGTGCCAAGTATGGGGAAACATATCAAAGCACTGCATTTCTTGGATGCAAAAACCATGCTCAAGCAGTTTGGTAAGATCCCTACGGAAGGTGAGGGGATGACAACTCACATAGATTATCATAGAGATGATACTTGATGCGATAGCATCGATGATTTCCGTTGCAAGTCCTTTGCGAGGAGGATCAAAGATAATGGTATCAATGTCTTGCAGGCATCCAGCTTGGCTGATGTAGTCTTCCACCCGAGCGCAAACAAAGTCCACGTTGGTGATGTTATTCAATTCCTTGTTAAAATTGGCATCACCGATAGCTGCGGGGTTTTCCTCAATTCCAATGACGTTATGTGCCCTGCTTGCAACAACCAAGCTGATCGTACCAATCCCACAATAGGCATCCGCTACTACAGCACTAGCATTAATCCTCTCTGCCACAAAACGATACAAGAGCTCTGCGGTAGCGCTGTTGATCTGATAGAAGGAACGGTAATTAAGACGGAATTTGATCCCACACAGCTCTTCATCCAGATAGTCTCTGCCATACAAGACTTGCTCTTCAGAGCCCAAAATTACGTTATTGGGTTGTCTTTGGATGTTTTGAACGATGCCGACTATATTTGGAAACTGCTCAGTAAGCTCTTTGACTAGGAGCTTGCTAAAGGGAAGTTTTCGGGATTTACAGACCAAGATCAAGAGAACTTGGTCTTGCTGCTGATTGATCCTCAGTCCGATATGGCGGATGATTCCTTTTTGCGTGCTTTCCTGATAGGGCTCGGTTTTTGTCTTGGAAAAGAAATCCATCAAGGCTCTACAGATGGGGTCAAAGGTCTCAGCCTGCAAGAGACAGCTATTGTGAGGAACCACTCTGTGTGAGTAGCTTTCAAACATACCATAAAAGGTGCTGCCATCCGGCATAGCTGCCACAGGTAAAAAGACTTTATTGCGGTAATGGTATATCTGAGGTGAGGCGACTACTTCTGGCAGAGCAATCCTTGGCACAGCAGGAAAGCTTTCCTCTTGCTGGTTTAGCAAGGATTGATAGGCATTTGCCACCAATTGCTCTTTATATTCAATCTGCCGAGAGTAATCGCAATCCAACCAATCGCAACCACCGCATCTTTGGAGATTGCCAAATGCTTCACAATTTGGGTCTGTATGTGCGGACGATCTTTCATAGTAATGATCCACAACGGCAAAAACATAGTTCTTTTTACGATGCGTGATCTGGGCTCTTATCACATCCCCGGGCAAAGTATAGGGAACAAAGACTGTTCCCAGAACAGACTTGGCAATCCCATAACCTTCAAAACCAAGGCTATGGATACGTAGAGGGTCTAGATAATCTTCTCCCATAGGGGTAGTAATGTCCCTCAGGGCAAAGACCTCAAATAGCTTATTCTATCGGCTATGGAAGGATGTGTGGCATAGAGCGATACACGATGTCTGTTTTCTATCTTTGCCAAGGCAAAGCTATCCTTCTTCTGTTGCGGGAAATAAAAGCGTTCGATCTTTTCCAAAGCTCCAATCATCGCAACCGGATTGATCAATTCTGCAGCTCCACGGTCTGCATGAAACTCACGTTTACGGGAAAAAGCACAGATAGGTATATATGCCAATAGCATCAGCACATTTTCCATCAGACGCACCAACATCCAATAACCAAAAGTGCCAAATCCATCACGCCGTCTATTATCCCCACCTGAAAAACTCATCGCCGAAGCTATGATACGGGCAAAGAACATTACAAAGGTATTTGCAATGCCTACCAATAGGGTCATGGTAACCATGTCTCCATTCTTGATATGTGATAGCTCGTGTCCAGCTACCGCTGCCAATTCATCATCGTTGAGGCTCTCGATGATCTGAGAGGAAAAAGCGATTAACGAGCTGTCCCGATAGGCTCCAGTGGCAAAGGCATTTACTTCCCGAGACTGATAAATGCCCACCTGAGGAGTAACTATCCCCAAGGAAGCACTCATCTTATCTATTACATCATATACATAAGCATCTTTGCCATGAGCCGAGGCAGGATCTATTATCTTGATCTGATAAGACCATTTGGCAATCTGCTTGCTCAAAAGTAAGGAGATAAATGATCCCGCCATACCAAAGATGGCACAGAGAACCAAGAGTCCAGAATAGGTCGTGGCATCAAAACCCAAAAAGCTCATTACAATGCTAATGACAAAGATCACCAGCATATTTGTAATGAGAAAGAGGGCTATTCTTCTCAGTACAGACATCGGGATATCTCCTTTTTTTTACTTCATCAGTACCATTTTCTTGGAGGATGAAAACTTTCCGCTACGTAGCTTAAAGTAATATACTCCGCTACTAACGCTATTGCCTTGCTCGTCCAAACCGTTCCAAGAAATGCGGTGAGAGCCCATAGCTTGGGTTTGGTTGAGTAAGGTTTTTACCAATTGTCCTTTGGCATTGTAGATTTCGATTAGAGTAGGGGCACTTTGAGCCAGGTCATAATGGATTGTAGTGGAGGGATTGAAAGGGTTGGGATAGTTACCCCGAATGCGTGTTTGCGCTACGGTGACTAAGTCTTCGTTTGAACTAACCAATACTTCTAGCTCGATTGAGGGTGCAGATTCAAAGAAACCATCGGCAAAGAGGGTAACAACATAATATGTATAAGTTCCGCTGATCGAGACATTGTCTGTAAAGGTGGCGGTAGTAGCATTAGTATTGATGGTTGTAATGAGATTACCATTACGGTAAAGCTTGTATCCAGATATGCCTACGGGGATGGGAGTGATGTCCTCATATCTCCACAACAGCTCGATATTGTAATTGCCAATGATACCAGCTTCAATATAGTTAATCGGCGGGATCTGATAAAATTCCAGATCGTTCAAAGACCGGGGGCTGATAAAGTTTCCGCTGCTCGTGGAAGTAGCAATACCGGATACTGTCCCAAAGTATTCAGGGATTACTGTACCAATCAAGTCTATGTCATAAAAGGTAGTACGTAGAGGGAAGGTAAGCTGTGAGCTGGTCTGAATCATTTCATAGATAGTTCCATTGGCAAACAATGGTTCATCGGTAGTAAAGACCATATTATTCAAACGGATATATCTTGCCTGATACTGGTTAAAATTGCTGATTAGCTGATTCACGCTTACTTCTACCGGAGTGATGGTATTGTTTGTAGATGTAGGAGCTCCCGGATTGGCAGTGGGGGTAAACTGTAGCATATTACCAAAAGTATTTAGGGTTCCGGCAATGCCTGTGATCCCATCTCCGATATTGTAAACGGTAGAAATCACACCACTTAGATCATCGATCAAGATTCCCGCAGTGGCATCCTGGATCACTTTTTGATTTCGATAAGTTTGCTTGAAGGTGAGGATCGCTTCACCACTCAAAGTATAAACCGTAGTGCCCACGGGCATAGATCGCAAAGCGGCAATATTGGGTACAGAGGCTGGATAAGCATAAACGGCAGTACTAATGGCAGAGAGGATATCATCTACTACGGCAAGGGCTTTGAGCGTGGTGGTAGCAGAAATCGTGATGGGATTGGTATAGAGCTCAGAATTCTCCGTGGGGTCTGTGCCATTGGTAGAATAGTAAATATCTGCTCCGGGAGTGGTACAAGAAATACTTACATTGATAGGCTGGGTATAAGAACCTCCAGGAGGATTAAAAGTGGGAGCTGCAACACCAGCATTGGGGTCTGAAAAATCCGCTAGATAACGTGCTGAAAAATATGCGCCATCCACTCGGGAATTTGGTAAGCCAACAATGTGCTTTGGTATTGAGGGTATGGGTGTACCGATATAATCTACGTCAAAAAAAGTGGTGCGGAAGTTATAGGAAGAGATGTCATCTTCGATGGGATAAACTGTACCATTGGCAAAGTTACCCGTACCGGTAAAACTGATGTTCAAGAGCTGTACCAATCGGGATTCATAGGTTTCAAAGCTCGTAATCAGTTCATTGACAGTTATGGGGATGGGTGTGACAACGTTGTTTGTGGAAGAGGCGGGATTGGAATTGGCAGTGGGGATAAATTGGAGCATTCCTCCAAATTCACTAAGCCTTCCTGTTAAGCCTGTTACGCCATCGTAGATATTGTACTGGGTGGTAATGGTTCCACCGATATCATCGATCAAGATCCCTGCTCCGGCATCTTGGAAGTATTTTTGGTTTCTAAAAGTCTGTTTGAAAGTGAGTATGATTTCACCACTGAGGACATAAACTGTAGAATTGTCGGCAGCGGAAGCCCGTAAAGCGGTTAGATTTGGGATCACAACCGGAAAGGAGTAGGTAGCTGTACCGATATTACTGGGTTCGTGTCCTGGGGCAGTTGCCATTGCTTTGACTGTCGTCTGTTGACTGATAGCGATTGGCGTTGAATAGACTGCACTGGCAGTAGTAGGATTTGAGCCATCTGTAGTATAGTAGATTGTCGAAGAAGGAGTTGAACAAGCTAACGCTACCTGGACGGGATTGTAATACATGCCTCCCCCGGGTGTAAATGTAGGAGTGGCAGTAGTGGGATTTCCAGAGCCGTAAGCTGTCCAGCTGATGTTATCAATAGTCAATTGCCTGTTTACGGAATCACCAGTAATATGCCTTATCTCCAAGGTAAAATTCCCTTGGATATTTATCCCGTCCACCGTGAAGGTATGGATTGTAGGGTCTACTCCGGTAGTAGCGCCAAAGACTTGGGAATTGGCAATAAAGGTATCATTGATATAGAGTGCTACTTGTCTTTCACCGGCACTGGTATAAGCTTTGCGCATCTGCACAGAGAAATTGCCAATACCATTGGGAATGGGACCAGAAAATATCTTGCTGGGAACTGCTGAGCGCCTCAGAATCATACCGTTACCTTCGATGCTATAATCGTTGGTGCCTGCTATTGCACCTGTTACATGCAGGTAGTTCCAGGTAATACCATTGTTTCCGATAAAACTCCCATCAACGTAGGGAGTTAAGTTGTACGTAAAATTGTCAAAATTCTCCAATCCTTGGGAGAACAGCAAGCCACTAATCAGGGCTAATACGATTATGCATATTACTTTAGGCATTTTTTACCTCTCTTTGTTAAAAAAAAACTCTTCAAAATTTCTGAGATTTCTGCCATTGAGATGTTTGGCACTTATCTACAATCTATCTTATCTCATACCAAAGGCAAAAGGCTTCTTTACTAAATCTGCAATCTGGGCAAAACCATCAAGGTGAGGAAAGATGCCACCCTGTATAAGAGCACCATGCAGTTTCTATCGCAAAAATCTACTATTCCATAGCATAGAATGGCTACATTCTGTCAACCAAAATAATACTTATACTAGAATCGCGCGTCTTTTGTTTAAGATAGTTTCCTATAGGTGATTTCCGAACTTGACTTTGAATAGATACACTGGGGGGCAATACGGTAGCAATACGGTCATTCACCGTAATGCCACCGTATTGCTACCGTATTGCTAGGGAGGAAGAGAGAAGCTACCTGTTTCGAAGAAAATCACATAAGAATATGAAAGACAGACGATTATGCTTATATTTTATTTGCTCAATTGGAAAAATAGTGTGCGCTAATATGGGGCTATCAGGAACCGGAGTTGCGTTCCAGTCGCATAGAATTTTCGTTAGTAGCATTTTCAAGTTTGCGGATTGAACTCCAGAGAGTTTTGCTGTAATGTGTTAGTTTTGGGAGTTGCCAAGGATAGCCTGAGTCAACTACGGAGATGAACAATAAATCTTGACTATTTTTATAGGCAAGGCAAGATGGAACAGATCACTAAGCTATATTCTGATATAGGATTAGCATATATCCATAGCAAGGAGCAGAACATGATCGAAGAAAAATTGATTCCCTATCTTGGCAATTCCATCAAAGAATTTTGGGATTTACCAGCATTTACAAATTACCCTTCAGGAGCAATGACATACCGGCAGGTAGGATTACGTCTATTATGGTTGCACGATTTGTTTGTAAGTTGTGGATTACACAAGGGTAGCAAGGTTGCCTTGGCAGGAAAGAACTGTGCCAATTGGGCAAATGTGTGGTTGGCAAGTGTCACTTATGGTGCAACGGTTGTGCCGATCTTGGCAAATTTTTCTCCTGAAGATACGCAACACATAATCAATCACAGCGAATCCGAGATACTCTTTATCAGTCGGGACAAGTATGATGCGATCGATTGCGAGCAGTTTAGCAAAGTGGACTACGTTTTTTCGTTGGATGATTTTAGTCTATTGTCTTGCAAGCGAGAGCTATCCGGAGCTTGGCAAGCACCGAGTCTCGAAGCGGATAAATATGCCAAACTTAGTAAACAGGAGTTTGTTTTGCGTGATGTATGTGAAAATGAAGACCACGCAGCAATCATATACACTTCGGGGACAACAGGCTTTTCCAAAGGAGTGATCTTGCCACATCGCAGCATTTTGGCAAATCTGATAGTTGCAAGAGAGAATCTGCTATTCAAAGTGGGTGCCAAGGTGGTTTCATTTTTACCATTGGCTCATGCTTATGCCTGTAGCTTTGATTTTATCTATCCATTTACGCGAGGTAATCACATCAATTTTATCGACAAGATTCCCAGTCCCAAGATTCTTTTGGGGGCAATCCAAGACCTCAAGCCCAATGTATTTTTGGCAGTTCCACTGCTCATTGAGAAGATCTATAAAAAGCAGCTTCAACCCACTTTGGAAAATCCCAAAATGCAACGCATGCTCAAGATTCCAGGGCTCAAAAACATCATCCATGCCAAGATCAGAAAGAAGCTAATCACAGCATTTGGAGGAAATCTCACGGAACTGATCGTAGGTGGTGCACCAATGAATGCCGAAGTTGAGCAGTTTTTCAAAAAGATCAAATTTCCTATCACTATCGGATATGGAATGACGGAACTGGGTCCGCTCATCTCTTATTCGAGATGGTTTGAGCATCGCTTTGAATCATCCGGTAAGACAGTGAAATATATCGAAGCAAAGATCAATTCTCCAGAACCTGGCAAGATTCCGGGAGAGATCCTCATCCGTGGCGATCAGCTATTTTTGGGCTATTTCAAGAATGAGGAGGCAACTAGGGAGGTGTTGATCGATGGTTGGCTACATACTGGAGATATCGGAACGATGGACAAGGACGATTTTATTTACATACGAGGCAGGAGCAAAAATATGATCCTCAGTGCCTCAGGTGAAAACATCTATCCCGAATTGGTGGAACAAAAGCTCAACAACATGCCATACGTATTGGAATCCTTGGTGATGGAAAAAGAGAAGCGGATAGTCGCACTGGTGTATCCAGATTTTGAAAATCTTGATCTGGCAAAGATACCGGAATCGCAAGTAGCGGAACTCATGGAAGAAAACCGCCAAAAGGTGAATCAGCTTCTGGCGGATTTCTCTCGTATAGCCAAGATCCAGATCGTAAATGAGCCTTTCCAAAAGACACCAACACAAAAGATTAAACGATATCTGTATAGCTAAAACTAAAGTGTTTGACAGAAAAATAGCATGCCAAATCTTTGGCTCGGCGTCAAAGCGCAACATAGATGATTTTGTGGCTCAGAGGTGGCTTCTCACTCTCATCCGGCACTGATGCACTAGTTCCTTTTGTGGAGAGGAAATGGAAAAAAATATTATTGATTTCATGGAATACTTGGATCAGTCTCCTTGCAGCGTCCAAGCTGCAGAGCAGAGCGAATCCCGGCTTGCCCGAGCCGGTTTTGTTCACATCAAAGAAGATGAGCCATTTGAGCTTTGTGCCGGAGGTAGATACTATTTGGTGCGCAATGATTCAGCAGTAATCGCTTTTGTGCTGGGAGCCAAGGATGTGACAACAAACGGTTTTAATATCGTCGGTGCCCATCTTGATAGCCCCTCCCTCAAGCTCAAAGCAGAAACTTTGAAGCAAGACCGGGGTTTGTGGAGGATTGGTACAGAAGTCTATGGAGGCCCCATTGTCAATACTTGGATAGATCGAGAGTTAGGGATTGCTGGCAAAATCGTGATCCGCAATGGGAATCCCCACAATCCAATTCTGCGCTCACTACCCATCCATATCCGTAAACCCGTTGCGCTGATACCCAATGCTGCTATTCATCTCAATCGTGATATCAATAGCGGGTTTGAGTATAACAAACAAGTGCACTTGCAGGCAATATTGGGTTGTAGTACCGAAAGCGATAACCCGCTAGCGGCAATGATCTTGAAAGAATTGGACTTGCCGGATGCTGTAATCCCCGAGCTTGACTTGTATTTATATGATCTGCAAACTGCTACTTTGACCGGAATGAACAGTGAGTTTATCTGTAGTGGCAGGCTAGATAACCTTGCCATGTCTCATGCCATTTTGACGGCTATTGCCAATGTTGCCAATCCCACCAGCACCGCTGTAGCAGTTTTGTATGACAATGAGGAAATTGGCAGCGAGACGATGCAAGGGGCAAAGGGGAACTTTTTAGCATCTGTTTTGGAACGCATTGCCCTATCCCAAAACCTGAGTCGTGAAGAGTATATGATGTCCCTCTGCAAGTCATTTATGATCTCTGCCGATATGGCACATGCGTTTCATCCTGCTTTTGCCGAAAAGTATGATCCGGATTATGCTCCTCGCATGAATCAAGGACCGGTGATCAAGATTAATGGCAATCAACGCTATGCCACTACCGCCGAATCGGCAATAACCTTTAGCCGGCTCTGTGAAGAAAGCGGAGTAAAATATCAAAAATTTATGACCCGTAGTGATATGCCCTGCGGTTCGACAATTGGTCCTGGAATCTCTACAGCATTGGGTATCAAGACAGTAGATGTGGGCAATCCCATGTGGGCAATGCACTCAGTTCGAGAGACTTGTGGTACTTCGGATCATAGCGACATGATCAGAGTACTTACTCATTTTTATCAGTAATAAAGAAGACAAGGAGATAGATAAATGGCAATATTCATGCCCTTTAAAGCAGTTCGTCCCATCCCTGAAAAGGCGGCAGAAATCGCGTCCCTACCCTATGATGTGATGGATTCAGATGAAGCCAGAATCGAAGTTCAAAAACACCCATTAAGTTTTATTCATGTGGAAAAACCAGAAGTTGACCTCCCTCTCGGAACAGACCTCTACGACGAGAAAGTTTATGCCAAAGCCAAGGAAAATCTCTATGCTTATCTTGAAAAAGGGCTTATGTTCCAAGATAAAGAAGTTGCATACTATATCTATCGGCAAACGATGGATGGCAGGTCTCAATTTGGTTTGGTGGGTCTCACCTCTGTTGATGAGTATATGCAGGGCAAGATCAAAAAACACGAGCTCACCAGAGCTGAGAAAGAAGCCGATAGGATCAAGCATGTGGATATCTGTGATGCCCATTCCTCACCGGTTTTCTTTACCTATCGCCATCGTGATGATATCGATGCTTTGGTAGAGCGGATTACCCAAACTGATGCTCCGGTTTATGATTTTGTATCCGACGATGGCATTAGCCATACCTTGTGGCTGATGAACTGCAAAGAAGACCAGTTTGTGATTGCCAATGCCTTTGCCAAAATGGATTGTCTGTATGTAGCAGATGGGCATCATCGCACTGCTTCTGCGGCAAAGGTTGGTTTGTTGCGTAGAGAGCAATATCCAAACTATACCGGAGATGAAGAGTTTAACTATTTTATGGCAGTCATATTCCCCGATAACCAGCTCAAGATTTTTGATTACAATCGGGTAGTGAAAGACCTCAATGGATACAGCAAGGAAGATTTTCTCTCCAAAGTAAGCGAGAAGTTTGAAGTCCTCGAAGCCAGTCAAAGCCCCTATTATCCAGAAGCTTTGCATAGCTTCGGAATGTATTTGGATGGCAAATGGTACCGTTTAATTGCCAAAAAGGGTACTTGGGATGAGACAAATGTAGTACAATCTTTGGATGTATCAATCATGCAGACCAATTTACTAGATCCTATCTTGGGTATCAAAGACCCTCGCACAGACAAAAGGATAGACTTTGTAGGTGGTATTCGGGGCTTGGAAGAGCTACAAAAACGCGTTGACAGCGGCAGGGAAGTAGTTGCTTTTGCCATGTATCCTACATCCATGGACGAGCTAATCGGAATTGCCGATGCAGGAGAAATCATGCCTCCAAAATCCACTTGGTTTGAGCCAAAGCTCCGTTCGGGACTTTTCATTCACCTTCTATCATAAATAGTGGGAGCCGAGGAAAAACGCCATAAAGATGAAAACCTATGATATCATAAGTCTGGGATGCCCCAAAAACCTCGTGGATAGCGAGGTTTTTGCGCATCTATTGGAACAAGCGGGATATGAGGAATCTCAAACCGAGTTCACCGAGCTTGTGTTAATCAATACCTGTGCTTTTTTACAAAGTGCTCTCAAAGAGTTTGATGAGATTCTGGCTTCGGTTGCTGAAACCAAAGCAAAGGGCTTGGTCGGCAAGATCATTGTGAGCGGATGTGTGATGAACCGGGCAGTGGAAGACTTTCGGGATATCTATCCCGAAGTTGATTTGTGGCTTCCGCTCAAGGATTTTTCGGCTTTTGCAAAATATTTGGGGATACCCGCCACAGACAAAGTGTCTAGGACAGAATTGGAACCCGCTCCCTATACCTATCTACGCATCAGTGATGGCTGTAACAACCGCTGTTCATATTGTGCCATACCCTCAATTCGAGGTTGTCTGAAGAGCCAGAAAATTGAAGATTTGGTAGCTGAAGCCAAAGCCCTGGAACAGCGCGGAGTCAAGGAACTGGTCTTGATCGCACAAGACACCTGTTCTTATGGGTTGGACATCTATGGCAAAAAAATGCTACCAGCATTGATCGCAGCACTGATCAAAGAATGCAACTATCAATGGTATCGCATCATGTATATGCATCCGGACAATTTTGAGCTTGAGTGGCTGGAGCTTTACCGCACCTATCCCAAGCTACTGCCATACTTTGAAATCCCAGTACAACACTTTAGTGAGCCAATTCTGCAAGCCATGAATCGAAAAACGAATGGGAAAAAGCTGATTGACCTCTTTGCCAGTATCCGCAAAGAATTACCCCAGGCTGTCTTTCGTACTACTCTGATCTGTGGTTTTCCTGGTGAAAGTCCCAAAGATTTTTCCGTGCTAAAGCAAGGCTTAATAGATGTCAAACCAATCTATGGCGGAGCTTTTGCCTTTTCATCAGAGCCGGGAACACCTGCTCATAATATGGCAAAAAGCCCTACACCGCAGACGGCAAAAAAGAGGAGCCGAGAGATTGAGCATTTGTTTATGACGCTGAGTGAAGCACAGCTTCAAAGCTATGTAGGCAAACAGCTTATGGTATTGGTTGAAGATGATTCGGATGATGGCGAAACCGTTGGTAGAGCATGGTTTCAAGCTCCTGAAATTGACGGATATGTAATTACCAATGGAGATAATCTTACCTTAGGTGATATGATCCTTGTCGAGATCGAGGATGCCATCGGCAATGATTTGTATGGATCAGTAGTAACCAAGAACAGGAAACAGAAAATATGAAAAAAATAGCACTTACCGGCATTAAACCAACCGGTATGCCACATTTGGGAAACTATATCGGAGCTATCAAACCTGCTTTGAAGCTTACCCAAAGCTGTGAAGCCAGATATTTTATCGCAGATTATCACGCTCTCAATGCCAACAAGGATCCCAAGTCTCTCAAAGCTATGATCATCGAAGTAGCTGCCGCTTGGCTGGCTGCCGGTCTCAATCCCGAAGAAGCAATGATCTACCGGCAATCCTTGGTGCCACAGACCTTTGAATTGCTTACGATCCTGCTTGCTTTTACTCCAAAGGGTTTGATGAACCGAGCGCATGCCTACAAGGCGATGATTCAAAAAAATCGTGAAGACGGTAACGATCCCGATGATGGCGTAAACATGGGGCTTTATACCTATCCAATTCTCATGGCTGCTGATATATTGCTCTTTGACACAGATTTTGTTCCTGTGGGCAATGATCAGTTTCAACATATCGAAATGGCTGTGGATATAGCCCAATCATTCAATTTTGTATATGGAGCGGAGGGTTTTAAGCTGCCCCAACCCTTTGCCACAGAAGATACCAAAACGCTCGTTGGGCTTGATGGTAGAAAGATGTCCAAGTCCTACAACAATACCATCCCGCTCTTCCTGCCAGAAAAGGATTTGAGAAAATTGGTCATGAAAATCGTCACCAATTCCCAAGAGATTCACGAACCCAAAGACCCGGACAGCTGCAATGTCTTCTCGCTATACAAGCATTTTGCAGATGACAACCAGATTGCAGATTTGGCAAATAGATACCGAGCCGGGGGGATGGGTTGGGGGCATGCCAAGCAAGAGCTGTTTGAAGTGATGAACGCAGTTTTGAGTCCCATGCGAGAAAACTATACAGAGCTTATGCAAAATCAAGATCAGATCGAGCGGATCCTTGAAGAAGGCTCTGCAAAGGCTCGCGAACTGGCAGCTCATAAGATTGCTGAACTACGCAAAATAGTTGGGATCGACTAAGCCCAAAAGGCTCCTCCCACCATACTCATGAAAAAATAACTTTACAGAATCGAACTGCTTTTTTGATTGTGGTTTCGAAACTAAAGGCAATAGCCTTTGGCGATAGCGACAAGGAAATGCTATGAAAAAATACCTGCTTATCTTGTTTGCCCTGTATTGTATAGGGCTTTTTGCACAACGAACAGACCTGAATACTGCTTCGTTGGCAGAGCTGATGCAGCTACCGGTTTCACCTCAGCAAGCAGCGGATATTTACGAATACCGAGAGTACATCGGATATTTTAAAAATATCTTTGAGCTAAGGTCTGTCAAGTCCATTGATCAGATGACTTTGGACAAGCTGAAACCTTTGGTGGTTGTATCACTTTATGTTGAGACGGACGATGCTGCGTTGCGCCGTGCGGAAATCAGAGATTTGATTGAAAGGCTGGATTCCAATGAAGGTGCCTCCGAAGGAATGGCTGATGTCTGGGAAGACTATCTGATGACTCCCCAAAACATTAACCGGATGCACTTTGACGATATTATCAGTCTTCCCAACGTCTCTCCAGTTGATGCCGTAGCCATTTTAAGGCGTGTTGCAAGAGGAGATTCAATCAATGATATGCGTGACCTACGCAATACGGTTGGGCTCTCACATTATGGTTATACAAACCTGAGGAACTATGTTTATTACAAAGAACCTCCCGTGAAAAACCGCTTTTATGCAGATGCGCAGCTTACATACAACACTCGTTATTATGATGAAGGCAGTACGGATATGCTGCACGAATCTATACTGCGAAACGACTACAATTTTGCTACCGTAGTCCCACGCGAAAAGAATACCTCCTATTGGGGCTACTTCAATCTCGACCGGCTTGATCCTGATATCTATGCCAAGCTGAGAATCCGTTATGGAAACAACTTCAAAGCTGGAATTATGCACTATAGTCCCAAAGGAGAAGATTCCATTGACCAAAAAAGTAGCGAAGAGATCATGAAGGATGCCAAAGCCTTTGCCGGCTACGAAAATACACATATTCCCATGTTAAACAACACTTCCTTGAAGGTCTATGCCGGTAACTACCGCGCTACCTATGGTGAAGGTTTGGTGATGGAAAATACGGATTTCTATAGTGCCAGAAAGACTGGTTATGGCTTCAGCAAGAGAATCTTGGGAATCTCGCCAGACCTTTCCCGAACCCAAGAATATGCTCTCAGAGGTGCTGCCTTAGAGCTTACAAATCCATACTTTGGGGCTTCATTTTTTGTCTCTCAAGACGATAAGGATGCCCTGATGTACGTAAATGCCGATGGCTCCAATGTCCTCAGAGACAAGTATGGCAATGACGTTTTTATCGATAGCGAGGGAAAGCACTATTACCGGGATCGCAATACCGGAGCTGCCATCTACCAGTATGCCGATAGCACTGGTGCAGCCGTTCATGGGGACAAGAACAAGGTTTTCTCTTACATAGTGCCCACCATTCGCTTTAGCAATGAGGAATTGCTGGGTGCGGAAGCACACTTTAATAATGAGCTAAGCTTGGGGGCTGCCTATGCCACTGGCTATCTTAATCTTGCCCAACGTAAGGATGCCATCAAAGAAAAACTATGGGGTACGCATCTCCAAGTTTCGCCGGTAATAGGTACCAAGCTAGGGTTTACTACTTATACCGCTTTGTATGACAATGCTCATTTTGTAGTACCCAAATGGAATCAGTTAGGTTCGCTCTTGATCCGTGATTCATATTACTACAAGGTGATGAAGATTATGGATAGCGAGATAGCGTCTCTGTATAATACACAGACCGATACCTATAGCCGAGACTACCGCAGAGTGATTGGATTTGATGCGCATACCGTTATCGGCAATACCTCCATCCAAGGTGAATATGCAGAGCTCAGTGTTGACGGGAAAGATTCCAAGTTAGGAGATGATCCCAAGGCATTTTTAGTTAGTGCCTATACCCAATATGAAAACCTTTACTTCCTTACATTGGTCAGGAACTACGATCTGGGCTTTGATAATCCCTATAGCAATGCCTTTAGCGAGCATAATAGATTCAACGATACAGTCGTAGAAAAGTATATGTACGCTCTTACCAATCCCTTGATCTCGGATATCTATCAAAACTCCTCGCAAGCTCAACCCGAAAGAGGTGTTTACTTTGAGACCAGATATCGTTTTAACAACTTTTTCACGGTGGGCAGGAGCTATCTTGATCTCTTTGAAAGGCTCTCCGATCATCGTAGAACAGCCAGATTCCAGACCGAGCTGGAGTTTAGACCTCTCTTTCAGCTTGCCCTCCGGCTCAGATACAAAAACCAAGTTAACAGGTATGATGACTTTGCCGATAGGGGAGTTTCAAAGACCAACGAATATACCATCAGCACTCGTACCTTCCTCTCTGCTAGGGATTTCCTGGAATTTGAATACCGCTACAACACCGTTTTGATGCCACCTTATACCTCGCTTACCAATCCTGCTCAATCAGGATACAATTCCATGGCTGGAGCAACATCCTTGTTGGTTGGTGATTATATCGGTGTCAACTACACGCACAACTTCAATCAAAACCTCAAGCTCCAAGGCTCATTCATCTACTGGTTTGGGCATGGGATTTCGCATTGGGATTGGGAAGATATGGAAATTGATTTCATGGGAGACAAGGGCGCTAAAGCATGGGTAGCCATTCATAGCAGAGTATCCCAAAACATGTACCTTTCGATGAAATTAAAAAACAAGACCTATCAAACCAAAGAACTTAGACTGAGAGAAAACAATGAGCCAGTGGAGGGGGATAACTACTTCCGCCGGGTCGATAAGAGTGAAAACACCGTACGCTTAACCCTTGATTATCGCTTCTAACATGGAGGTATCATGTTATCATATAAATCTTTGAAATATGTATCACTACTCGGAATCATGATTCTGGGTACAACCCTATCTTTTGCCTTTTCGATTACGGATACTGTCCATGGCAACAAGCTTCAATCCCTTGACCCCCGAGCCTTGGCTATGGGATCTGCTTCTGCATTCAACGATCAGAATGCCTTTGCCATCAGTGTCAATCCGGCAAATCTGACCCTTATGAAAAAGTACTTTGGCATCCAATTGAGCTCCAGCTTTACCCGCAATGAAGACAATCGCTCCGTACCACTGTATAATTCCTTTGATAACTATGTTGATGATGCCGTGTACAGCTCCAATACCAATGTCTTCGACAATTATGCAGGAGCAATCTACGCTTCGCTAAACAGCCTTTCCCATACGGCTGGTTTGGGGTTTTACTACAAGCCACTTCTGAGTTTTGATGGCGATTATAGCGAGCAAGTAAGAAACAACTATGGCACGGATAACGATACCTATCCAGAGATCATCGCGATGAACCAGATCAATAGCAAAGGCGTCTTGGAGCAGAAAGGTATCGTATATGCCATGGGGATAGATTTGGGCGAAATCTCATCCATCCACTTCGGATTTGACTATTCTCTCATGGATGGAAGGATAGACCACAAGAAATCCATTTTGTGGACAGATGTGGCAAAGAACACTGTCGCAGCAATAAACTCAAGTTTCCTGCTTCCGGATGTGATAGATTCCATGCGCACCCGCATCAATGGCTACCAAGTAAAGCTTGGTACGACTATCAAGCTAAACAATCGTCTGGGTATTGGAATAGTTTATACACCCAAGGCAATGTTAGATAGCAAGGGCTCGGTTTCGATGTTTCGTAGTCCCAGTACCGTAAACACCATTGGGTATTATCTATCCAGTGATTTTGAGCAAGACTATATCCTTCCCGCAGAGGCTCGTTTGGGGCTTAGCTACAAACCCCAAAACATCATGCGTACTTGGTTTAATACCGACATCGAGTATGTACAATGGAGTGATATCGACAAGGCTTACGACGATGTCTTCAATCTCTATTGTGGCGTAGAACACCATCTGGAAAACCGTCTCCCCTTGCGTCTGGGATTTCAGGCTTACAATTCTTATCTGGTTGCCAATGATATAGATGCAGAAGGGAATAGTATCATCATAGCAAAGAATATTCTCACCCCCTCCATCACTGGTGGAAGCAGCATCGATCTTGCCAAAAACCTCAAGCTGGATCTGGGCTTTTCATATAGCTTCCGTGAGTATGAAGCCCTTGATATGTTTGGCGATACCTTTTATAACGATCGCAACCACACAGGTCATAGCACATCGCTGTTATGGCGCAATCCCCAATATCTTAGCTTCGTTGATCGGGGCTGGGAAAACCCAGACAAGGTAAGAGAAAACTTTATCTCTCTCAATACCGCTCTTAGTTTCACATGGTAAGGATATGAAAAAGCAGATATTGTTTTTTGCAGTGGCATTAATCCTTTTTCTGCCACTTGCGGCAAAGGAGCTCAAGCTCGATCTATTGTTCACCAATGACGTTCATGGTGGCATAGACCGCTCCCAAGCTACCTTTATCAATCCAAATTTCCCTCCCCAGTTGGGAGGTGGTGGATCTGCCGCCACAATGATCAAGCACGTGCGAAGCTTGGCAAACCAAAAGCGCAGTAGCCTGCTCTTGGATGCTGGTGATTTCTTTCAGGGACGCCCAGTTGGTACGGTTACAAATGGTGTGGCAGTAATCGAATATATGAATGCCGTAGGTTATGATGCCATGACTTTGGGAAATCATGAGTACGACGTAAACGAGGAAACCCTCGTAGCAACTCTTGAACAGGCAAATTTCCCGATTTTGGGCTCCAATGTGATCGACAGACGTACCGACGAAGTGGTGTGGTATGCCAGACCCTATATTATTTTGGAACGCTTGGGTCTAAAGATCGGTATCCTCGGCGTTACTACTACAGATACAGAAAAAATGAGCTTCCCCGAGAATATCAAAACTGTGCGCTTTCTCAATGAAAAAGAGACCACTCAAAAGTATGTAAAGATTTTGAGGGAACAAGAAAAAGTGGATATCGTGATCCTTTTGGCTCATGCCGGGCTACCCTACGAACCCACCACCGGATTCCTCAACCGCTATGATGCCAAGGGAAATCCAAAGAATGAAAAGCGACTTGGGAACTGGGGTTATGATACCCAAGAACTTGCCAGAGAAGTTTCCGGAATCGATATCATCGTGGGTGGACACATGCACAAGGGCTTTGCCGAACCTTGGATAGACCCTGTAAATCATACTATGGTCGTTCAGGGCTATGCCTATGGATCAGGCGTTGGTTGGATTACTCTTAATATCGATCCCCAAACAAAATCCATTACCGGATACGATAAGGCAGCAGTGCGAGAAGGTGTATTGGTTACACTCTTTGAAGACCAGTTTATTCCAGACCCAGAAATTGCGCCCATGATCGCAAAACATGTCGAGATTGCCGAAGCCGGCATGGATGAAATTGTAGGCAACGCAGGAGTCTATTTATCACGAGTCAATGTCGATGCCCAATCCCTGATGGGAAATACCGTTGTCGACGCCATGCGTTTTCGTACTGGTGCAGATTTTTCCTTTATCAATCTCGGTGGTATCCGTAGTGATATCAAGCAAGGACCTGTAACCTATAGAAGTATCTTTGATGTGATGCCTTTTGACAACTTGGTGATTAGTTTCACCTGTAACGGTGAATTCCTCAAGCGCATCATTGAAACCCGTGTAGCAGACTCTCGTGCCGGGTTGATAGTATCCGGAGTTAAAGTAATTTACTCTAAAAAAAGACCCAATTATGATCGCGTTTCCGAGCTACTCATCGATGGTAAGCCATGGGATCCACAAAAGATGTACACCGTGACCACCACCGATTTCCTGATG
>Ga0116204_1000221_pt1 | contig 31008 bp, 21 predicted proteins | sample LakKivwa52mmetaG_FD_94481 | JGI IMG/M metagenome (GOLD analysis project Ga0116204, IMG submission 94481) | Anoxic lake water microbial communities from Lake Kivu, Rwanda to study Microbial Dark Matter (Phase II) - Lake Kivu water 52m metaG | ecosystem: Environmental > Aquatic > Freshwater > Lake... | reverse complement strand
TACTATGAACCTGAGTTTAAAAGTGGTAACTACGGTACTGAACAATGCACCCAGCGCTAATTCTGCAATATTTAAATACTGCGCAGAAATTTCCGACTAGGCTTTTTTGCTGTCTATTTTATCTGCAGTAAAAATCTTCGCCTTGTTGTTCAACTTCCCATTTTGGCGGCTGTTTTAACTCTTCACTGATATCTTTGAGTATAGCTTCAGCCGATATGTTTTCTGCTTCAGCGGTATGAGGCCTCTGCCGAGTAATTAATGAAGCCATATTATCGGCCACTTTTTCCAGTACTTCTGCTGCCACGCCAGCTTTTACTAAGGCGTCATAGTCATCAAATGACTGTTTCAGATAAGACTGCGTATTCTCATTAAAAACTCTACGCGCCTCACCATTATCATTTTTATCTATCGCGTATCTAAATGCATCCGCATACATCTGCAAGACATCTCTCACATCAGGCTGACATTCATGAGTTCTTTTGATTGATTGTGTATTCCCATACATGTCTCTATAAGTTATAACACGCATATCATCAGATACAACAACATCACTCCCTGCAGACATATCATCTCCTTATCTGTATCCATTCTGAACAATACCATTCTAAAAATGCCCATACGTTAGACGATTGATTCAAATAAAATTTAAGGGAAAAAATACCATTTTATTTGCCGGCATTCAGGTGTATCAAGACCTAGTAAACCCATAATTAATAGACAACATGTAGATTTAATTATTTCGGGTAAAATGCAGCCTTTGTATTTTTAACTGCATCCATTACTTATGTCTCTGCAAGAAGAAATCTCGAAACGCCGTACCTTCGCCATTATTTCGCACCCGGATGCGGGTAAAACCACCTTAACCGAAAAGCTGTTGTGGTTCGGCGGCGCCATTCAGGTGGCCGGTGAAGTGCGTGGCAGAAAAGCGGCGCGTCATGCCACTTCGGACTGGATGGAGCTGGAAAAGCAACGCGGCATTTCCGTGACATCATCCGTGATGCAATTTCCTTATCGCAGTCACATGATTAATCTGCTGGACACACCGGGCCACGATGACTTCTCTGAAGATACCTATCGCACGCTAACCGCAGTGGATTCTGCCGTGATGGTGATTGACTCGGTGAATGGCGTTGAAGCACAGACCATTAAACTACTCAACGTATGCCGTATGCGTGACACCCCGATTATTACTTTCATTAACAAGCTGGATCGCGAAAGCCGCGCGCCCATTGAACTCTTGGATGAAATCGAAACCACATTGGGTATGGAGTGCGCACCCATTACTTGGCCGATTGGTATGGGCAAGACTTTCCGCGGGGTTTATCACCTCTACAACGATGAAGTGGCATTCTTCGACCCGCGTGCAGAAAAAGGCACTTCAGAAATCATCAAAGGTTTGGATAACCCGCGCCTGGATGAATTATTAGGCCATCAAGTTGAGGAATTGCGTATGGATATTGAACTGGTGCGCGGCGCTTCACACAGCTTTGATAAAGCGCGCTATCTGAGCGGCAAGCAAACGCCTGTATTTTTTGGCTCCGCCATTAACAACTTTGGCGTGCAATCCCTGCTGGATGCTGTAGTTGACCTATCTCCACCACCCCAACCACGCAACACAGCAACACGCTCCGTTGCAGCAGATGAAGCCAAGTTTTCGGGGTTTGTGTTCAAAATTCAAGCCAATATGGACCCGAAACACCGTGACCGTATTGCATTTTTACGTGTGTGTTCCGGCCGTTTCGAGCGCGGTATGAAAGTCAAACAAGTGGCCAGCGGCAAAACCTTAAGCGTGAACAATGCCATTACCTTTATGGCGCAAGACCGCACCACCATGGATGAAGCGTACTCCGGCGATATTATCGGCATCCCTAACCACGGTACCGTAAAACTGGGTGACACCTTTACCGAAGGCGAAAACCTCAAATTCATCGGTATCCCATCGTTTGCACCCGAGTTCTTCCGCCGCGCACGCATCAAAAACCCGATGAAAATGAAGCAGCTGCAAATCGGCCTTAAACAACTGGCAGAAGAAGGCGCAGCACAGCTATTCCGCCCTCTTCTATCCAACGACCTGATTCTGGGTGCGGTAGGCATGCTGCAATTTGATGTGGTAGCGCACCGCCTGGAACATGAGTACGGCGTAGATATGGTGTTTGAACCTTACGATTGTTACACCGCACGCTGGCTGCATGGCAAAGATGCTGACCTGAAAGCGATTGCCGATAAATATGGCTTTAACGTAGCTTTGGATGGCGCGGATGATTATGTCTATCTGGCGCCTAACCGCGTGAACCTACAGATGGCGCAGGAACGCTATCCGGATATCACATTTAAAGAAACCCGTGAAATTGCTTAACATCGTCATTCCGGCCTCTGCCGGAATGACGGGATACCAACTTAATGCTACCCTGCCCCTGCGAAAGCGGCAAACACTATGCCAAATGCTGCGAGGTTTATCACCTAGGCACCGCTGCCCCGTCTGCGGAGGCACTGATGCGCTCGCGTTACAGCGCTTACGCGCTACTATCGGAAAAGCCCGATCTGCAGGGTTATCTGCTGCTGACATGGCATCCGGAAAGCAGACCGGAGCATTTAGAGGCTGAATCTGCCATCAAATGGTTGGGGCTGCAGGTGAAACGCTACCAAACATTAGATGCAGATCATGCGATTGTAGAATTTGTCGCCCGCTACAAATTCACAGATAATTTTGGTGGAAAAGCTGAAAGACTTCACGAGACCAGCCGTTTTGAGCGTATCGAAAACCGCTGGTATTATCTTGATGGAAAATTTGACTAATACACGCCATTCCGGTGTTTACTCAAGCGCTCTCAAAGGCCTCGCATAGTTGGCTCAATAGCTGACCGTAAATAGGCAGAATGTCTTCTGTGCTATGTGGGCTTTCATCATCCGTACCGGCAATCACAAATGCTATCACCAGTTTATCGAGGTTTTCCCTGAATTCCTGCCAGTGTTCCGCCTGCGCTTCTGCAATTAACTTAAATTTGTTAAAACCAGCTTCGATAATTTCAATTAACTCAGCTTCTGGCAGGCCTGCAAATAGTGTTTTAGCGATGGTTACCTGCGCTCTGGCGAAATCCGGCTGAATATCCTCGCGTGCTAAAGGTGTGCTGAAGAATGCGTATGCCAGCAATGCAAAAGTTTGATAAACGCTCAGCATATCAAAATTTTCAGTGCGTTCTTCCAGCGGGGAGCGCTCAGCCGCCTGAATGGCCTTAAAAGTAACATAGCAGCTCAAATAATCCGCGGCATTCAGCGCATCATATTCATCCAGATTCGTATTCGGCGTTTCATCATCACGTGCGGTTGATGCCAGACACAGCGCATGCAGAAGTTTTAAACGTTGTGAAAATGTTGTTTGCATAATGAATATTCCAATTCAAATTTTAAAAATCTAAAACACTATTTAACCGCAGATATCACTTAACCACAGGTATAACCGTAAAGGTCATCATCGCTCCTCTAAAGCTCTAAAGCCCAAAGTGGAAATATGAAACGCCGATGCACGCTGATGTTATAAATCAAGCGGTCTTAACACTGGACACAAGTAAATCAAGTTTAATCCAGTTTTTTGGTTTGTTTTTATCTGCGTTTATCGGCGTGCATCGGCGGCTAAAATAAAAATTTTAATCTATCGCAGGCAAGGCTTCCAACCGCTCATGCAATTCCAGCCAACGCTCTTCTGCTGCCTCAAGTTTGCCATTCAATTCTGCCTGCATTTTCAATAACTGCTGCAACTCGGTTTTGTCACTCGCACTATACAGTGCGGTATCGTTTAATCGCTCATCGCAGGCTTGTTTATCCGTTTGCATCTGCGCCATATTCCGCTCAAGCTGCTCCAGCTCTTTCAACAATGGTCTGCGCTCTGCAATTCTCGCTTGTCGCTCCGCCTTATTTTGCGCCCTGTCATTTTTGGTAGCCTTAGCCGGCAATTCCAACTGTGCCGCTTGCTTTTCCTGTAAGCGCTGCGCATTGAGCCATTGACTGTAGTCATCTAAATCACCATCAAATACTGCAACCTTGGCATCTGCCACCAGCAAAAACTGATCGCAGGTCGCACGCAGCAGTGCACGGTCATGTGAAACCAAAATCACCGCACCTTCAAAATCCTGCAATGCCAAAGTTAAAGCATGGCGCATTTCCAAATCCAGATGGTTAGTAGGCTCATCCAGCAGCAATAAGTTCGGGCGCGTCCAGATTAACAAAGCCAGCGCCAGCCTGGATTTTTCACCTCCGGAGAAATTGGCACAGGGCGTCAACGCCATGTCACCCCGAAAATCAAACCCACCCAGATAATTCAAAAATTCCTGCTCGCGTATTTGCGGGTCAAGCTTTTGCATATGCTGCAACGGAGATTCATCCGGGCGTAACTGCTCCAGCTGATGCTGGGCAAAATAGCCGATTTTTAAATCCTTGCCTTCGACACGCTTGCCGGAAAGTGGCACCAACTCCTGCGCTAATAGCTTAATCAATGTGGTTTTACCTGCACCGTTTTTGCCCAGCAAACCGATGCGCTCACCAGGGCGCACTGCCAGTTCAATTCGGCTAATAAGCGCCTGGCCGCCATATCCCACCGCCATATCATCTAACACCAGAAGGGGGTCAGGTGCAGCCAGCGGAGCTTTAAACTCAAAACTGAACTGAGAATCCACATGAGCGGCAGAAATCACTTCCATACGCTCCAGCGCTTTAATACGGCTTTGTGCCTGGCGCGCTTTGGTGGCCTGCACTCTAAAACGGTCAATATAACTTTGCAGATGAGCAACCTTGCGCTGCTGCTTATCAAACATCGCTTGCTGCAAGGCCAATTTTTCTGCGCGTTGACGTTCGAAATCAGAATAGCCGCCGCGATAAAGCGTGAGCGTCTGTAGCTCAATGTGCGCAATATGATTCACAACCGCATCCAGAAAATCACGATCATGCGAGATCAAAAACAAGGTACCGCGATAACTCTGCAACCAGCCCTCTAGCCAAATCACCGCTTCCAGATCCAGATGGTTGGTGGGCTCGTCCAGCAGCAGTAGATCGGAGCGGCACATCAATGCGCGCGCCAGATTCAAACGCACACGCCAACCACCGGAAAAGGTCGCCACTGGCTGCCGCATTCCAGACTGGCTAAAACCAAGACCATCTAGCAGCTCTGCCGCGCGCGCTCTGGCACTGTAACCGCCAATGTCACTCAGGCGCTGATGTAACTCCGCAATCAGTTCACCTTGATGTTCGGCTTCGGCATGCTGCAGGGCAGCCTCGATTTCACGCAGCTCCACATCGCCATCCAGTACAAACTCGATGGCAGGCAATGGCAGCGCCGGAGTTTCCTGCGCCACATGCGCTACTACCCAGCTTGCAGGCATTTCAAAATCACCCTTTTCAGGGTGCAGCTCACCGCGTAGCATTGCGAACAATGACGACTTACCAGCGCCGTTAGCGCCGGTCAGGCCAACCTTGTGACCTTGATGCAATTGCAAGGTCGCATCCTGCATCAGTACTTTTGTGCCACGTGTGAGTGTGAGTTGCTTAAATTGAATCAAAGGACTTTACTTTTAAACGAATGAAGTTATTTTTTAAAACGCGATGCACATCCAGAAATACGAATCACGCGCGGTCAACCCGAATCGAACAAGGTCGCTATTTTAAATGAATCCGGCATCTATGCCTGTAATTCTTTTATCAGCATATGCATGAGCTCATTTGAAACTGCATCTTATTCACCCGATGCTTAATCGCATATGTGCAGATATTCAAGTAAAATGATTTTCATCCAAAAACTCTAATCATCAATTCAAATAATGCTCAAAAAATCACTGTTATGGTTTTGGCGCTCGCTATTGTGGCTGCTGGCTGCAGCCTTGGTCATGATGGTGATTACAGCTATCGCCATACAGTTTTGGGTGATGCCCAATATCACCCAGTACAAAAATACCATCGCAACCCTCGCAAGCAAGGCCATTCAGCAAAAAGTCGCGATTGGTGACATTAAAGCCGGCTGGTCGGGCATTAACCCTCATCTGCAGCTCAACAATATTGATATTTATGACGCGCAAAATCGCCCCGCACTCACCCTAAAAAAAACCGACTTATTAATCTCCTGGTTAAGTCTGCCGATGTTAGAGCCGCATTTGGCCAAACTTGCCATTCACGCCCCAGAACTCACTATCAGGCGCAGCAGCAGTGGAGAAATTTTTATTGCCGGCATCAGCGTCGGTGGCAAATCAGAGCCTGCATTCGCCAATTGGGCATTACGGCAGAATCTGGTAGAAATTGATGAAGCCAAAATTCTCTGGCTGGATGAGCAGCGAAATGCGCCCGTACTGAGTCTAAACCGATTCAACCTGCAGGTCGCCAGCTCACTTTGGCGTGGCTTGGTCAAAAACCACCGCATCAGTATCAGCGCCATCCCTTCCGTAGGGAGCACCAGCCCGATATTGATGCATGCCAATTTTTATGGCAACGATGTTGCTCAAACTCAGGATTGGGATGGCACAATAGATTTAAATTTCAAAAACACGGATTTAACTGCCTTCAAAATCTGGCTGGACTACCCTATCGATATTCATAGCGGCATAGGCAGCGTAGATGTGAAACTTAAATTTGCCCAGCATCGTGTGTTGTCCGTGCTGAGTGATAGCGTGGTTCAGAATCTGCAACTGCAAAGTAGTCCGGCACTTAGCCCGGTGCGATTGAAACAGCTGTCCAGTCAGATCAATTGGGAAAACCTCGACCAACCTTCCCTGCTTACCGGCAACAAATACGCTGATGGCTATAAAGTTTCGGTGAATAAGTTATCTGCAATGGCGGACAATGGTCTGGAAATCAAAAATCTCAGGGCTGAATTCTCCAATATGAGTGCCGGTAAGAAAACTCTAAACCTGCAGGTGGCGAAACTTGATCTGACACCACTTCAAGATTACATCCCACTGTTACCGGTTAATGAGTCTATACGTGAACAAATTAGCGCCGCCAGCCCGCAAGGTCGGTTAGAAAATCTGTATATCAGCTGGGCTGCCAACAAGGAGCAAACGACAAGCTACCAAATCAATTCAAAATTCAACCTGCTTGGCATGCAGTCACAGCAGCAGATTCCAGGTTTTACCAATCTGGGAGGAGAAATCAAAGCTACGCAAAAAGGCGGACAAGTCATATTCAATACCGCGCGTGCCGAACTGAATTTTAAGGATATTCTGCGTTGGCCGGTGCCGATTGACCGCATGCAAGGCAAGCTGGCATGGACAATTAAGGATAATGTCACTGAAATCACTGTACGCGATCTGCAATTAAGCAACCCACATTTATCAGGCACGCTCAACGCCAGTTACCTGATGGATGGCATCAAAAACGGTTATCTAGATTTATCAGGCCAGTTCAGCAATGGCAACGCGAAATTTGCCTCTTTTTATTACCCGATTATTCTGGGAGAAACCACCCTGCATTGGCTGGACACTTCCATTCTTGCCGGCAATGCACAAAATGTGCAGCTCGCGGTAAAAGGCCGGCTAGCAGACTTTCCATTCGTCAATCGCCAAAATCAGCTGGATGAAAATCTAGGCATATTCCGTGTCAGCGCCAAGCTCAGTGATGTGCTGTTGGAATACGGCACTGGCTGGCCAGTCATCGATAAACTAGGAATGGACTTGCTGTTCGAAGGCAAGCGTATGGAATTGAATTCCACCACCGGCAACATACTGGGTAATAAAATTATCAAAAGTAAAACCATCATTCCGCAACTGGATGCAGATTCACCCGTGTTGAGTGTTGAGGCTGAAGTAGTGGGATCAGTCAGCGATGGTATTCAATTTGTGAACAAAAGTCCGGTGCGAGACACGACTCAGGGATTTACCGACCACCTAAGCACAGCGGGTCGCGGCAAATTGAACCTCAACCTGAAAATTCCGCTGCAGAATTTGGAAGCTTCGCAATATAAAGGCCTATATCAAATTGCGAACGGTCAGCTGGAAAGTCCGGACATTCCGGCACTGACACAAATTAACGGCAATCTGGAATTTACTGAAACCAGTCTCAATGCTAAAAACATCAGAGCAGTTGCATTTGGCTCACCTTTAACTTTCAATTTAAGCTCAGGTAAAGATAAAGCCATCCGCGTTGACGCACGCGGCAAACTCAGCGAAGAAACGCTCAGGCAAATGCTGCGTGAGCAAAATTTGAATAAACTCTCCAGCTACGTTAGCGGCAGCACAGAGTGGACTGGCCGCATATTGATACAAAAACCGCGAGTAAATCTAAGTCTGCGTTCAGATCTGAATGGACTTAGCCTGCGCTTTCCTGCCCCGCTCAACAAGGGTGCTGATCAGCTGATCAGCCTGCGACTGGATAAAAGGCAAGATAGCAACAATGACCAGATTTTCATTAACTACGGCAATAAAATCAGTGCAAAAATTGCCCGCATTACGGAAAACAACAAAACCAGACTGCAATCAGCCGATATCCGTTTTAATAGTGATAGCCCTTATTCTGACAATGATGCTGAGCTGAGCCCAGATCATCGCAGTGCAGGCATTGCTTTAAGCGGCAGGCTGGATTATCTGGACGGCGATGCATGGCGATATGTCTTGAAGAATCTCAGTAGTGACGGCAAGCAGAGCGTACCCATTACAATCAAGCGCACCGCACTCGATATTGATGCGCTGGATATTTTTGACCGCCGCATCAACCAGCTAAAAATTAGCAATATCGCTAATAAAAACGGCTTACAAATTAACCTGCAGAGCCGTGAAATCAGCGGTGATATTCAATGGCTGCACCAAAACAACGGCAAACTGCTTGCTCGTCTCAGCAACCTGACCATTCCTGAAAATGCACCTGACCGCATCTCTGCGGGCAGTGAAGCGTCAAGGGTTACAGACTCAAATAGCTATCTCGTTAAACAAAAACAGGACTATCCTGCGCTTGATATCACTGCAGAAAAATTTGAATTCGATAAAAAGAATTTCGGCCGTTTAGAGCTCATTGCCTTTCCTCAAGAGGATAACTGGAATATCCAAAAACTCATGATCAGCAGCAGCGATGGCACTATCAGTGGCGATGGACAATGGAACAACTGGACCAGAAGTCCCAACACTGCGCTTAATGTCGATTGGAATATTAAAGATTTAGGCAAAACACTGAAGCGCTTTGGGTATCCGGACACGGTAAAAGATGGTGAAGGTGAACTAAAAGGCAGATTAAGCTGGCCTGGCAGCCCAACGCAGTTTGATACAACCCGGTTGAACGGTGAACTGGCATTTGACATGCGCAAAGGGCAAATTCTGCAAGTGCAGCCTGGCGTGGGTCGCTTATTAGGTTTGGTGAGTCTGCAAAGCCTGCCAAGGCGCCTTACCCTTGATTTCAGGGATCTATTTAGTAACGGGTTCGCTTTTGACAAAATCAACGCAACCGTTAAAATCAATCAAGGCGTGATGCGCAGCGATAACTTCGTAATGTCGGGCCCTGCGGCAGATGTTCAGATTAAAGGTGAAACTAATCTCGAAAAAGAAACTCAGCATCTTTATGTGAAAGTGTTGCCGCGTATAAGTGACAGCGTTTCATTAGCCGCACTCGCTGGTGGCCCGCTCGCAGGCGCAGTGGCATTTTTGGCACAGAAGGTGCTCAAAGATCCATTAAACAAGATTGTTTCGACTGAATATGAAATTGTCGGCACTTGGGACAACCCGCAGGAAGTCAAAGCCGCTGATAGCAACAAACCTAAAGTGAACAACGGCTTTATGCGTTAGTTTGGCTCTGAGAGATATTTTAGTTAATCACTTCATTTGGAATAAAAAATGGTAATTACCTCACGCTTAAAAACAACAAAAGCCAAAATCAGCGAAGTCAATGTCAACAAGGACATTATTAAGATAGCGGCGATTCAAATGGCATCAGGCCCTAATGTAGGCGCGAACTTAAGTGAGGCGGAGCGTCTGATAGAAATTGCAGTTAATCAAGGCGCCAAGTTAATTGCTCTGCCCGAATATTTTGCCATCATGGGCTTAAAAGATACGGACAAAGTAAAAGTACGTGAAGAACTTGGTCATGGGCAAATTCAAGATTTTTTAAGCAGCACCGCCAAAAAACATAAAATCTGGCTGATTGGCGGCTCGATTCCGCTCGCCTGTAGCGACGCTAAAAAGGTGCGTAATAGCTGCCTGGTCTACGACGATAAAGGCAAATTTGTAGCGCGCTACGACAAGATCCATTTATTCGGGCTAGATTTAGGCAATGAGCATTATCACGAAGAGCAAACCATTGAGCCCGGCAACAGCATCCAGGTTGTGAACACGCCTTTCGGCAAAATTGGCTTATCCATCTGCTACGATTTGCGCTTCCCTGAGTTGTATCGCGCCATGGGTGAGGTCAACATGATCGTCGTGCCATCCGCGTTTACCGACACCACCGGCAAAGCACATTGGGAATCGCTTATCCGTGCACGCGCCATTGAGAACTTGAGTTATGTGATTGCCCCTGCTCAGGGCGGCTATCACATTTCCGGTCGCGAAACGCATGGCAACAGTATGATAGTTGACCCATGGGGTGTAGTTCTGGATAGGCTGCCACGCGGATCAGGCGTGGTAATGGCGACCATGAATCCTAAATATCAGGCCAGTCTGCGCAACAGTTTGCCTGCACTGCAACATCGCACCATTAAAGTGGTCAATCCCTAAAGGGCAGTAAAACCGCCAAAGGTTACAGAACATTGAGCGTTTAGATAAAACAGAATTGAATACATGAAAACAGACCACATTCCCAGCAGTTCCAACCCAATCAAAGGCTCACACTTTGATGAAGCCACGCAGGCATTGCTTGCACCTGCTAGCCTGGATATAGGCAAACTGCAAGGCGTACTGGGTGACATGATGTCGCATAAAATTGATTATGCCGACTTATATTTTCAGTATAGCCGCAGCGAAAGCTGGGGGCTGGAAGAAGGCCAGGTGAAATCAGGCAACTTCTCCATCGACCAAGGGGTAGGTGTACGCGCAGTCAGTGGCGAAAAAACCGCCTTCGCCTACTCTGATGACATCAGCCTAGAAGCTTTGCAGCAAGCCGCAAAAGCCACTAAATCCATTGCGAGTTTGGGTAATCAGCCCGCATCCAATGCAATCGTGACAGCGCAGGCTGCACCCCTATATTTGCCGCATGACCCGATTGCATCGCTATCTGCAGAAGCCAAAGTGAAACTGCTGGAACGCCTTGAGGCTTATGCCAGAAAACTTGACCCGCGTATCTCACAAGTGACCGCCTCTATTGCCGGAGAATATGAAGTTGTCATGGTGGCACGTCATGATGGCGTCATGGCAGCCGACGTGCGCCCGCTGGTTCGCGTTGGCATCAATGTCATTGCTGAAAGTAATGGCCGCCGTGAGCAAGGTTCCGCAGGTGGTGGCGGTCGCTTTGATTATGGTTATTTCACGGATGAAGTGCTGCAAAGTTATGCGCAAAAAGCCGTGCATCAAGCGCTGGTTAATCTGGAAGCACGGCCTGCCCCGGCAGGCAGTATGACGGTGGTGCTGGGTGCAGGATGGCCGGGTATTTTATTACATGAAGCGATAGGTCACGGCCTGGAAGGTGACTTTAACCGCAAAGGCAGCTCCGCGTTCAGCAACATGATTGGCCAGCAGGTTGCCGCCAAAGGTATTACCATAGTCGATGATGGTACGATTGCTGACCGCCGCGGATCCCTCACCGTAGACGATGAAGGTAATCCCACCAGTAAAACCGTACTGATTGAAGACGGCATATTGCGCGGCTATATTCAAGATACGCTCAACGCACGGCTCATGAACATGCCGATTACCGGCAACGCACGTCGCGAAAGCTATGCACATATTCCTATGCCGCGCATGACCAATACTTACATGCTCAACGGCAGCACACCGCCTGAAGAGATTATTAAATCTGTCAAAAAAGGTCTGTATGCTGCTAACTTTGGTGGCGGCCAAGTTGATATTACCAGCGGAAAATTCGTGTTTAGTGCCGCTGAAGCGTATATGATTGAAGATGGCAAAGTTACTTACCCGGTTAAAGGCGCCACACTGATAGGCAACGGGCCGGAAGTACTCAAGCGCGTTTCCATGATAGGTAACGACATGGCCTTGGATAGCGGTGTCGGTACTTGCGGCAAAGAGGGTCAGAGTGTTCCTGTGGGGGTTGGTCAACCCACACTGAGAATCGACGGTCTTACCGTAGGTGGTACCGGCACATAGAATATTCAATAAAAAATATTATAAAAATGGGGCGATTTAGATTTGGTGTTCATTTAATCAGTAACGTTGAAAGGATCTAAAATGGCTGAAGAAAAAAAAGCAGTTAAACCGAAAAAAGCTTCTACTGCTAAAACTGAAGCAAAACCCAAAACCCCATCAAAAGCTAAAACTGGTGAAAAGGCCACCGCTGCAAAAAAAACTGCAGCCAAAGCCACCACAAGAAAATCTAAAACGGTCAGCGTTTCTCCTGAGCATCGCTATCGCATGATAGAAGTTGCAGCCTACTATCTGGCTGAGAAAGATGGATTCGCAGGTAACCCGGTAGATTACTGGATTGCGGCAGAACTACAATTCAACAAATAACAAATAGGGGCGCGTATCGATGAAATTTACGCGCCTCGGTCTCAGTCATATCATCTCCGCCAGTGATATTTCAGGTGGGACAGGAATTGCACACTCAAGCAAGGCATCACTGAACAACATGAGGCATGCTTTGCACGTAAAATCACAGTTTGCTTAGGCTTTGTCATCCATAACCGTTATAATTTTGCCCTTTAGCAAATCTCCTCAAATTCTCAATATATGACGCAGAACAGACTGCCCATTACCAAACCTGGTCAGATTAGCCGCTCAACTACCAGCTGCAACGGTGAAGATAGCCTTGCACTTGCCAACCTTGCATCAACGCTCAAAACAGGCAAACAACACTATCCGCTAGTCATCTTATGCGCGAGCGCGTTTGATGCGCAGCGCTTGCTGGAAGAAATCCCCTACTTTGCTCCCAACCTGAGTGTGCACCTACTGCCAGACTGGGAAACCCTGCCTTATGATCAGTTCTCGCCGCATCCTGACCTGATTTCAGACCGTTTAACAACGCTTTACCAGATCTCACAGAATGCCTGTGATGTGGTAATTGTCCCACTTTCTACCGCACTGATTCGTTTGAGCCCCAAGGCCTATTTAAGTGCAAATACCTTTATGCTGAAAAAAGGTCAGAAACTGGATCTGGAAGCGTTGCGTAAACAGTGTGCCGAAGCGGGATATCATCACGTGTCGCAAGTAGTTGCACATGGTGAATTTAGCGTACGTGGCGGTCTGGTAGATTTGTTCCCGATGGGCTCTGCGCTGCCTTACCGTATTGATTTATTTGATGACGAAATTGAAACCATTCGCACTTTTGATGTGGACACGCAGCGTAGCCTATATCCGGTTCCGGAGATTCGGTTACTGCCTGCTCGCGAATTTCCGCTGGATGAGGCAGGTATTGCCACGTTCAGAAGCCAGTTCCGTGAGACATTCGAAGGTGACCCTCAACGTGCCAAAATTTACAAAGATGTCAGCAAAGGCGTCGCCTCTGGGGGCATCGAGTGGTATCTGCCGCTATTTTTTGAACAGACGGCTACTTTGCTGGATTACCTGCCTGACGATGCTGTGCTGTGCCTGCATGGTGACTTGGATCAAAGTGCCCAACAATTCTGGCGCGAAGCCCAATCCCGTTACCGTACGCTGGCGCATGATGCAGAACGCCCGCTGCTGACACCGGAAAAACTGCTGATTAAAACCGAAGATTTTTTTGCTGCTACTCACGGTTTCGCCAGACTCAGCTTTAGTATTGAAAAAACCGAACATTCTTTACCGGCGCTGGATATTGAACGCCGCGCTGACGACCCGTTGCACAAACTTAAAAGCTTTATAGACCAATTCAGCGGTCGTATTTTGATTGCCGCTGAAAGTTTGGGTAGACGCGAAACCATGGCGCAGCTGTTTGCCGAGCATGGCTTAAAAACCAAGCTATGTGAATCATGGGATGATTTTATTAGCAGCAAAGAAAAAACGATGCTTGGGGTCAGTGCCCTGCACAGTGGATTTTTACTAACGCCTGAATCCCAAGCGCTGCCCCTTGATGTCGCAATCGTGACAGAAGCCGAGCTTTATGCAGCGACTGTGCGGCAGCAGCGCCGCAGGGAAAAAGAAAAAGCGCGCAGCACTGAGGGCATGCTCAAGGATTTATCCGAGCTGCGCTTGAATGACCCGGTGGTGCATGAACAGCATGGCGTAGGCCGTTACAAAGGCTTGGTGAACCTTGACTTAGGCGAAGGTGAAACTGAATTTCTGCTGCTGGAATACTTCGGTGACGACAAACTTTATGTGCCGGTTTCGCAGTTATTCCTGATTTCACGTTATTCCGGCGGACCACCTGAATCCGCACCTCTGCATCGTTTAGGCAGCGGTCACTGGGAAAAAGCAAAGAAAAAAGCCCTCAAACAGATTCGCGACACCGCGGCTGAGCTGCTTAATTTATATGCCCAGCGTGCAGCACGACGTGGCCATGCATTTACCTTAAGTTTGCATGATTACGAAGCGTTCTGCGAGGGTTTTCCGTTTGAAGAAACACCGGATCAGCTGGAAGCCATTGAGAATGTCATCAAGGATATGCAATCCGGCAGGCCTATGGATAGGCTGGTGTGCGGTGATGTTGGCTTTGGCAAAACTGAAGTGGCACTGCGCGCTGCATTCGTGGCTGTGATGGGTGGCAGACAAGTGGCTGTGCTGGTACCCACCACCCTGCTGGCTGAGCAGCATTTTAATAATTTCAGTGACCGTTTTGCCGAATGGCCTATTAAAGTGGCTGAGATTTCACGTTTTCGCACCGCCAAAGAACAGGCCGCAGCATTACAAGGTCTTCAGGATGGCAACATTGACATCATCATCGGCACCCATCGCCTGATTCAAAAAGATGTCAAATTCAAGAATCTAGGCTTGGTCATTTTGGATGAAGAGCATCGTTTTGGCGTGCGCCAGAAAGAACAGCTGAAAGCCTTGCGCGCTGAGGTTGATGTGCTGACGCTTACAGCTACGCCAATTCCGCGTACGCTCAGCATGGCGATGGAAGGTTTGCGTGAATTCAGCGTGATTACCACGCCGCCGCAAAAACGCCTCAGCATTAAAACATTCCACACTGAATATTCAGAAGGCATCATTCGCGAGGCAGCTACGCGTGAATTCAAACGCGGCGGCCAAGTATATTTTCTGCACAATGAGGTCGATACCATCCACTCCATGCGCGAGAAATTGGAAAAAATTCTGCCTGATGCCCGCATCGGCGTGGCGCACGGCCAGCTGCGTGAGCGCGAACTTGAGCACGTCATGCGTGATTTCTATCATCAGCGCTTCAATCTGCTGCTGTGCACCACCATCATTGAAACGGGCATCGACGTACCGACCGCCAACACCATCATCATGAACAAGGCCGATATGTTTGGGCTGGCGCAAATGCACCAGTTACGTGGTCGTGTCGGCCGTTCACATCACCAAGCCTATGCTTACCTGCTCACCGATCCAGACCGTAAAATTACGCCGCAGGCACAAAAACGCCTGGATGCGATTCAGCTTATGGAAGACCTAGGTGCAGGCTTCCATCTGGCGATGCATGATTTGGAAATTCGCGGGGCGGGTGAATTGTTGGGCGATAGTCAGAGCGGCGAAATGCAGGAAATCGGTTTCCATTTATATTCAGACATGCTTAACCATGCCGTAAAACAGCTTAAAGCCGGCAAAGAGCCAGACTTGAATGCTCCATTAGGCGTCACTACAGAAATTAATCTGCACATTCCTGCCCTGCTCACCAATGATTATTGCCCAGATGTACATGAACGCTTGGTGATTTACAAACGCCTAGCCAACTGTAATGACGATGACGAGCTGGATAACCTACAGGAAGAGCTGATAGACCGCTTCGGGTTGCTGCCGGAACAAGGTGAGGCCTTGATGGCCTGTCACCGTCTGCGCGTCGCCGCAAAGAATATCGGGGTGGTTAAAATTGATGCGAGCATGGATGCCGTGCAACTGCAGTTCAACCCAAAAGCTGATATCGACCCGCTCAAACTGCTGAATTTATTGCAGCGCGACCGCAGATGCCGCATGAACGGGCCGGAAAAATTGCGTGTCACCGTCTCGCTGCCATCTATACAGCAACGCATGGACTTTATTAAATCGCTATTGAAAGAGTTTGTTTAAACGCGATTAATACCACGGCCGCATATAGAAGCGGTCGTAGTATGGACCCCAGTAAGGGTAAGGTGGGTTAAGATTGCGCATCTGCATCAAACTCTGTTCGTGCTCGCGCTGTATGCACTCCCGCCATTTATCAGTGTCTTTGGCAAATCCCAGTTTTTCGCACGCAGGGCCGTAGACCAAAATTTTATGTTCCATCTGTTTGGTAGCCCTTGCCTGCTCCGCGGCCGGGTTGCTGGCGCATCCCGCAACGGCGAGCAGTGAGAATGCGATGGATATTAAGCGCGTCTTCATGAAGATTCTCATTATATTAAGCAGTATTAGTTAGGTTTCACAGATTCTGCGAAGTTCCTACAGTTTCAACTCAAACAATTCACCCAGACTCATAAACAATATTGCACACCTGACTGGCAGCGCTTGAGTTTTAAACAGCTCAGCGTAAGTCACCAGCTGTGCACGATGAGACTCAGCAGCCGCTTCCAGATTCTGTTGCGGCATTCCGGTTTTGTAATCGATAATCCAGCGAACATTGCCTTCTACAAAGGTGCGGTCAATGACATGTTTTTTAATCTCGCCATCCGCCTGAGACAACACGGCTAGCTCGGCTGCAGCTTCCTGCCGCGCGGCAAGCACCCATTTCCCGGCCTCACTATTCAGTGTGGTATGCAGCAGGGTTTCAACCTGTGCAGCAGCCTCAGACACCTGTGATTCGGCATACCCGCATTCACGCAGCCAATGCTGCATGGCCGGTTTTGATTGGGAAATGCGTGTTAGCGGCCATGCCTGCAAACCTTGATTGGCGATAATTTCCATGTATCGGTGTGCCAACGTACCGATATCAGCTTCGATACTAGTATCATTCGTTTCGGTTTGTACATTTTGCGGCTGTGCTGCAAATCGTCCCGTTTCAGCCTGCAGTATTGGCGGCAGATGCAGCTGTCGCATCCTTACCAGTTTGGGCACAAAATCAGATAGATTTGCCTGCTCAACTACAGTATCAACCTGCTCCAGCGCAGCTGCAAACCGAGGCTCTAGTGCCGGCCACAGTAAATCCAGATAGCTATTTTTAGTCGCGCTTAATTCTTGTTTCGTATTGAAATTAGCAATACCTACCAAATGCAGTTTCCGCACAGCTCTGGTAGCGGCCACATAAAGTACGCGCGCATCCTCATTGCTGTCACGCATTTTTTCTCGCGCTTCCAGATAATCATATGGGCTCACTACATTTTTATCTCGCGCGCCTTTAGGCAAAAACGGCGCAGCCAGCAGACGATGCTCTTGACCGAAAAACACTTCCTCCCACAGCAGCAAAGGCTTATCGTGATGATTGCCGTCAGTTGATGCGCCCAGCCCGGGCAAAATCACCGTATCAAACTCCAGCCCCTTCGACTTGTGGATGCTCATCATCTGCAGATTTTCACCGTGCTGATCAGGGGCTGCGAACAACTTGGTGATTTCAATTGCCATTCGCTCAGCCGAGAACTGGTTGCTTTTATCCAGCGCATCCATACAGGCAAAAAATGCCTGCACATCGACCACGTCGTTTGGGTCCCACAAGCATGCAGCGCCATTGAGCATCATCCATATACCGCGCACCCAGCGGCTGGTGCTCATGCGACCCTGATGCGCATAGGCCTCTCTCAAAATTTCAGTCACATGCCGCAGTCGCGCCTGGCCATCTTCGGATAGGCCACGCAAAATATCTTCATCCTGCATCAAGGTCCAAATCAGTGACTGATGGTCATAGCCGGCCAAGGCATGTAGATCATGCAGATTCAGGCCGCACCATGGGGCGCGTAAAATGGCCAACCAATGCACGCGGTCAGCACGATGATGCAAGGCATGCGTCAACGACAGCAAGTCCTGCACAACCTGTCTACCCGCTAAGGCCTCAATCTCAACCGCCTGAAACGCAATATCACGATGCTCACGACGCAGCTTGCTTACCAACTGCGCTAGATGCTTTTTGGAGCGCACCAGCACTGCAATTTTTGCATTTGGATTCAACTTTTGTTCAGATTGAATAATGTTAACAATCAGCTCTGCCTCACGCTGCTGTGCAGATTCTGCTGATTCATCAGCGTGTTTAATCACGGGATGCACGTCAACACTAGCGTCTGGCAAATTCTGCTTAGTTGCAATAAACGGACGATAATGAATAGCACCTTTGCTTATCTCGTCATCCTTAGGAAATAGCGGTGCAAAAGTGGCGTTAATCCAATCGACAATGGCTGGTGTTGAGCGATTATTGCGATAAAGTTGCAAACGCTCCAGATGCACATCGCCAATACCGGATTCTGCGGCCTCAATAAACAACCCCACATTCGCCTTGCGAAAGCGATAAATGGATTGCATAGGGTCGCCCACTGCAAACAGTGTGCGCCCGTCACCCATCTGCCAACCTGCAGTCAGTTTCTTCAACAGCTCAATCTGACTGGGACTGGTATCCTGAAACTCGTCCACCAGCAGATGCTGTATCCGGTAATCCAGTTTCAGCGCCAGCTCAGTCGGTTCACCAAACTCGTCCCCTAACGCGCGTGAGGCACGATGTGCAATTTCCACAAAGTCCACCTCACCTGCCTGCTGAAATACCAACCAAAGTTGCGCGACCGCCAAGTTGAGCAGTTGAGAAAGATGAGAGATGGTTTCCCAACGCATTACATCAGGCTGCATATTGGGTAAGCTGCGCACTTGGTGCAGCATAGTTAGGTCATCGAAACTTGCCAGAATTTCCGCCAAAGCTGCTTTCTGCGCCTTGCCTTCATCACTGGGGGGAAAACCAAAGTTAACGTTCAAACCAGCTGCTTTTCTCAACTGGCCTTTATCGGTAAGCAATAAATCCGCAAGTGCGCACCACATCGGCAACGCCGCTTGCTGCGCAGGAATCACGCTATCCCAATTACGTAACACAGCAAGTGAATGATCTTCAGGCAAATTGAATGCAGCAAATTGCGCAATCGGCATCAGCAGACTTTGTAATGCAGGTTGCATGCAGCTTGCTATTTGCTGCAGCTCAAACTCCACCATATCCACGAGCGTTTGCTGCAAGCCCTCAGCCGTCAATTCATATTGGGCGTGATGGAGCCATTGGTCTCGCTTCTCCAGCATATTCATAAGCAGGTCTTTCAGCTGGTTTGCGTTATTTTCCACATGGCGCAGCGCCGCTTTAATTACCTCCCCATGCGCTTCGCTTTCCAGCAGCGCGAGTGTCTGCTCTGCCGCCTGTGCATATAACATCTGTGCATCTACCGCCACTTTCGGCTGCGAGCCAAAGCGGCTTAGCAAAGGCATTTGCCGCGCCAGATGGGCACATAAGCTATCAATCGTAAAAATGCGTAGCCGCGAAGGATTTTCAATCAGCTGCCAAGTGCGCTCATCACTGCGCGCCAAAGCTTGCAGACTCAGCGCATATGTCATCAATTTATGCGATTGAGTTGGCAGTTCCTGCTTGGCCGCTTTGGTAAGGCTTTCCAAAATACGTCCACGCATTTCAGCAGCGGCCTTATTGGTGAAGGTAATCGCGATAATTTCTTCCGGCTCATTCACGGTTTGCAATAGCTTTAAATAACGCTGGGTCAGCAGCTCGGTTTTACCCGCCCCCGCTGGCGCCTCCACAATGAATGAGCTTAATTCCAGCGCGCGCTTGCGATTTTCCTCATCCAGGCTGAGGTTGCCATGATGCTGAACGGTCACTCGCTCACCTCCTGCAACCGTTCAAACTGCAGCTTGCGCTCGGGCAATCTGAGCAGTGGAGTCACCTCGCAGTAGACTAGCTCAGCCTCATCGTTGAAACGCACTGCAGCAACGCCCTCGCGCAACTCCTGCGCAATGTTTTCTATCGCGACCTTCCAGTGCGTCAACAGTGCCGGCCAATCTGTGAACTGATTGATAAATGGCGGTTTGCGCTTACCCTGCTCGGCAGCAAACTGCTCCTCAGACAAGCCTGAAAAGCCATGCTCAGCGGTTTTTACCATGCCAAAATAGATGCCTGCAGCCTGCGCTTCATCATCATTGAAAAAGGTGGCGTAAATCGGCAACTGCGGTTCGGTAATACGATCTTCACCCCAGGTACTGATTTTAGGAATTTGTCCGGTTTTATAATCGACAAACTCCAGCCCACCACTTTGCAGCTGATGCAGTCGGTCTATTTTCAGCGTGACTTCAATGCCGCATATCTGTACTTTTTTCTCAATCTCGCAATCTACAATCCGGAAAGACACATTACGTTCTTTTTCAAAGCTCAGCCAATCACCCACTAACTTGGTCAGTCGTTCAGCTTCAAGACTCAACAATGCTGCACTCGCCACACTGCTCTCTGCTGCAAACGCATCTATCGTCTGTATAACAGCCTGATTCAATGCCGAAACCAGCGCATAGGTAGGCATATTGCGTAAATCCGCAAAATGCCGCTTACGCCAGAAGCGCTCCAGCACACCATGCACCAGCGAGCCTCTATCCATATTATCCAAACCCGCAGTCGGCGTTTTCAACGCTTTTGCACCCAGACGATATTGATAAAATGCCCATGCCGGACAAACAGCCTGCGCTTTCAATAAACCGGTGCCACCGTGCACATGCTCACCATCGCGTACTTTAGGTGCCATGTGGTCATCTACATAATCCATTTCAGCATGGGGCGTAAAACCTAATTGTTCTGCCAGCGTCTGCGCCAACATCGGGTTAGTGTCCACGCCTGCTATGCCCTGCATCAGAGGTGATGCGCGCAGCTGGCTGTCGCCCTGCATCGCGCTGCTGGAAAACATCACTTGCTTTGCCGAGTGTAATAGCCGCTGATGGATTTGCGCAGCAAATGCTGCCTGCACTTTGTTATCAGAATTAGGTAACCCGGCAGCCCGCTGAATGAATGCCGGCAGCAAAGGATTGGGTTTCGCGGGCGGTGGCCACAGGTCATCATTCATGTGCATGCACCAAATCGCATCCACAGGTGCGCTCAACCCTTCCATAATGCCTAAAATCTGCAGACTGGGTTCACGCTCGGTTTCTGCCTGAAATATCTGATTGGCACAGATTTGCTGCAGGTAATGCATGGCAGCAGTGGCGTTAAGTTTTTTATTCAGCACATCCAGCTGCGCTAATTGCAGCAAAGCTTTATCCCAAGCTTTTAGCGCCTGGTACTCTACACTGCTCAGCGCACGCTCAGCCAGAGCATGCACAGCACCCAGCATCTGTTTAAAGGTATGCGCCCATTCTTTGCCTGATTGTCTTTTCTGAACATTCAGCGCTAGCGCAGCTTGCAATTGCTGCCTCAAAGCCTGTAATGGCAGACCAAGTGCGGCCTGCTGCTCGATCAATTCAAGCAGCCTGGTCAGGTTAAACTGCATCGGCAGTTTGTCGCGCATACGCGCGTCCAACACAGCACAGGCATTAGCCTCTGAACTATTGCTGGCTAAAAATGGTGACAGCAACAAAGCTGAAACTGCATCTTGCTGCAACGAGTAGCTGGTCAGCATACGTAGCAAATTAAGTCTGACTTGAATGATAGGTTGCTGCGCCAACGGTGTGCCCAGTGAAAAGTTATAGTGCCGCGAAGTTTGTGTAAATCCCGGGCGTACGCTCAGTGGATAAAACACATCATCCAGCAAATCTGCCAGCTGATTCCTGACTTCACTCAAGGCAGGCGTAACGATTGCCAACTTGGCTTGTGGATTTTCCATCAACTGCTGCCGAACCCAAGCCACCGCTGCACGCAACTCCATATCCGCGTTTTCGAGTATGCAATGGCTGATTTGCGTAGCTTGTGCCGCTGTAGTGACAAATTCACTCAACTGCACGCCCAGTGCCATCAGCATTTCTCGTAAACGCTGTTCCTGCGGATTAGTCTGGTCAAAACTGGCAAACTGTATGAGTGCAGGCAACTCTGCAGCAAGCAACGGCAGTTGTGATAACTGCCAATCAATGTAGCGCACAGACTCTAATACATTTAATTCCTGACAACGCTGCTGAAATGCACGCTGCCAGCGCAAAAATTGTCGCGTTTCTTCCGCCTGCTGTGCTGCAGAAATATGCAAATCCCAAGCAATCAGGTAAGCATTTGCTTGCATGGCTGCACTTGCCAGCCCAGAGATATCGAATAAATCGCCAAAGGCATTCGCTTTGAGCGAATCCGCAATCACCTCCTCCCACAGCAGCTGTTCATTGAGCTGGTTGAGGACATAAGGTGCATGGCTCACTTGCCCGCTGAGCATGGCAGCCTCGAGTATTTCCGAAAGCCATTGTGATAAAACTTTGACATTTGGGCTTTGCCATAAAGGCAAGCCCGATTGAAGCTGACTTTTGGCGATATCATTTTGAATGCTGCGCGCCAAACGTGCGGATGGACATAAAATAATGGAATTGGCTGACATGTCTCAATTCTATTGGATAATAGCGTTTAGGCAAATAAAATAGCCACTTGTTTAATCCTACTGATTAAGGACTGTTATGCTCGCGCGACTGCAAAAACTTTGTAAGTACGCTTTTCTTTTAGTGCTCATCCCTACAGGATTAATTGCACTGTATATCTGGGCGGCGCTGACTTGGGTATACTCCTCCGGTGAACGCGCCGGCTATGTGCAGAAACTCTCAAATAAAGGTTGGATTTGCAAAACACACGAGGGTGAGTTGGTGCTGGTATCGATGCCGGGCACACAAGCTGAAAAGTTTTATTTCACGGTGCACGACGACGCAGTCGTGAAAAAAATCAATGCTACTGTGGGTAGTCGCGTACGACTGATTTATGAAGAGCACAAAGGGCTGCCGACCAGCTGCTGGGGGGATACCGAATATTTTGTCACCGATGTTAAATTAATTGATAACGTTAAATTGATTGATAACGAATAATGGCAGTTGCTGACGAAAAAAACTACATCACTCCCGAAGGATATGCAGCGCTTAAAGCCGAGTTTGAACAGCTATATAAAGTTGAACGTCCGGAAGTGGTGCGCACTGTCGCCTGGGCTGCCAGTAACGGTGACCGCAGTGAAAATGGTGATTATATCTACGGCAAACGGCGCTTGCGCCAAATTGACAGCCGCTGTCGTCATCTGATGCGGCGCATGGATCTGGCAGAAATTGTCGATTCAAGCCTGCAGCAGCACTTGGAAAAAGTATTTTTTGGTGCATGGGTAACGTTATACCACCTGGACGACAACACCGAACACACCTACAGAATCGTAGGTAAAGACGAGCTTGACCCATCAAAAGGTTATGTCAGCTGGGTTTCTCCGATTGGCAAAGCTATGCTAGGTAAATCTATAGGTAATACGGTACGCCTGAGTACCCCAAAAGGTGAAGAAACATTTGAAGTGGTCGACATCCGCTACCAGCAGCCCGTTAGCTCTTCATGAAGCAGTCGATTAAGCAATGGGACATATTCTGCAAAATCGTCGATAACTTTGGCGACATTGGCGTATGCTGGCGTCTGGCAAGGCAGCTGCATACGGAATATGACATTGACATCACACTATGGATTGACGGTTTAACTGTCGCCCGGCAATTGATACCCTTGCTCAATCCGCAACTGCCGAGCCAGAATATTCATGGCATCCATATCCGGCATTGGCAGTCAAACAGCCAATTCAATCAGGCAGCAGAAGTGGTGATTGAAACGTTTGGCTGTGAATTGCCCGCAGATTATTTGTCTCACATGCATGACGAGACTATTTGGGTTAACCTTGAATATCTCTCCGCAGAGGCTTGGGTAGCAGACTTTCATGGCAGATACTCCAAACGCGGCTCGCTGACCAGACATTTTTACTTTCCCGGCTTTAATACGGCCACAGGGGGCTTGCTGAGGGAACGACAGATTGTGCCCGACAATCAGGCATTGGCAAAAAGCTTCGCTCTGCAGCAGGCTTTTTTTCGGGAACTGTCCATTAGTCCTCCATCGAAAACTACACTAAAAGTCAGTTTGTTCTGTTATCCGAATGCACCTGTTGATGATTTGCTGCATGCAATGGCAAGCGGTGCGGTGCCAGTTGAATGTTTTGTACCTGTCACAGGCATACTGCCCAAAGTCACTGCGTATTTCGGCCGTCATCCACTATCTGCAGGCGAGGTTTGCACACAGCACAATCTCACAGTTAAGGTTTTGCCATTTTTATCACAAACCGATTACGATAGGCTGCTAGCGCTGTGTGACATTAATTTTGTGCGCGGTGAAGACAGCTGGGTACGTGCCATCTGGGCAGGCAAACCCTTTATCTGGCAGCCTTATAGGCAAACAGAAAATACCCACATCACAAAACTTAATGCATTTTTAGAGGTATTTTTTGCCACGGCTGAAACGCCAGTCAAAATGGCTGGCACTGCCTTGCATCGTGCCTGGTCAGAGGGTCATTTACAAGCATCGGTTTGGCAAAATTACCTGCTGCATTTGAACGCTTTACAAAGCTTACACCTGACACAATCTATGCAACTCGGCTCTCTCCCGGATTTAGCTAGTAACTTGGTGATTTTTATTGAAAATTTACGCTTGAATAAGATATAATCCACGCTTTTTCCGCCCACCCCTATAAATTTGTAAGGCAACCTATGAAAACAGCACAAGAACTCCGCGTTGGTAACGTGATTATGGTAGGCAACGACCCACTCGTTGTTGTTAAAACTGAATACAACAAATCCGGCCGTAACTCAGCCGTGGTTAAAATGAAATTTAAAAACCTGTTGACCGATACACCGAGCGAAAACGTATACAACGCCGGCGACAAATTTGATGTGGTAATCCTGGATAAAAAAGAAGTGACCTATTCATATTTCGCTGATCCGGCTTACGTATTCATGGATGCTGAATACAATCAATACGATGTTGATGCTGAATACATGGCAGACGTGTTGCCTTACCTGGAAGACGGCCTGCAAGCTGATTTGCGTTTCTATAACGACAAAGCGATTTCTGTAGAAATCGCAAACTCAGTGGTGCGTGAAGTGACTTACTCGGAGCCTGCTGTCAAAGGTGACACTTCAGGTAAAGTACTGAAACCTGCGAAAATCGCAACCGGCTTTGAAGTGGCAGTGCCGCTGTTTGTGAACCAAGGTGACAAGATTGAGATTGACACTCGTACTGGTGAATACAAAAACCGCGTGATGAAATAATCACCACCAGATAGAGACAAGGGAGCTTATGCTCCCTTTTTTTCTGCCTAAAAAACTAAAAATCGCGTTAACATACGCTTATAAACAATAATAATGATTAGGGGCAGAACATGAACGACAAGCAACTGGTCGCGCTCGAGGCAGCTAAATACGTAAAAGACGGTATGTTGGTTGGCCTTGGCACCGGCTCTACAGCCAACTACTTTATTGATGAACTGGCAAGATTGCAGCACGAAAACGGGCTAAAAATCACCACGGTTGCAAGTTCCACCATCAGTGCGCAAAGAGCGCAGTCTTTAAATCTTCCGATTGTTGCACTGGAACACATCAGCCAGATTGATTTGTATGTGGATGGTGCAGATGAAATTACACCGGACAAAACCCTGCTTAAAGGCCGCGGCAGTGATTTAGTCAAAGAAAAACTGCTCGCCAAAGCCGCCAACCAGTTCATCGCTGTGGCGGACGCCAGCAAGCTCGTCAGTTACATTGGTCAAAACTTTGTCATTCCCATCGAAGTCATTCCTTTTGCCTGGCAGCTGGCGAAAAGAAATCTGGAACAGATAGGCGGACAAGGTGAGCTTAGACCTAACACCGCTAAAGATGGTTTTTGGGTAACCTCTCATGGCAGCTATGTACTGGATATGAAGTTTGACCCGAAAGTCGATGCTAAAACTTTAAATGCGCTAATCAACAATACGCCGGGCGTTGTTGAGCATGGCATCTTTTTGGGGCTGGCCAAATCAGTCTTGATTGCCGAAAACGGCTCTACCAGAGTACTGAAGTGAGTGAGCTTACATGCGCAAACTAAAAGTGAGTGATCTGAAAAGTTGAGTGGCATGAGACAAAATAAACACAGACTGCGTTTATTTTTTGTACTGCCGCTTGTATTTGTATCACTGCTATTGCTCCCCGGCTGCAAACCTTCTGACGACATCAGCCGTCTGCCGAATCTAAATAACAATAAAAAAGAGATTGTTTTTGTGACCCATAACGGGCCTACCACTTATTACTTAAATAGTGAGGGTCAGGCTGCAGGCATCGAACACGATCTGGCGCAAATGTTTGTCAAACAGTATTACCCGGAATATGAGCTACGCTTTGTACTGGTCAACAGTATCAGCGATGTGATTCCCAGCCTGCTTAAAAACAAAGCGCATATTGCAGCGGCCAACTTAAGCGTGACGCATCTGCGTCAACATTTGGTGCTGTTCGCACCGCCCTATCAAGAAACACAGCAGTTGCTTATTTTTAACGGTGAAGTGAATAAAAAACCCAAGAACCTGGATGACCTGCAAGACAAAAAACTGGCTGTACCTGAGGGCACAAGTTATGCGGAGCGACTAACAGAATTAATGCAGGATCACCCGCAGCTGGAATGGGATGCGCGCAAACGCACTAATACAGAGCTACTGCTGGAAGAGGTTGCCGATGGTGTGCTCGACTACACCATTGCCGATAGTCACCTGGTAGCGGTCATGCAAAACTATTATCCCAATCTGCAGGTAGCGCAATCTATCAGTCCCAAAGATCAGATTGCCTGGGCAATGTCTAAAAACTCAGACCCAAAACTGGTTAAAAATATTCATGATTTTTTTAACCACATTAAAAAGAATGGCACTTTGCGCAACTTGCTGGATCGCTATTACGGACACTCGGAACGTCTTAACTCTCTGGATATCACGACTTTTCTTAAACGCATTAATACCTTGTTGCCCAAGTACATTCATATATTCAAACAAGCGCAAGAAATCACCGGACTAGATTGGCGTCTGCTGGCCGCTGTGAGTTATCGAGAATCACATTGGGATACGTTCAACACCTCGCCCACCAATGTGCGAGGACTGATGATGCTGACAGAAGCTACCGCCGACCAAATGGGTGTAATCGACAGGTTAGACCCCAAGCAGAGTATTCCTGCCGGTGCGAAATATCTGCTAAAACTCCACGACACTGTGCCGGAGCGGATTCCTGAACCAGACAGAACCTACATGGCATTGGCGGCTTATAACATTGGCTACGCACATGTTGAAGATGCGCGTGTGCTGGCTAAACGTTTAAAACTGAACCCGGACAGCTGGGCGGATGTTAAAAAAACGCTGGTATTACTTAAAAATCCTGAGTATTACACTACGCTTAAGTATGGTTATGCTAGCGGCGGCGCGCCTGTAATATTCGTAGAATCGGTACGCAGCTATCAGCGCATTCTTGAAAAATACCAAGGCAGCCACCAGCCGGATATCTACAAACTTGCCGTAGCAGATTGATCATGAATTTAACAAAGCAAAATGTACGTGACTATTGGACTGCTTACATGATTGCACTAGTCAGCCTGTTTAGCCTGACCGCCAGCGCCGATCATTACCCGCAGATGAAGATTCTGCAGCAAAGCACAAAAACCATTGCCGGAGAGACGCTGCAATACCCTCAGTCAGCACCGGCTAAAATCACCACAGCGATGATTACCATTCCTGCAGGCGCCTCAACCGGCTGGCACCGGCACAGCATCCCCGTCATTGGCTACGTCATCAGTGGCGAACTGGCAATGGAATATGCAGACGGCAAACGGGTAACGCTAAAGCAGGGCGACTCCATCATCGAAGCCATGCATGTATCCCACATCGGGGCAAATTTGGGCAAAGTGCCGGCCACATTATTTGTGAGTTTTGTAGGTGAAGAAAACGCACAATTCACCCATGCCACTGCCGCTCCCAGCACGCCCCCCGCCAGCGGTATAGCCGAGGCCAAAGTCGACCTGGTGGATTTATCTCAACTAGATAAACATCTGAAATTCGATATCCGTTATGCCGGTACCAATAATTTTATGGGCAAGGCGCTGTATCCGGCAGCACGCGCACTGCTGCAAAAACCAGCTGCAGAGTCATTGCTGCGCGCGCAGCATCGCCTGCTTAAACAGGGATATGGCTTACTAGTGTTTGATGCTTATCGGCCTTGGAGTGTAACGCGAGAGATGTGGGACATGCATCCACATTACCGCGACTACCTAGCCGACCCGCTCAAAGGCTCACGTCACAATCGAGGTTGCGCGATAGACCTCACGCTATATGACTTGAACAGTGGCAAGCCATTGGAAATGCCCAGCGACTATGATGAATTTACCGAACGCGCGCATCCCGATTACCAAGGCGGCAGCGCCACCTCACGCCAAGCTCGCGACACACTGCGCGCCGCGATGGAAGCTGAGGGGTTTAAAGTCTATGAAAACGAATGGTGGCACTTTGATTTTCAAGGTTGGGAAGACTACCCGATATTGAACAGGCCGCTGTAAAAACCCCAAAAATCCTGTAAATCACTCAGTAAAAGGCACCTATTAGCATTTCAGTCATCGCGAGCGCGTTTTGGCACGTGGCAATCCAGCCAGCATAAAAAATCGCCAAACTGCTTATTGCAATTCGTCTACAGTATCCACCACCGCAGCATATAAATCACGCGTTGAAGCAATCGCTCCATCTTGCACTTCCTGAGCCGTCAGCACTTTACCGTTGGCCGCCTGCAAAGGCCTGGTAGCCGTGGCACTGGCTACTACGGTCACGTTGTAACCTAGATTAAAACCCCCATGCGCAGTCGAGTTGATGCACATATGGGTCATAAATCCCGCCAGCACGATATTTTTAACACCCAGTTTTTTTAAATGCTGATCTAAGTCAGTAGCGATAAATGAATTGGGATAATTTTTGGTAATCACGGCTTCACCTGCAATCGGTGCCACCTCATCACAAATGGCGCCGATATCTGCATTCACATCATAAGGCGTGCCTGCACCCGCATCATGGCGAATATGAATCACTGGTATCTTGAGCGCGCGGGCTTTAGATAAAAGTTTTCTGGCTTTCAATATGGCCGGTTCAACATTCGTCAGCTGCATCACCCCGCGCCTGTAGGTATTCTGGCAATCAATCATAATCAATGCTGCATTCTTTAAATTTGCAGGTGCAAGACCAATACCGACCAATTCACGCAAAGTTAATGAAGCTGTTGTCATGGTGTTTACTCAAAATTATTAAAATAGATTTAATGCTCTTGCTTCTATGCTAGCAGAATTTACAGCCAATAAAAAACTGCTTTTTTAAAAAACCATAATTAAATTAATGGTTTATATTAACCAGCAATTGGTTGATATAAACCATTAATATTCACCATCGATCATTCTGAGAAATACATTTCTATAAAAATATTTGTTTAAATTCATATGGTTAACAATTTTGTTACAAATTGGCACAGATCTTGCCACAGAGAACATTAGCTATCAATAGCTTTTTGAAATTTTATGGAAGTAAATCGATATGAAAAAACCATTAGTGAAACTCACTTCACTGGCTGTGATGTTGGCTTTTTCCGGAGTATCTGCTTACGCGGTTGCGGAAGACAATGACGCAAAAAGTGAAAAACTTAAACTCGATAAGGTGACGGTTAAGGGGATCCTGCCTGAAAAGCTTGAAGCTGTTCCGGGCTCATTTAATGTAATTGACCAAAAAGTACTGGAAGAACGTCGTCCGGTTTCTGTTAAAGAGGCGCTTAATAACGTACCAGGCATCAATATTGTGGGTGAGGACTCTATGAGCCTGAACTTGAATATCGGTGTTCGTGGTATGAACCCACGTCGCTCATCGCGCACATTACTCATGGAAGACGGCGTACCCATTTTCTTTGCACCTTATGGCGACCCATCTGCACACTTCTCCACTCCTCTTGAACGCGTAGATCGCATTGAAGTAGTTAAAGGTTCAGGACAAATTCTTTATGGCCCGCAAACCATGGGTGGCATGATTAACTTCGTGACAAAACCCGTACCACGTAATGGCTTTGCTGGTCGCATTACCGGCATGATCGGTAACGAGGATTTTAGAGGCACGCATTTAAACCTGGGCACTGGTAACGAGCGTGGCGGCATTATGTTTGACGCAGTCAACAGAAGCGGCGACGGAGTTCGTGATCACCATAAATTCAAAATTGAAGAATACACGCTTAAAGGTGAAATTGACCTGACTGAAAACCATACCTTAAGAGCGAAAGTCAGCACTTTCCGCGAAGGCTCTAATTACTCAGAAATAGGTTTAGGCTTAACTGAATGGAATCAAGATAAATTCCAAGCGCCAACCGGTCGTAATGACGAGTTTAACCAAAAACGTGACACCGCTTCGGTGCAGCATATTTGGCAAATTAATGATAAAGCCAAACTCTCTACCCAGGCTTACTACTCTGATATATCCCGTGCCTCGTTCCGCCAGGTTCATAACACCACTACAGATGATGGGAATGATGCATATGGCAATACATATCTCGGCTATGGACAACTTAGGGGTAATGGCACTGAATGTACCGGTGCGGGCGGCAGAAGGCTATCGACACTCTCCATACTTAATGGCGATGTAAATCCTGACAACTGCGGCGGCCGTCACCGTCCTAGACGTTACACATTTTATGGCATCGAGCCCAAGCTCGATCTGCAACATAATCTTTTTGGTGTAGAAAACGACTTGGTCGTTGGTATGCGTATGCATTGGGAAGACATTAACCGTAAACAATATGGCGCCGATGGTGCTGCAGGTCAAAGTTTGGCTTGGGCAAAAGTCAATGGTGAGTTAAGGGAAGATATTAATCACCAAGTTCAAGCGCAATCTTACTACGCACAAAACACCTTCCATGTGAACGATTGGTCATTTACGCC
>Ga0116204_1000219_pt1 | contig 31063 bp, 31 predicted proteins | sample LakKivwa52mmetaG_FD_94481 | JGI IMG/M metagenome (GOLD analysis project Ga0116204, IMG submission 94481) | Anoxic lake water microbial communities from Lake Kivu, Rwanda to study Microbial Dark Matter (Phase II) - Lake Kivu water 52m metaG | ecosystem: Environmental > Aquatic > Freshwater > Lake... | reverse complement strand
AGGTATTCTGATGGTGGGTATTATGAAGGGATGGGTTGAGCAGCGTATGCACGATGCTGTATACAATGAGGTATCCCACATACAGATTCACAACCCGGAATTTCTCAATAACGAGGAGATACTAAGTACGGTCATCGCCCCGGAAACAATAGCCACAGCCATCGAATCAATACCCGGAGTGTCAGGATGGGTTTCAAGAACAAAACTGACCGCAATGGCTGCCACGCCATGGGCGGGTACGGGTCTTTTTGTTTACGGAATTGACCCTGAAGGGGAAAAGAAGGTTACCGAGATTCATAAGAAGATTGTTGAACAGGCGGGGGAATACCTGAACAGCAGTGCAGGAGGCTCAATACTTATCAGCGATAAGACAGCTGAGCTGCTTAAGCTCAAGCAGTATATAGTGACCGAAAAAATGCTGGACGATTTGAGGGGAATGAATGTGCCGGCAGAAACTGTATCAAAGCTCTCGATTATCAAAGGGCAGAGGTACAGATCGCCGAAGGATTTTAAAAATGCCCTGAAAGCCACGCTCGGACAAAAAGAGCTTGACCGTTATGGAGAGATCATCATCGGCAGCGCTCTTGATTACAGGCTCAGGAACAGGATTCAGATCACACTCGCCGATCCCTCAGGGAATCCTGTCCAGGGTACATTCAGGGTGTGCGGTATTTATAAAACCACCAATGCGGGGTTTGACCAGTCGGCCGCTTATGTAAATAAGCACGATCTTGCCGCGCTGTACGGCAGCGAGGAACCCCTTGTACATGAAATCGCGATCATGCTTACAGATATCAGCGGGGCATCCGTTGTGAAGAGTGAACTATTGCAGACAACACCTCAGAATAGTGTAAGCACATGGAAAGAACTGGCACCCGATGCAGCCATGATGAATGATTACATGGTAATGTACTACTTCATTTTCATCGGTATCATCTTGCTTGCCCTTGCTTTCGGTATCATCAACACGATGATGATGGCAATTCTTGAAAGGACAAAAGAGCTGGGCATGCTGATGGCCATAGGCATGAACAGGAAGAAAGTTTTTAAGATGATAATGCTTGAAACGACCTTTCTTACAGGAGTCGGAGCTTCTGCGGGCATATTTGCCGGTTGGGGTCTTGTTGAGATTCTGGCTGAAACGGGCATCCGTTTTTCGGCCTGGGGAGAAGGGTTTGAGGCGATGGGATTCTCTGCCGTTGTTTATCCGTTCATCACTGTTGACTTCTTCATATTTATAGTACTGATGGTTATTGTGACCTCAATTCTTGCCTCAATAGGGCCTGCACGTAAAGCACTGAAGCTGAATCCGGTTGAAACGCTGCGAACAGAATGACCAATATTAAAAAGACTACCAATGAAAATACTTGAATTAAAAAACGTGAATAAGATATATGACGGCTCGGAAATTCATGTTCATGCTGTCAATAACGTTGCTCTTGAATTTGAGGAAGGAGAATTTGCAGCTATTGTAGGTCCTTCAGGATCAGGAAAGACTACACTTCTGAATCTGATAGGGGGGCTCGATAATCCGACCTCGGGAGAGATAATCATTGACGGAACAGATCTCTCAAAGCTCCGGCCGTCGCAGCTTATTGATTTCAGGCTAAGGAACATTGGATTTGTATTCCAGTCATACAATCTTATCCCTGTGCTTACTGCGAAAGAAAACGTTGAATTCATCATGTCACTCCAGAAGTGGCCCGCTGAAAAACGTAATGCACGTACCCTTGAGCTTTTAAATTCAGTAGGTCTTGCGGAACGTATCAACAGCCGGCCGGCAAAGCTGTCGGGAGGCCAGCAGCAGAGAGTTGCAGTAGCAAGAGCGCTTGCTTCAAAACCTAAATTTATCCTGGCCGACGAACCGACAGCCAACCTCGATTCAAAATCGGCAGCAACCCTGCTCGAGATAATGGAAAAGCTTAACCACGAGGAAAAGATCACTTTTATCTTTTCCACGCATGACCCAAGGGTGGTCAGAATGGCTCACAGGGTTATAACACTTGAGGACGGGAAAGTTGTTTCAGATGAAAGAAGGGAATAAGGCCAATCCTTAAATAGTGTAATGAAGAGAATCAATATAACGGCACCTGTTCTGATCTTTATTTCCCTGTCTCTTCCGGCTCAGGATGAAAAACAGGAACGCATCGTGATGAGCGGATACCTCACCACATTGCAGAGTGCAGTGTTTGATACACTGTCCGGCCCCTTCCTCTATGAGAACCTTCTTCACAACAGGCTCAATTTCAAGGGATATCTTAATGATAACATAACAATGGCAGTTGAGCTGAGAAACCGTCTTTTTACCGGCGATATGGTAAGATCTTATTATGGCTATTCAGATCTCATATCAACAGATGACGGATGGATCGATATGTCATGGAACATCGTGGATGAAAACTCATTTTTCCTCAATACCGCAATCGACCGGATATGGCTCGATTTAAATTACAGCAGGTTCCAGGCGCGGATAGGAAGGCAGAGGATCAACTGGGGGCAGACATTTGTCTGGAATCCCAATGATATTTTCAATGCTTATTCATTTTTTGATTTTGACTATGTGGAAAGACCGGGAAGCGACGCCGTAAGAATTCAGTATTATCCGTCATATTCATCAGCTGTTGAACTTGCAGCAAAGATTGACAGCGAGGATGATATAACTGTGGCAGGATTGTACCGGTTCAGCAAATGGGGGTATGATATGCAATTCCTTGCAGGTTATTCGAATGGTTCAGATATTGTCGCCGGTGCCGGATGGTCAGGATCAATAGGATCTGTGTCGTTCAGGGGTGAAGGATCATGGTTCCGTCCTGCGGAGAATTTCAGTGATACCACCGGTACAGTCATAATCACGGCCGGGTTCGATAAGATATTCCGGAACAACTCAATGGCCCAGGCACAGCTGATGTATTGCAACAACCCCCTGAAGCTTGCTTCTGTAACAGGATTTTATATGGGTAACCTTTCGGCCAGAGACCTTGCCTTTTCGGAAATATCGGCATTCGGCCAGTTTACATGGGCAGTCTCTCCGCTGGTGAATATAAGTATGTCGGCCATGTGGTTTCCGGACCTGAAAGGATTTTTTTCAGGTCCTTCATTTGACTGTTCACTTGCCGGAAACGTTGATTTTTCGCTGCTGTGGCAACATTTCAATGCTGAGCTTTCAGGCAGAAAGACACGCATGAACCTCGGTTTCCTGAGGATCAAATACAGTTTCTAGAATTTTCCTAATTTTGCCGCGGTTATATCATCATCGTATGCATCATGGCGCTTGTGCATGAATTTGAAAGAAGCGGGAACTGGCTTTTCAGGCGGAGAGGCTGGCTTCCCCTGTTTCTGGTTATTGCCGGGGTCATCATGATGTACCTGGGCAACAGGCAGGCAATAATCTTTAACCTGCGTGATGAGATGATATTTCTTTCGGTGAGCCTTTTTGGAGAGGTTATCCGGATAGTTGCCGTCGGATTTGCTGCAAGAAATACATCGGGGCAGAATACGGCCGCAGGACAGATAGCTGAAGAGCTTAATGTCACGGGTCTTTATTCAATAGTGCGTCATCCTCTTTATGTGGGGAATTTTTTCATGTGGCTCGGCCCGGTTCTGTTCCTGCGGTCAATATGGTTTGCAGCAGTTGTCATACTCATTTTCTGGCTTTATTACGAAAGGATCATGTTTGCCGAAGAGCAGTTCCTCAGAAAGAAATTCGGCCAGGCCTACGACAGGTGGTCAGAAAAAGTGAGTGCATTCATACCTCTCACATTCAAATATGTACGTCCGGAGCTCAGGTTCTCGGTGCGTAAGGTCCTGAGCAGGGAATATAACAGCTTCGTGAATATCTTTATCATATTCACGGCACTCGATTTCTGCAGGAACTATTTCCTTACCGGGAGACTTTTCTTTTCAGATGTGTGGATCTGGACGCTTGCCGGCGCTGCTGTGATATGGCTTATACTGAGGTCGATACATAAGTATACGAAGTGGCTTCAGGCGAGATAAAGAGCTCAATGTGGCACCCTGCCCGCTTCTGTCATTATCATAACGTTATTAAGCTGTGTGGCGAGTGGTCAAATGTTATCTTTGATCCATGAAAAAGTGCATCAGCAGGATATTGATCTTCCTTCTTTCAGTGCCTGTGTGGTTTTATAAATATACCATTTCCCCGTTTATCAGGTCTTCGTGCAGGCATATACCATCCTGTTCACAATATATGCTTGATGCACTCAGGCTGCACGGACCTATTTTTGGCTTTTTCATGGGGCTTAACCGCATCCTGCGCTGCCGGCCGGGAGGAACTCATGGCTACGACCCGGTACCGCTGATAAGAATTAAAAGATACAAGCCTGTCTCTTCTCTTTTTAACAGGTACAGGAAAGAAAATCGTCTGAAAAGAGATAATATTGTTCAGGTGCTGGACAATTTCAGAAACTCAGCTCTTCCCTGAGGTGTTTATAACCGGCCCTGCTTACCGGGAGCTTTTCGCCTGATTTAAGGACAGCTATATAGTTCTCTTTTTCGTAGGGTTCGATCCGGTTGATCTCCTGCACCCTCACGATAAAGGAGCGGTGGATCCTGACAAAATCCTTTGGCGGCAGGTTCTCCTCGTAGAACTTCATTGTCTGCTGCTTAAGAGCTTTTCCCGATGCATGATGGATCATCACATAATCATCCTGGGCCTCTACATACTTTACCTGGTCGACAGGAATCAGGTTTATAGCGCTCCCTTTGCGTACAACTATCCTGTTGACAGGAGAAGAGGGCTCCGGTTTATTCTCAAGGATACCGGATGGTTCTTTAGTCTCCGCTCCGGAACGGATCTTTTCGGCAGCTTTACTTACCGCATCAAGGAATCGTCTTTTATGAAAAGGCTTCAGCAGGTAATCCACGGCGTTTAACTCAAAAGCCTTAAGGGCAAACTGATCGTAAGCCGTTGTAAAAATTATGACAGGCTTTTCTGTCATCACTTCAAGCATTTCGATCCCGGTGAGCCGGGGCATCTGTATATCGAGAAACACAAGATCGGGCTTCATCGAAGAGATTGTCTTAAGCCCGGAAAACCCGTCAGAGCATTCCGCAACGATTTCAATATCCTCCAGTTCCCCGAGGTAGTGCCTGATAATGTCCCTTGCCGGGGCCTCATCATCAACTATTATGGTTCGGATATTTGCCATTCTTATCCTGCAGTTAATCTAAGCAGGAATAAAAATAATCATAAAATCTTAAATGGAGATCATTTGCATTCTGAAGGAATATATAGTCTAACGGTAAAGATCCCGTTTTCCGCCGAAATATTCATTGAGGCATTGTTGCCATAAAATAGTTCAAGCCTCCTTGCAACGTTGCTCAATCCTGTTCCTGTGCCTTTCCTCGATTCCGGCACAATATCATAGTTATTGCTTATGGTGATTTCCATATAACCATCAATGAGCTTCACGGTGGTTGCTATTCTGACGCTTTCGGTACTTTCATAGACGCCGTGTTTTATTGCATTTTCATAAAGCGGCTGCAACAGCATGACGGGCATTTTTATATCCAGGCATGCTCCCTCGATCTTCTCCTCAGTCGATAGCCTGTCGCCGAATCTCACTTTTTCAATATCGAGGTATAACCGGAGGTTCTCCAGTTCGCTCCTGAGAGAAACAGGCTGTTCATCTTTCTTGGAAAGGGCATATCTCATGAATTCCGACAGCTTTATCACCATTTCCCTTGCCTTGCCGGGGTCAGTTATGGTCAGGGAGCTGACTGAATTGAGGCTGTTGAAAAGAAAATGGGGATTGATCTGGGAACGGAGCATTTTAAGCTCTGTCTCCCTGACCAGGCTTTCAAGCTTTGCCTCTCTCGATTTCTTTTCTGACAGGTTGGTCAGGCTCACGAAGAGATAATAGGTGAGTATTGTAAGGCAGTAGATGAAGATACCTGAGCCTGCCCTGTAATAGAAAGTGGCTTTCCAGTATTCTTCAAAATTTTCCTCTCCCGGAAGTATAAGCGGGATCAGGAGTTTTGACAGCAGAACCCATAAGGTAACTGATAACGCACCGGTAATGACCAGGTTCAGTGCCCGGGAGAGGATTGTTGCTTCCCCCTTGTTGATAAAGGCAAAGGGGTACCACAGCGATAGTGCCAGGGCCGAATATATTATCAATGACAGAACCGGGTCGACAATGCTGAATATTACCAGGCTTCCGTAGGCAAAATAATAAGAAAGCGACTGGCCTGCCGCAAGGAAAAGCCAGGCCAGCCACCATACCACAAGACGTACCCTGTTTTCGAGGACAGGATGTTTCATTTTGCCCGGAAGTTATTTGTGACTTTTTACCTCGCCTCCTCCGAAAACCACAGCCCCTTTGATTACGAGCTGGCTTGTCCGGTCAACCGTCATACCGGGATAGAGCCTCCTGGAATCACTGAACCCTCCCAGGATCGGGGTTACTTCTATTGTTACAAACCAGTCTTCGGGTACAATAATTCCCACGCCGCCGAAAACAGCAGCAACTTCAAGTACATTTCTGCCCGGGGCCAGCTTTGCCTTTGTCAGGTCAAGGTCTATGCCACCGAAAACGGATGACATTTTTCCTCCCTTGAAATTTTGCGAGATCACCTGGCGCTCTGATCCGCTGAAGATCGTCACGCAATCAATAAAGTCATCGCTCTCAAGGCCTTTTGATGATATGGAGCCCCAGCCTCTTCGTTTAGTGACAATAAAGATTACACCTATGATTATGAAAATCGAAGGCCAGAACATATTGTACATGTGGAAAGTCTCACTGAAGATCCTGGGTATCAGAAAGAATCCCCCGACTGCCATAATGATAATACCAGCTGTTTTTTCACTGGCGCCAAGAGACAAAACAAGACCGATGGCCACAAGAAGCATCGGCCAGCTGAATACCACGTGATCGATGAAACTGGGGAATATGCCGGTGTTCCTGATAACAAGCGCCAGCCCGGCAAGAACCAGAATGACCCCTATTATCACCCTGTTACTCGATATATGATGACGCCCGCCTTCTGATGGCTGTCTGCCGTCATCCCTGTAGTCATTTATTGTTTCCATAGCTGTAAATATATTTATTTAATTCTGTTTAATAGGTTATCTGTTTCTTCTGATAAGCGATGTAATGATGAATGATATGCCGATCAGCATTATTACTGCCGGCCAGTAAATGGTTTTTATAAGAGCCGGGACCTCTCCGTAGAAGTCGTCGATTAGAAACCATGCACCTCCTGCCATGAGCAGCAATCCGGGAACGAATTGCAGATTGAGTACCAGCAGGACACCCACAAATATCATCGCTGTCTGCCAGGTGAAATAGTCCTTTACATCTCCAAGGTGAAGCCAGTCGTTGGTAGCGACCAGCAGAGCGAGCCCCAGGACGATAAAGAAAAGGCCGATCCCTATCCGGGGATGATGTTCCCTGTGTCTTTGTAAATTATGATCTCTCTCTTTCATGATGAAATGATTTGATTCCGTACCAAAAATAGCACGGGTAAGCCCCGGGAAGCAGTGAAAATCGGTGTACTGCCAGTTTTTGTCGGTAAGCTGCTGATTATACGGCAAATGTTACTTTTTTGTTTATAATTTTTTTTATTGAATAAGCTTTCATATTTTTGCAAACCAAAAAACTCAAAAATGTCCGGGTTATTAAACATTCCGATAAGCGGTTTAAAAGCCGGGCATAACAGTTTTGAATTCAAGATTAACAGAGCGTTTTTTGAACAGTTTGAGGAGTCGGAAGTAAAGGAAGGCGAACTTACCGCTGTTGCTGAAGCTGACAAGGGAGCTTCTCATATTGATCTTACAATAATGATCAGCGGTACAGTGAGCATATCATGTGACAAATGTCTCAGGATGTTTCCGCAACCTGTCGATTGTGTGAACAGGCTGCTGATCAAATTCGGCAAAACACACGGTGAAGATGATGCGGAAATGATCATTCTGCCTGCAGATGAACATGACCTTGATCTTAAGCAGTTCATTTATGAATATATAATGCTTTCCCTGCCGATCAGAAGAATGCATCCTGATGACAGTTACGGAAACAGCACATGTGATAAGGAAATGCTTGAAAAACTGAAAGAACATTCTGTGCATGGCGTAGATGAGACCGACCCCCGCTGGGATGGACTGAAGAAGCTGATGAACGATAAATAGATAGAAAAAATGCCAAATCCTAAACGAAAACACTCAAAAACGAGGAGAGATAAGCGCAGGACACATTACAAGGCTGTTGCACCTGCTGTTTCCGCCTGCTCAAACTGCGGGGCAGCGGTGAAGTACCACAGGGTTTGCCCCGAGTGTGGATTTTACAGGGGAAAACCTGCAGTAGAGAAAAAGGCAACTACCTGATTATTAATTAATCACAGAGACTATGAGAATTGGTCTTGACGTTATGGGAGGTGATTATGCACCTGAAGCTGTAATTGAAGGTGCAGCTGATTCACTGAGTCATTTTTCCAAAGGGGAAAGACTGGTGCTGATAGGTGACGAAAACATTATTCGCAGGAAGCTGGATGAAATGGGAATCAATATGTCGGATGTGGATATTGTTCACACCACACAGGTGATAGAAATGGGTGATGTCCCTTCAAAAGCCTATTCCCAGAAGCAGGATTCAAGCATTGCTGTCGGATACAGGATGCTGAAAGCCAACGAGATTGAAGGATTTTGCAGCGCAGGCAATACGGGTGCCATGATGGTGGGGGCGACATATACCGTGAATGTCACACCGGGAGTGATACGGCCGGCCCTGGCCGTGATAGTCCCTTCAGTGGATAACCGCCATTCTGTCCTGCTTGATGTGGGGCTAAATCCTGATTGCAAACCGGATGTGCTTCTTCAGTACGGAATACTTGGCAGCATCTTTGCCCGTTATGTACTCGAAATAAAGGATCCGGTTGTCAAGCTGCTGAACATAGGCGAGGAGGAATCAAAGGGAACCCCTTCTGTAAAGGCTGCATATGAACTTATGAAAGATTGTCCACAGATAAATTTCCAGGGTAACATTGAGGCAAATTACCTTTTCAGGGAGACAATGCCTGATGTGGTGGTTTGTGACGGCTTTGTGGGTAATGTCATTGTCAAGCAGACAGAAGCCCTGCATCATATTTTCAGGGAGAAAAATTTCAGGGATTCATATTTCGACAGTCTTGATTTTGAAAATATCGGAGGAACCCCTGTTGTCGGCATCAATGCCAATGTCGTCGTCGGTCACGGCGTTTCAAGAAGGAAAGCTGTGATGAACATGATACTTCAGACAAGAGCCGTCGTTCATGCGGACCTTGCCCGGAAGATCAAAGAAGCAATCTGATATGGAAAAAATTCGTGCAGCCATTACCGGAATTCATGCCTGGGTTCCCGAGTACAGGCTAACAAACCACGAACTTTCAAAAATGGTTGACACTTCCGACGAGTGGATAATGCAGCGCGTCGGGATCAGGGAGAGACGCATTCTTAAGGGAGAAGGACTGGGCAGCTCGGACCTGGGTGAACAGGCGGTAAAGGGACTTCTCGAAAAAACCGGCACATCGCCCGATGAAGTAGACCTTCTCATCTGTGCCACAATTACTCCCGATATGTTCTTCCCGGCAACGGCAAACATAATCTCCGATAAAACCGGTATTAAGAATGCATTCAGTTTTGACCTTGCTGCCGCCTGCTCCGGCTTTTTATTTGCCCTGCAGACTGCATCAGCATATGTTGAAACAGGCAGGTTTAAAAAAGTGGTGGTTGTCGGTGCCGATAAGATGTCATGCATCACCGACTATACCGACCGTACAACATGTCCTCTTTTCGGAGATGCCGCCGGGGCTGTATTGCTGGAACCGACAACCGAAGAGTATGGAGTGATGGATTATCTCTTTCATACCGATGGCTCTGGCCGGAAATTCCTTCACCTGAAAGCAGGAGGCTCTGCCAGGCCTGCCTCTCATGAAACAATTGATGCGAAGGAGCATTATGTTTACCAGGAAGGCCAGAGTGTCTTTAAGTTCGCTGTTGTAAGCATGGCTGATGTTGCCGTTGAGATTATGCACCGGAATAATCTTAAACCGGAAGATATTGCCTGGCTGGTTCCGCATCAGGCAAACCTGCGTATAATTGACGCTACCGGCAGGAGAATGGGGCTTCCTCCTGAAAAAGTAATGATAAACATCGAAAATTACGGAAACACAACAGCTGCCACAATTCCGCTATGCATGTGGGAATATGAAAACAGACTCAGGAGAGGAGATAAAATAATCCTTGCCGCGTTCGGCGGAGGTTTCACCTGGGGGTCAATATACCTCAGGTGGGCGTATGATCCGAAATAGTTTTTATATTTGTGGCTTTATTAGCTTGTTCCTTATAAATAAAATGCAATGGCAAAGAATAATGAGATTGAACCTGCCGCGATAAACCTGATAAGTAATGGCACTGATATTACCGGCGATATAAGATCAACCGGCGATATCCGTATCGATGGTACGCTTTCAGGAAACCTGGACACAAAAGGCAAGGTCGTGATAGGTGCCACCGGAAAGGTTAGAGGTGAAGTACTTTGCAGAAATTCCGAAGTTTCGGGAAGCGTGGAGGGAAAAATAAGCGTAAGTCAGCTGTTGATCCTCAAAGCTTCTTCAAAGATATTTGGCGATATTGCCACTTCAAAGCTATCAATTGAACCCGGAGCGAAATTTACCGGGAACTGCAAAATGAGCGACAACGACGAAAATGGAGGAGCAGCACGACCAAAAGAACCTGAAAGACCAGGAAAATAAGGGGCTCTCAGCCTATGCAAAGTATTCAGGACTCGCCATACAAATGGGTGTGATTATATTCCTTACAACCTGGGGAGGAATAAAACTTGATGAAGTGACCGGAACAGCCAAACCTCTATTTACAATCATACTGTCCCTTCTGGGAGTATTTGCAGCCATCTGGGTTGCAGTAAAGGATTTCATTAAAAAATAATGTATCTGCTGAAACCACTGGCAAAATCTCTCTTCCTGCTTGCACTGCTTGAAATAATAGTGCTGACTGCAGGGTTCATTATTACTGCATATTTGAATGTCGGCCCTGATTATACCGAGATCGTTACTGTATCAGCTGTTTTTACGCTTATCGCTCTGTTGGTGCTGCTAGTTTTTTTCAGGGGACAGCAAAAAGAACCCGCGAACCAGACAATCCATACTATGACCGCGATCAGTATCAAGTTTCTGGCTGAACTGATATTCGCATTCATATGGTTTTTTACTGGTAAAAAAACAGGAATATCATCCATAATATTGTTTTTTGTTTTATATTTAGCATTCACTTTGTTTTCAATTATGATTTTATTGAAAACACTGAAAAGCAAATCTTTGGAATAATTACAGATTTGAGGATGCGATTGACGACCGGCCTGTTACTATCACTGCTTGTGGCATTTTCTCTCCCGGCCTCCGGAGAGGAAGATCATGCATCCCCTGCTGAGAAAACTGAAGGACACCCTAAAAAACCATTCAATGCGAGTGAATATATAATTGAACATGTCAGCAATTCGCATGAATGGCATATTGTGACAATTGTTAAAAAGGATGGAACTGAAAAGCATATCTCCATCCCGCTGCCGGTGATCCTTTATCATAAACCGACCGGATTTCATTTCTTTTTTTCGAACAAGCTCGCTCACGGCCATGAATACAAGGGTTTCAAAATGGGAGAGGGAGAAAATAAAGGACAGATCGTGGCGCTGAATGATGCCGGTGAACCAGATGCCGGGAATCTCCTGCTTGATTTTTCGATGACAAAGATGGTTGTCGGGATGCTGGCTGCTGCCATCATAGGCATATGGCTCTTCATCGCCCTGTCACGCTCATATAAAAGGACAGGAATAAGCCATCCGAAAGGAATTCAGGGGTTCCTTGAACCGGTCATCCTTTTCATCCGCGATGATGTTGTCATCCCGAATATCGGGCACAAGCACCATGAACGGTTTATGCCTTACCTGTTGTCAGTATTCTTCTTCATTCTGATAAACAATATTATGGGGCTTATCCCCTTCCCGCCGCCTTTCGGCGCAAATGTAACAGGCAACCTTGCGCTTACCATGACACTTGCATTATTTACATTCTTTATCATACAGATAAGCGGCACAAAAGGGTACTGGAGACACATTTTTGCGACACCCGGAGTACCAGTGTGGCTTCTGCCGATAATGATACCCGTTGAAATCATCGGCATGATATCAAAGCCATTTGCACTGATGATACGTTTGTTTGCAAACATCACCGCCGGGCATATCATTGTTATGAGCCTTGTGGCACTGATATTCATCTTCGATTCAATATGGGTATCGCCTATATCAATATTCTTTGTGATTTTCATGGACTGCCTCGAACTGCTCGTGGCATTCCTGCAGGCATATGTCTTCACCCTGCTGTCGGCACTTTTCATAAGCCTGGCGCTGGTTGAGGAGCATCATTAATTTTTATTGTTCATTTAAACTATTTGTTATGGAAGAAGCACAGGCAGCAATATCGCTGGCATCAATCGGAGCAGCTCTGGCAGTTATCGGAGCTAGCTATGGCATTGGCAGAATAGGCGGATCAGCAATGGATGCAATAGCCAGGCAGCCGGAAGCCGCAGGCAAGATTCAGCTTGCAATGATCATCTCTGCAGCACTTATTGAAGGGGTTGCCCTGTTTGCCGTTGTTGTGGCGCTTATTTCTGGATAAAAAAAAGAGATCCTGCAATGGTTGATTGCAGGATCATTTTAAGAAAACTCTTAACTCACGAAATATGATATTTTTAGCAGGTAACAGTCTGACTGCCGTTGGAATCGGAACTGTATTCTGGTCAGTCCTCATCTTCTCGCTCTTCTTCTTTATCCTGACAAAATTCGCATGGAAACCGGTCCTGGCTGCAATAAAGCAAAGGGAAGAGATGATAAAAGGCTCTCTCGAGTCAGCGGAAAGCGCCCGGAGGGAGATGCAAAGGCTTCAGGCAAGTAACGAGGCAATACTCAGCAAAGCCAGGGAAGAACGCGAGGAGATCCTCAAGGAAGCAAGAGATGTCCGCGACAAACTGATAGCTGAAGCAAAGGATAAGGCAACTGAAGAAGCCGAAAAGATCGTTGAAAAAGCAATGACCGGAATTGAGAGAGAGAAAGCCAAAGCTCTCTCTGAGATACACGAACAGGTGGCTGCACTCTCAGTTGAAATAGCATCAAAGCTCCTTGGTGAAAAGCTGAGCAGAACCGATGAACAGGAAAAACTGATCAGCAGGTATCTTAAAGATATTGACCTGAAGAAGAACTAAAGAATTGCACGGCAAATGAACGACAGTAAAATATCTGTAAGATACTCGCGGGCATTGTTCCGGTCGGCACTTGAAAAGAATATGCTTGAAAGGACATGCCGGGACATGAACCACGTTGCACAGGTATGCGCTGTAGAGGAGGTCAGAGATCTGCTTAACAACCCTGTAATCCCTCCTTCAAAAAAGAAAAAGATCCTCAATGAAGTGTTCGGTAAAGAGCTCAGCAGCCTTACATATTCACTGATCGGTCTGGTGATAAAAAACGGAAGGGAAAGTTATCTTCCCGCCATAGCAAGGGTGTTTATGAGCGACACACTGAAACACAACGGCATCACTGAAACAATCCTGACCACCGCTGTTAAGACCGATGAAAAAGTAAAAAAACAGATTTCAGAGCTCATTTCTTCATCATTCAAGACAAAAGTAGAGCTTAAAGAGGTTATCGATGAAGATATTATAGGAGGTTTTATCCTGAAGATTGACGATAAATATATTGATGCCAGCATCAGGAACAAACTCCGCAAAATAGAAAAAGAACTGAAAAGCAAAACGCTGACAGTTTGAGAAATAAATTCGTATCATAAGAGAGAATAATATGGCAAGCATTAAACCCGCAGAAGTTTCAAAGATCCTCCGGCAGCAACTCGAGGGAATCCAGACAGGAACTGAACTGGAAGAGGTTGGGACCGTCCTTCAGGTTGGTGACGGTATAGCCCGTATTTACGGACTTACCAATGCACAATCCAATGAACTGATTGAATTTGAGAATGGTATTGAGGCAATTGTGCTTAATCTTGAGGAGGACAACATCGGCGCCGTTCTGCTCGGTCCTACCGAGGAGATAAACGAAGGCGACATAGTAAAACGCACAGGAAGGATTGCTTCCATTGGCGTGGGCGACGGTTTGCTCGGAAGGGTAATATCACCGACCGGACAGCCACTTGACGGCAAAGGCCCCATTCCCGGCAAACTCTATGATATGCCGTTTGAAAGAAAAGCTCCCGGCGTTATCTTCCGCCAGCCGGTGAAACAGCCTCTTCAGACAGGGCTCAAGCCCATTGATGCCATGATACCTATAGGCCGCGGGCAGAGGGAGCTGATAATTGGCGACAGGCAGACAGGCAAAACAGCCATTGCAATTGATACGATAATAAACCAGAGAAGCAATTTTGAAAAAGGAAAACCTGTCTTTTGCATCTATGTAGCTGTGGGACAGAAAGGTTCAACGGTGGCAAATATTGCCCGGACACTTGAAGAACACGGAGCCCTGGAGTATAGCATTATTGTACTGGCTACGGCATCTGACCCGGCAGCCTCCCAGTTCTATGCCCCGTTTGCAGGCGCTGCAATCGGTGAATTCTTCCGTGATACCGGCCGCGATGCGCTGATAATTTATGATGACCTCTCAAAACAGGCGGTATCTTACAGGGAGGTATCGCTTCTGCTCCGCCGTCCGCCGGGACGCGAAGCTTACCCCGGAGATGTTTTTTACCTCCATTCGCGACTGCTTGAAAGAGCTGCAAAGATCATTGAATCAGATGAAGTGGCAAAACAAATGAACGACCTGCCGGAATCAATAAGAGGTATGGTGAAAGGAGGAGGCTCCCTTACAGCCCTGCCGATAATTGAGACTCAGGCCGGCGATGTATCAGCATATATCCCAACCAATGTTATTTCAATTACCGACGGACAGATATTCCTTGAATCAAACCTGTTTAACGCAGGCGTCCGGCCGGCAATCAACGTCGGTATTTCTGTCTCCAGGGTAGGGGGAAATGCACAGATCAAATCAATGAAGAAAATTGCAGGAACATTGAAAGTCGACCAGGCCCAGTACAGGGAACTTGAAGCATTTTCAAAATTCGGATCAGACCTTGATGCCACTACACTCGCAATCCTCAACAAGGGAGCAAAGAACGTTGAGATCCTGAAACAGGGACAATATTCTCCCATGCCTGTCGAAAAACAGATAGCGATAATCTATTGCGGCACCATGGGATTGCTCAGGGATGTTCCGGTAGATAAAGTCAAAAACTTTGAAAATGAATACCTTGAGTACCTCGAACTGAAACACCGTGATGTACTGGATAACCTGCGCGACGGAATACTGAACAGCGATATTACCAAAGTGCTTGAAAAAGCAGCTGCTGAACTGGTGGCTAAATATAAACCCCACTAATCCTAAGGATAAGGTTAGCTAACTAATACCCGATGGCGAATCTAAAGGCGATAAGGATCAGGATAGGCTCGGTTAAATCAACGAAGCAGATCACTTCGGCAATGAAGATGGTTTCTGCTGCCAAGCTGAGAAGAGCGCAGGACAGGATAGTGCAGCTGCGCCCTTACGTGAATAAGCTCGGGGAGATACTTGACGATCTTATTCACAGCCTTGCTGAAAGGGAGGTTGAAAATATTTATGGTCGTGTCACACCGCCTGAAAAGATCCTCATTGTCCTGATCACATCCAACAGGGGATTATGCGGAGCCTTTAACGCAAATGTCATTAAGGAAGCAAGAAAAGTAATCTCCGAAAAGTATCTCGACCAGTTCAACAAAGGAAATGTTGTCTTCCTGACCATTGGCAGAAAAGGATATGATTACCTGCGCAGGCAGAAACTGAAAATGCTTCCCGAACAGAATAACCTCTTTAATGATCTTACTTTTGACAATGTTTCGGCTGTTTCAGGAGGGATAATGGAGAGCTTTCTGAAAGGCGAGTATGACAGGATCGTGATCATCTATAACCACTTCAGGAATGCCGCGGTACAGATCATCACCGAGGAGCAGTTCCTGCCCCTTGAGTCTATACAGCCAGGCAGTAAGCAGGCAGCACATGTTGATTACATCTATGAACCGACTGAAGAGGATATAATCACCGAACTTATACCCAAATCACTGAAGATACAGTTCTACAAGGCAGTGCTTGATTCCTTCGTGGCAGAGCATGGCGCAAGAATGACAGCCATGCATAAGGCAACCGATAACGCCACTGAGATGATCAGGAGTCTTACTCTTCAGTACAATAAAGCACGGCAGGCAGCAATTACAAACCAGATACTCGAGGTGGTGAGCGGTGCAGAAGCCCTCAAAGGCTGAACATAAGTCCCTTATTCTTTAAGGATCACGGAACCCCGGCCTATGTACAATCATTCCGAACTGAAGGAAATAGTTGATAAGGCATTATTGAACCTTCCTTTCAATAATGAAGCAGTTAAGCTCATTGACCCTGTAAAGTATATACTGTCAATGGGGGGAAAACGGCTGCGCCCTGTTATGGCTTTGATGGCCTGCAACCTTTTCAGCGACAAAATCGATAATGCCGTATTGCCGGCAACAGGCCTCGAGGTATTCCATAATTTCACGCTTGTACATGACGACATCATGGACCAGGCACCGGTAAGGCGTAACTTTGCAACGGTACACAGCAAATGGGACATTAACCAGGCGATTCTCTCAGGTGATGTTATGGCTTTTATCGCCAATGAGTGTATTCTGCATACACCCTCCCATTGTCTTTTAAGAGTATTCAGGATATTTAACAATACTGCAACAGCGGTCTGTACCGGGCAGCAACTCGATATGGATTATGAAAAAGCTGCTTTAATTACGCATGAAGAGTACCTGCGGATGATAGAACTCAAAACCGCCGTCCTTGTCGCTGCATCGCTCAGGATAGGAGCAATAATCGGAGGCGCCGATGATAAGGATTCTGATATGCTCGGAGAATTCGGCCGTTGCCTGGGCCTGGCATTTCAGATACAGGATGATATGCTGGATATATGGGGTAATACAAAAATATTCGGGAAAACTGCAGGAGGCGATATTGCAGCCAATAAGAAGACATTTCCGCTGGTAAAGGCAATGGAAACTGCTTCAGGGAACCAGCTTAAACAGCTTCAGAAACTCTTTTCAATGAATGATCCGGATCACCGGGGAAAGGTAAGTGAGGTTATCAGTATTTTCAACCGGCTTGGAATTAAAGAGATCACGGAAGCACTGGCTAATGATTACATAGAAAAAGCTTTCGGACTGCTCTCAAAAGTAAATGTGGATAATGAAAGGAAAAATGAGCTGGAAAATCTTGCCCGCTCCCTTATAGGACGCGACCGGTAGTTCAGAGACCTCCGGTATCCTCGTGTTTCTTGAGCCAGTCAATGTTTATCAGCACACCCGCATTCAGCATGAACTGGCTATATTTGCTGAGAACATATTTTGCTTCAACATTAAGATCAAACTGCTCGGTAAGCTTTATATATGTGCCTGCCCCCAGGTTTAACCCCAGGGCGTTATCCCTCTCTTTATAAGGATCTGTCCCCTGGTATTTTGTACGTTTCCAGGCATGCAGTATGTTCAGTCCGGCAAGAGCGTAAAATTCATACTTGTCAAGGGAGTTGAATACATAATGACCATTAATATCAACCATCAGGGTGTTAACAGTTACTTTTTCCTGAAGTTCCTTATATACATGGGGTACGAAGAAGGTGATCGAAGGAGAAATATGAATCGGGATTTTTATTTCATAGATACTTTTAAGATATGCGAAAAAATGACCGCTCTTGTTATAATCCCGCTCCATCTCATGAAAGGGATAACCTGAGGTAAATCCTGCACCTCCTCCTGTTTTTGTGAACTGGGGATATGCCGCTGTAACAGTAAATGTGACTAAAAGAATGCAGAATAATTGTTTTTTCATAACCGGGTTATTAGAGTTACTGATTTCTTTAATTCTCTAAAGATATATTTTTATCGAATATCTTTCAGGAATAATCTTTATTTACTGCAGAAACTATAACTTTTGCAAAATTTATTAAATTTGTATATTCTGATAGACAATAAAATAAATAACTGCTATGGCACAGATTACCGGTAAAATAAGCCAGATAATAGGCCCTGTTGTCGACGTAACGTTTGAACGCCAGGGAGCAGAAATGCCTGATATTTATGATGCCCTTGAGATCAAAAGGGACGATGGTACGGTACTGGTTGTGGAATGCGAACAGCACATTGGTGAGAATACGGTTCGTACCATTGCAATGGATTCAACCGACGGTCTTCGCAGGGGGATGGATGTGGTGGCAACAGGACTGCCGATCACCATGCCCATTGGCGAGCAGATAAAGGGGAGGCTTATGAACGTGACGGGAGATGCTATCGATGGTATAGGCCCGCTCGACAAGACGGGCGGATACCCCATCCACCGTAAACCCCCTAAATATGATGATCTCTCAACGGAAAAGGAGGTTCTCTTTACCGGGATAAAGGTTATCGACCTGATTGAGCCCTATTCAAAAGGAGGCAAGATCGGGCTTTTCGGCGGTGCCGGCGTTGGCAAAACAGTAGTTATTCTTGAGCTTATAAATAACATTGCCAAGGCATATTCAGGATTATCTGTTTTTGCAGGCGTTGGTGAAAGAACGAGAGAGGGTAACGATCTTCTTCGTGAAATGCTTGAAGCAGGTGTAATAACCTATGGAAAAGAGTTCCTCGAAAGCATGAAATCGGGTGGATGGGATCTTTCAAAAGTCGATTTTAATGCAATGAAAGAGTCAAAACTGGCCCTGGTATTCGGTCAGATGAATGAACCACCCGGAGCAAGAGCAAGAGTGTGCCTCTCGGGACTGTCGGTAGCTGAACATTTCAGGGATGGTGACGGAAAGAGCGGAGGAAGGGATATACTGTTCTTCATGGATAATGTTTTCCGTTTTACACAGGCCGGCTCAGAAGTCTCCGCCCTCCTTGGAAGAATGCCTTCAGCCGTAGGATACCAGCCCACGCTGGCAACTGAAATGGGTATTATGCAGGAACGCATTACCTCAACACGGCATGGTTCAATCACTTCGGTGCAGGCGGTATACGTTCCAGCCGACGACCTTACCGATCCTGCCCCGGCAACCACCTTCGCACACCTTGACGCAACAACGGTGCTCAGCCGTAAGATCTCCGAGTTGGGAATCTATCCGGCCGTTGACCCTCTCGATTCAACTTCGAGGATACTCACACCTGATATTGTCGGCGAAGCCCATTATAAATGCGCTCAGAAAGTGAAAGAGATACTCCAGAGATATAATGAACTGCAGGATATTATTGCCATACTTGGAATGGACGAACTGTCAGAAGATGATAAACTGGTGGTCCACAGGGCAAGAAGAGTCCAGAGATTCCTCTCCCAGCCGTTCCACGTTGCAGAACAATTCACAGGCATAAAAGGCGCACTCGTGTCAATTGAAGACAACGTCAAGGGATTTAATATGATCATGGACGGTAAGGTTGACCAGTATCCTGAATCTGCATTCATGCTTGTCGGTACAATTGAAGATGCTATTGAAAAAGGAGAAAAGATACTCGCACAGACCAAATAACAAAACCGGATGAAGATAGAGATCATCACTCCCGACAAAAAAATATATGAAGGGGATATCAAGTCCATCAGGGTCCCCGGTAAAAAAGGTTCCTTCCAGGTACTGAAGGATCATGCCCCGATTATCTCAACCCTCGATAACGGAACCATTATTATGATTGATCAGAATGATGGTGAATTGCGGTATCAAATTACGGGAGGAGTGATTGAAGTCAAGATGAACAAGATCATTCTGCTTGCCGAATCGGCAAAATAATCCGGATAAGGATGACCCCTGACGAATTCCGTAAACATGCCCATGAGCTGGTCGAATGGATGGCCGGGTACATGGAAAATGTTGAAGAATACCCTGTTAAATCAACAGTAAAACCCGGTGAGATCTTCAGGCAGATTCCAGGCTCTGCTCCGTCAGAACCCGGGTCATTCAGTGAACTGATGAGAGATTTCGAGGAGATCATCATGCCCGGAATCACTCACTGGCAAAGCCCTAATTTCTTCGCCTACTTCCCTGCCAATACAAGTCCGCCTTCAATCCTTGCAGAGATGCTTACCTCAACCCTGGCGGCACAGTGCATGATGTGGGAAACCTCTCCTGCTGCCACGGAACTGGAAGAAAAAATGATGATCTGGCTGCGCGAAATGATCGGCCTTCCGCCCGGTCTTGAAGGAGTTATACAGGATACAGCCTCTGCTGCAACTCTCGCCGCAATACTTGCTGCCAGGGAAAAATGTACGGAGTTTGCTGTCAATGAGGAAGGTTTCCACCGTAAACCGTTTTTAAGGATCTATTGCTCTGCCCAGGCACATTCATCGGTTGAAAAGGCAGTTAAAATAGCCGGCATTGGCAGAAAAAATCTTGTCAAAATACCCGTCAGACCTGATTTTTCTATGGATACGGGAAAGCTGCGGGATGCTATCCGCGGGGATAAAAGAGACGGACATAAACCCTGCTGTGTTATCGCTACATTGGGCACAACCGGAACAGCATCTGTTGACCCTTTGCGCGACACAGGAGAGATATGCAGGGAAACCGGCACCTGGCTGCATGTCGATGCAGCAATGGGCGGCACAGCCCTTATTCTGCCCGAATTTCAGTGGATGCTCGACGGGATGGAATATATTGACAGCTTCGTATTCAATCCCCATAAATGGATGTTCACAAATTTCGACTGCTCGGCGTTCTTCATAAAGGATACCGCTTCGCTTATAAAAACATTTGAGATACTGCCTGAATACCTGAAAACAAGAACAGGCGGACAGGTTAATGATTACAGGGACTGGGGCATCCCGCTCGGACGCCGGTTCAGGGCCCTGAAGCTCTGGAGCGTGATAAGGTCATACGGCACCGAAGGACTCAAGTCAAAGATCAGGTATCATATCAGCCTCGCTGCACGCCTTAAGGAACTTGTTTCTGCCGAAACTGATTTTGAGCTGCTGGCACCTGTTTCGCTTAATGTTGTTTGTTTCAGATTTCATCCGCCGGGTACCGCAGAAGATAAGCTCAATATCATAAATGAAAAACTTAACCATGCTCTAAACGACAGCGGCAGGATCTATCTTACTCATACGTCGTTAAACAATAAATACACCCTCAGGATGGTGACAGGACAGACTAATGTAACACTTGAGCATGTGGAGAATGCATGGGATCTTATCAAAAACTCCGCCAGGGGAATGAAGATCTGATCAGCGCCTAATTTTCCCTATATTCATGCCGTAAATATCAATATTGAACAGGAACCTGAACGAAGGCGGTTCATGCAGGCTTTTCCAGACAGCCTGGGCTCCTGCTGATATAGTATAAGGTATCCTGAAAAGGTAAAAATCAGAAATCAGTTCAGCTCCGAAGGAACTGAATTCTTCCTTTCCGGGGATAAAACGGTCCACAACCCTCCTTCCTTCCTTCATCACCAGGAAATAATTATCCGTTCCCCTTGCATAATCATAAAAAAGTCCGGTGCGGATCCTTTTCACATATAACAGCGATGCAATATTGAAATCGGGATAGACCAGCGGTGCAACGTAATCAAAAGAAAGAAAATCAAGCTCTTTTGAAATGATATCGGTATAACCTCTGGGATAGTTAACCTTATTTGAAGTGAGATATTTGACAAATACCTGGTTTTCGGTTTCATACCTGATCCGTATGCCATGGTTTCTGAAAAAACCCGGAAAATAAAAGATGCTTTTAAGAGTCACATTTGATCCGTATATCCTGTCATCAAACGGTGCAGTTTCATAAGAAGCATCAATTACCTGTCCGGTTCTTGGATAGATATCCCGGTAAGCCGATTTATGGTAGTTTGCGAAAAAAAGCCTTCCTGTCAGCCTGGTTTGTCCGTAATCATAATTGCCGGTCTCCTTTATGTAGAGGTAGTTGTTGCGATAATCAATTGTGAGGAAGGGATATAGATATTTTGAGTATTTACCTGTGCTGAAATACCAGGGGATGTATATGCTGTTGTGGAATCTGAATCCGGGTCTTATTGGCGAAGGAGTCCAGCCGGGTGTCTCTCCAAAAAGGTCAATCACCGGTTCGTTGCCGTAATCAAGCCGTGATTCAATGACCGGGTACCAGCCTTCCCAGATAATCCTTGAATGGAGCTCGTGTCGCCGGTCTGCCGAATATTCATAGCCGGCAAGAGCAGTCATGGTGCTCAGCTGGTTCTGTGACATGATGGTGAACCCGGGCCTTATTGATGCCGGATCAGATTGAACCTTTTCTATATCGGCATAGAGAGGCAGCCAGCTGTGTATGCCGAACAGATGTTTCCATTTTCTGTATGGTTCGGGATTGTATTGATGATCAGTCTTATGTTCCTTTGGTTCCTTTATTTCAAACCTGTCAATCAGATATGATGATTTTGCAATTCTTTCTTTTTCGATTTCAGAAGCTTCAGATATAGGGACGGCACAGATATTATTGCCCGATGAACTGTAATTACTGAAGTATACTTTACCGCCAGATACATTAATATCAGTAGCTCCGAATTTTGAACGTGTGAGGGGGATGATACTTTTCTCCGGAGTGAGGATGAAAACATTATCTGTACCGGTAACTGAGCTTACATAGAAGAGTGAATCATTTCTCAGGAAAGATGCCTGGAGATCATCTCTTCCTTCTTCCAGGAGAGTCTCCCACCGGTTTTCTGCAATATGATATGCCAGGATACCTTCCCCTTTGTCTGCTAATGAAATAACAGTAAGTTTTTGCCCGTCTGATGACCATTGCGGACGCTGAAGATAAGCATTGTCCGGGGCAGGTACCGATTTGATCACGCTTCCGTCTTCAGGGTCAATGAATACAAGATTGTTCAGATTGTCAGTTGTATTTTCTGATGCAGCTATCGTTTTTCCGTCGGGAGATATTGCCGCCGACAGGTATCTTGACATAAATGTCAGCTGCCTGGGTGTGGAGCTTTTAAGGTCAAACATCCTGATCACTGAATAGTTCCTGTTATCCCATCTGGGATCGGGCCGTGTTTCAACCCATACAATCTTTCCCCGGGCATATGAAATGAACCAGGGATAAAAGCCCCCCGGAACGAAGATCTTATTCTCTGATCTGTCAGACGGATTGATAAGCACAAATGATACAGGACGGTAAAGAGATGTCTTTACTGCAATGATCGAATCACGGCCTGCCGGGATTGCAGAATGATAACCTTCAAAACCGGTTTTCTTCGGCGGATTTAAAGCATCATAATCGGTTGCACCGCTTATCTCAATATCTTTTTTCCACAGGCTTGCGAGAGTATCAAAAGTCTGGTAGTAAAGCTGCTTTTTTGTAAAACCCGCATTTCTACGCAGGCTTATGTTGACCGGGTTAATTGTAAACGGCTGGTTTGCAGTAAAGCGCAGGGCCTTATTCCATGTACCCGGCTCGCTGTTCAGCAGTGACCAGGCATACATCTGGTAACCATACTGGTAATAATCGGGGGTGTAATCCCTGTAGGATCCGTTGAAGAGTTTATCGTATTTGTACAATCCTTCTTTCTCGATAGCAATAGCTTTGAGGGAATTCTGGAATCCGGGGCTTCTTCCCCTTCCGGAGCCTGAAAGATATGTTTCGGCAAGCACAGCCTCGCCTTCAATATACCACATTGGAAGCAGCGCTGCCATTGCTCCGGGGAACTGCTGGCCTGCCACGAACGACATTGCCTTTGAAAATCCTGTATTGAGCGATTCCATCTGGAACACATGGGTCAGTTCATGCAGTGCAAGCTGCCGTTTATAATCCACCGGAATGGTATTCTGATCAGGTGTGGGGTATATCTCAATCCGTTTGGGAGCCCATGCCACATACCCGTTTGACTGTGTTGTATGATTATGAATAATAACAGGTATCCTGAATCTCTTTTCCGGAAAAAAAACAGAAAGATCGGAGCAGGCTTTTTCAAGGGCCGATGCAAATTCAACACCTGCCTGGCCGTAGCTCCGGGGGTAGATCACATTGAACCTGCCTGTCTTTACCTGCAACCATTTGAAGGATGCGGGATCCTGTCCGGTGTTATAGTATTGCGATTGCAGATTCACAGAAAGCAGCAGCAGCGCCGCAGGCAGAAACATTGACCTTATTCTGTACCCCTGAAACATGGGTCAAAAATAACAAATTATGCGAGTCTCAAAAAAATAAGTACTTTCGCCAAAGGTCTGTTGATACAGACCGGGGACAAGGAGTGCAAATGACAAAATTCAGGCTGATAAACAACATAACGGGGTGGGTTGTCTTCATAATAGCTTCGTTCACTTATCTCATGACTATTGAACCCACTGCCAGTCTGTGGGACTGTGGTGAATTCATAGCCTCGGGGTACAAAATGGAAATCGGGCATCCTCCGGGAAGCCCTGTATTTATGGTGCTGGCCAGGTTCTTCACACTCTTTGCCGGCAGTGATGTTACAAAAGTGTCAGCTATGGTTAACTCTATGTCGGCACTGCTGAGCGCCTTTACCATACTGTTTCTTTTCTGGACAATCACCCATCTTGCAAGGATAATTATAGTCAGGCAGGAGGAGATGTTCACCCTCCCAAGGATCACTGCGATCATGGCAGCAGGCGCAACCGGAGCGCTGGCCTTTACGTTCTCTGATTCATTCTGGTTTTCAGCGGTCGAAGGAGAAGTTTATGCAACTTCATCCTTTTTTACAGCCGCAGTCTTCTGGGCAATTCTTAAATGGGAAGAGGTGGCTGATGAGAAATATGCAGACAGGTGGATCATCCTGATAGCTTTTCTTATGGGTCTTTCCATTGGTGTTCACCTGCTTAATCTTCTCGCCCTTCCGGCAATGGTCCTTGTTTATTATTTCAGGAAATTCGAATTCTCCTGGAAAGGCCTGGTCGTATCAGTCTCCTTATCATTTGTCATCCTGGCGCTGCTGATCTGGGGATTAATACCGGGAATGGTAATAATATCCTCAAAATTTGATCTCTTCTTTGTCAATACCCTGGGATTTCCTCCAAACAGCGGCATGGCACTGCATGTTATAATAGTGGCTCTGTTATTTGGAGTGGCTGTGAAAACCACGCTTGATTCTGAGAATGGAATCAAAAACGGGATACTGGCCGTTGCAGCGTTGTTTATGACGGGGATATGGATTGTATCCGATTCGGCTTTTCTCAATATCCTTATACTGGTTCTGATCGCAGGATTTGCATGGTATATGGCAGGGAAGAACAGGGTTGTTCTTAACACTGCGCTTACGGGCCTGGCGGTGATACTCATAGGCTATTCGGCCACTGCTGTTATAGTGATAAGATCTTCGGCAAACCCTCCGCTTAATGAAAATAATCCGAGCAATCCTTTCAATTTGCTGTACTACCTTAACAGGGAGCAATACGGAGCCAGGCCGCTTTTCAGGGGGGCATACTATAACGCGCCCGTAATCGATTACAAGGAGGGTAAGCCTGCCTATACACTGGAAAACGGAAAATATATAATCACTCACCGTAGTCTTGAAAGGGTCTATGATGAAAGATTTATTACGATATTCCCGAGGATGTGGAGCGACCAATCGGCAGATCATGAGCAGGTATACAAGGAGTGGGGCGGCAACAGGGGAATCCCGCTCCAGGTAACCAGCCAGTCGGGTGAGCGGACAACCATAAGGAAACCTCGGTTCGGTGAGAACCTGAAATTCATGTTCACCTACCAGTTCGGCTATATGTATTTCAGGTACTTCATGTGGAATTTTTCCGGCAAGCAGAATGATACCCAGGGGACGGGCGGGGCGATAAATGGAAACTGGATAACAGGGATTAAATTTCTTGATGAGCCTAGGACAGGGACCTTTGATCTGCCTGCAGGACTTAAGGATGACACATCAAGGAACAAATACTACTTCCTGCCCTTCCTCCTGGGGCTGGCAGGCCTCTTCTACCAGCTTAACCGCGACAATAAAAACTGGTGGATAATACTTCTTCTGTTCATCATGACAGGTATTGCAATAGTGTTCTATCTTAACCAGTCTCCCAACCAGCCAAGGGAACGCGATTATGCATACGTAGGCTCGTTTTATTTTTATGCTGTATGGATAGGGCTTGGGGTGCTGGGTTTGTTCGAAGGACTGGCAAAACTTACAGGTGAAAAGATAGCCGCACCTGCTTCGGGGCTCCTCTGCTTATTTGCAGTGCCGGTGATCATGGCGGCAGAAAACTGGGACGATCATGACCGTTCGCACAGATACCTTACCAGGGATGTTGCGTTCAACTACCTTAATTCATGCGCTCCCAATGCCATTCTTTTTACCAACGGCGATAACGACACATTCCCTCTCTGGTGGGCCCAGGAAGTTAAAGGCGAGAGAACCGATGTACGGGTCTGTAACCTCATGCTGCTCAATACCGACTGGTATATCGACCAGATGAAGCACAGAACATACGAATCTGCCCCTCTTCCCATATCACTGCCGGCAAAGAAATACTATGACGGTATCAATAACCAGGTCTTTATTATCGAAAGAACAAAGGATCCGGTTGATATTTCAACAGTGATTGAATGGGTGAAGAGTGAGAACAAAGCAACAAAAGTCCAGGTCTCTCCGACGGAGATACTTGATATAATACCGACACGTACCATTCGGATACCTGTCGATGCCGGCAAAGTGATTGAGTCAGGAACAGTGAAACCCGCCGATTCGTCAAAAATAGTGCCATATATAGAAATAAAACTCAAGGGCAATTCAATTCTGAAAAGCCAGCTTCTGGTTCTCGACATCCTTGCCAATAATAACTGGGAACGCCCCATTTATTATGTTACCGGCTATCATAATGATGCCTTTGGACTCGAGGAATATTTTCAGCTTGAAGGCCTTGTTTACAGGCTGGTGCCCATTAAAACAGTAAACAGGAACTGGCTTGATTACGGACGCATCGATACGGATATCCTTTATGAGAATATCATGAACAGGTTCGCCTGGGGAGGGGCTGATGATGAAAGAGCAAACATTGATTATCACCACCGGCGGACACTGATTGTCGTAAGGGCAAGACTCAACTACGCCAGGCTTGCAAAAGCGCTTTGTGCTGAAGGAAAATACGAGAAAGCCCTTGGCGTACTCGACCGCTGCATGGAAATGCTTCCTCTTGAAAGGATCCCTTATGATCCTTATGTGCCGGATATCATAGAAGCATATTTTAATGCGGGCAGGCCGGAAAAAGCAGCCGAAATGACAAAAAATCTGTCGGATTATTATTTCAGTCAGCTTGATTATTTTCTCCGGCAGTCTCCGTACGTTATAAGCTCGGCTGAATATGAGATACAGTCGGCTATACAATACACCTACCGGGCTGCAGGAATATGCGAGCAAAACGGGTTGACAGAACTTGCAGATGAGATTAACGCCGGTGTTGAAAACTATTATGGCCGATACCTGCAGATGCAGAATCCGGCTTTAAGGTGAAATAAAGGTTTTTCAGCTTACAACAGAGGGGGCTGCCTCGTGCTTCAGGTATTTTTCAATCAGGAAAAAGATCTTTTCCGGGTAAATAGGCTTGAGAACATATTCGTTGCATCCTGCCAGATAAGCTTCAGTCTTGCATTGCTCTGAAGAATAGGCAGTCAGCATCAGCACCGGTACGTTCTTCCTGCTTTTCCTGAAAATCCTGAGGCATTCAATCCCGTTTATCAAAGGGATCAGGAAGTCCATAAAGACCAGGTCAATTCTCTCATCCTCCAGGTTTATATAGTCTATAAACTCCTTACCGTTACAGAGTATTTTGAGATCTGCACCGGAATTTCTCAGGAGGGTTTCATAATACCTTATTGAGGGCTGGTCGTCTTCAACAATTACTATTCTTTTATTGGAAAGCTGTAAATCGTTGATATTCAAGGCCATGATAGGGGTATAAAAAACTTGTTTAAAATTACAATAAGATGCCAAGGTATTTATGATACAATAACCCAGTTATTAACATTTTATCAACACGATATTAAACAGGTATGACAGACACATTTGGTTTAATGAGGAATATTATGCAATTTCGTAAAAGAAAAGAGCCATTACCATGATTAAGAAAGACTTTTTGTACAGAACGATTTTTCTGATGATCCTGATTTTAGCTTCCTTCCCTGCAAAAGGGCAGGGGGGATTTGATAATCCGACGCGGGCATTGTATATTTTTGACCTTGCTCGATACATTGATTATGGCCCCGGCTTCGCCGATTCTGCGAATTTCAAAATAGGAGTGATGATTGGCGACTATGATCTCATTTATGAGCTGGGTAATCTTGCCAGGACACGCACAAAAATTCAGGATAAACCGGTGGTAATTATCGGGTTCAGAAATATTGAGAGTATTACCCATACACAGGTTTTATATCTGAATAAGAGTGCTGAATTCAATATAGAAAGAGTTAAATCAAAGATTGCAGGGAACCAGACCATGCTTATCACCGAAGGCTATGAATTCAGGGAATCAATGCTGAATTTCATAGTCGTCAGCGGAAGGCCGCGCTATGATATCAATGAGGAAGCGGTTAAGAAAGCCGGAATGAGCATACCGCAGGAGGTGCTCTTCATGGCTATCAAGACCAAGGAAGACTGGGAGAATCTCTTTGATATTGCCAGCCGCGAAATTGAGGTCCAGAAAGAGACCATACGCCAGCAGCTTGAGATGATTGATGTTCAGCGGCAGGAAATACTCAAGCAGAAAGCCCTTCTCGACAGCCTGGATAAGGAGATCACCGAGAAGGAAAAAGCGCTGAGTGAAAAGCAAAGGATACTCGATAACCAGCTCAGGCAGATAAGCCGTCAGCAGGGAGAGATAAATTCACAGAGGCAGACTATCCTGGTGCAGCAGAAAGAGGTGCAGGTTCAGCAGGACACACTGGCAAGCCAGAAGGAAAAGATCAGCTCTCAGATTGCGATGATGGATGAGCAGCTGAAAAAGATAAGCGAGCAGGAAGATCGGATCAGGATCCAGCTGGCCACACTGGAAAAGCAGAAGCTGATCCTCTATTTTGTTCTCTTTGCACTCGCACTTGTCGGGTTTCTTGCTTATTACATTTACCGGGGATACAAGATAAAAAAAGAGGCCAACATCAGACTCGAGGAGAAGAACAGGACCATCTCCCTTCAAAAAGATGAAATAGAACGGCAAAGGGATATAGCTGCCGCACAGAGGGACCAGATTGCTTACCAGAAAAAGCACATTGAAGACAGTATAATGTATGCAAAAAGGATACAGACAGCTCTTATTCCGTCACTTGAGCTGTTCAGCGACAAGCTTGAGCACTTTGTTCTCTACAAGCCCCTGGCTATTGTCAGCGGCGATTTTTACTGGGTAACCAATATTGACAATAAGCAGGTGATAATATGTGCCGACTGTACCGGACATGGTGTCCCGGGCGCCTTTATGAGCATGTTCGGCGTAACCACGCTTAATGAAATTATAAATAACAGACGTATCCTGATGCCTGACCAGATAATCGAAAATCTGAGACAGGCAGTTATAAACTCTTTCAGCCAGTCGATTGATGAGGATACTGTCAAGGACGGAATGGATATAGCAGTATGCACAGTTGATTTTGAAACCGGTACACTCTGGTTTTCAGGTGCAAATAACCCGCTTTATCTTATCAGGAACCATGAGCTTGTTCATTACAGGGGCGATAAAATGCCTGTCGCAATACATTACAGGATGCAGCCATTCAACCTGCATAAGATTGACCTGCTGAAAGGAGACAAATTCTATATTTTTTCTGATGGCTTTGTCGATCAGTTCGGCGGCCCGAAACAGAAGAAATTCATGTCAAACCAGTTCAAGGAAGCGCTTGTTGAACTGGATGAGGTGCCCATGCTCAAACAGGCAGAAAGATTAAATGAGATATTCGAGAAATGGCGCGGCGACTCCCCGCAGGTAGATGATGTTACCCTGATAGGAATCAGGTATTAACGGCATTCCCAGGTCGTGGTGGTTTGTCCGGTTGTTACGGGAGGAGTTGCCTTTATCGCCACTAATTCAGCCCCGCAATATTCGGTTTCGTTCCCGTAGGTCTTGTCGCCCGTTACAGTATCAGTCATTACCATTCTGCAAAACTTGCAATCACCAAGCGCTTCACATGACTGTGCAGCCCATGCGAGAAGTAATAATGCTGCACCATAAAGAATTTTCTTTTTCATATATAAATTATTTCAGTCCAAAATTAAGAAACTCTTTTTGATTAGAACTTAATTACCCTGAAAAGGTTGCTTTAAAACTTTATTTTTGGTCTGGAATGCAGCAATTGACTAAATTGCAAGTCATTTGACCAGGAATGAAAGCATTACTAACTGTATAAATGAATGACACCATGGAAGAAATAAAAACCCTGCCCGAATCAAAAATGAGAAAACACGTTACCATCGTCGGTATTATCCATATTGCTTTCGGGGTACTCGGACTGATAGGTGCGATCACTGTTTTTTTTGCGCTCCATTTCGCCAGGAGTTTTGTGGCAAATGAAGAGATCCCCTCAATGGTGCTCACAGCCCTGGCTTTCAGCCTGCCTCTGTTGATAGGATTCATGTCGACACTCGGACTTGTAGGAGGAATAGGTCTTATGGCATATAAGAACTGGGCACGATACCTGGTGATAATTGTTGCTGCTCTCGGATGCCTTAACATCCCTATCGGAACCCTTAAGGGAGTCTATTCGTTATGGGTCCTTCTGCAGGATGAGACTATAAAGCTGTTTGAGGGGAAGTAGTCTGTTTATTCAGCTCCTTCAGAGCTGTAATACCATGATTTACGATATAGGGAGGCTGTCTCAAAAGTCGTGAATTTTAGATTTTCTTATCAATTTATGCAAAAAAACCCCTCCTCCATCTCCTCCCCTTAAGCAATAAGGGGAGGAGTGTAATAAATGATTATCAGATAGTTACTCCCCTTCCCTTACTGCTTAAGGGAAGGGGTTGGGGGAAGGGTTAATTAAGAAGAAGTGGAAGCTGCCCCCT
>Ga0116204_1000218_pt1 | contig 31066 bp, 16 predicted proteins | sample LakKivwa52mmetaG_FD_94481 | JGI IMG/M metagenome (GOLD analysis project Ga0116204, IMG submission 94481) | Anoxic lake water microbial communities from Lake Kivu, Rwanda to study Microbial Dark Matter (Phase II) - Lake Kivu water 52m metaG | ecosystem: Environmental > Aquatic > Freshwater > Lake... | reverse complement strand
ATATACATGTTAAAGGGGACACGGGCATACACAGTTTTGTTAGGTATTGCCCGTGCAAGAGTGGTTCCTGACAAAAAAGTAAGCAGGTGTGTGTTTTATCGTAGGAGCGATTTGACTTCTTCCAGGAACTCATCGCTCATGAAATCCCCTTTTTGCATGAGGGACTGGATTTGCCCTTGCAGGCGATTTTTCTCTTCAATGGTCAATTCTTTGGCCGTGGAGACGATAACCGGGATTTCGGCGGTGTTGGGGTTGGCCTTCAACGCTTCCAGCACTGAAAAACCGTCCATTTCGGGCATCATCAAGTCGAGGATGAGCAAATCGGGGTGTTCGCGGTTGATCAGTTCCAGGCCTTCTCGCCCGCTCGCGGCTTCGAAAATAGTGAAATCGCCTTGCGATTGCAAGATGCGGCGCACCAGGCGGCGGGCATCGGCGGTGTCATCCACAATCGCTACACGCGGGAAGCGGTCTGGAGCTACCCGGCTGAGGGCGGCCAGCAGGCCTTCTTCTTCGGTGTCTGATTTAACAGCGGTTGCTTCTGTTTGCGGCAAAACGACGTTGCGCGCCCATCCACTGCCCAGAACGAGTGGTTCGGCGGGCATCGTGTGTCCGGTGCAATTGACGACAACGATGTCGGTTGGTTTGATGACCCCGGCGCGGATGAGTTTGAACAGACCGGCAAAGGCCACAGCCGAAGCCGGTTCGGCGGAGATACCTTCCATTTTGGCAAGCACGTGCATAGCCCGGAAGGCTTCTTCGTCTGTTACGCTCTCAAACAGGCCGCCATGCTCTTTCATTCCTTTGCGCAAGAGGTTATAGGAGCGCCCTGGCGTGCCGGTGGCGAGCGTCTCGATATGGGTTTTGGGGTTGGTGACCGGGATGGCTTCTTCCAGGTCGTTTTTCCAGGCGTGAACCATTGGGGCGCAGCCTTCAGACTGGACGGCGATGATTCCAGGCAGGCGGTCGGTTAGCCCCATTTGGATCATTTCTTCATAGCCTTTGGCAACCCCGACCGGACCGAGTCCGCCGCTGACGGACTGGATATACCAATCCGGCGAGCGCCAACGCAGTTTTCCGGGCGGCGAGTTTTTGGGCGGGCCGAGTTGTTCCGTCAATTGCTCTGCGACTTCGTAGGCGATGGTTTTCATGCCCTCGACGGAAGTGATAGTGCGGGTTCCCATATCGTGATATAGGCCGCGTTTTTGGGCAAATTCGGCAGCGATTTGCTTGACCTGGTCATACGACCCGGTCACTTTCACGACCTGGCTGCCATACAGCGCAATCTCGCGCATTTTTACCGCTGGGACGAGGCTGGTGACGAAGGCCCACAGCTTGATGCCGGCCCGGGCGGCGTAGGCTGAGTAGGCGATGGCGACGTTCCCGGTGGAGGCTGCCACCAGTTCCGTGATTCCTGCCTCCTTGAGCGCGGCAATGGTCAGCGCAGCCTGGCGGTCTTTGAATGATGCAGTCGGCCCTTGGCGTTCATCTTTGATGTAAATGCCCGGGCAGCCGAGCATCATGCCCATGTTTACAGCGCGAATCAGCGGCGTGCCGCCCTCGCCCAGGTACAGGTCCGGGTTGGGACTTCGGACAGGCAGCACTTCACGGTAACGCCACAGGTCGAATGGGCGATTGGGTAGTTCCCGCACAAGGGCGCGAGCCGCTTCAGCGTAATCGTAAACCGCCTGCCTCCACTGGCTTTTACAGTTTGGACAGTTGATGATGAGTGGATGGTAGGGCGTTTCGTGCCCGCAGTCCAGACAGCGTATAGCAAAAGGCATTCCTGACTCCTAATTATGCTGGCGATTCCAGCCGTTTGAGTGCGTTATTGAGAGTTTTGAACAATTCTTCCTCACTTAATAGGCCTTTTTGCAACAAGGTTTTTCCAAAATTATCGAGTTGCTTTTTCTGTTCGGCATTCAGTTCGACGCCTGTTACGACAACCACAGGAATGTCACGCAGTTCAGGGGTCGTGCGCAACCGTTCGAGGATAGTGAATCCGTTCATATCTGGCATGAAAAGGTCGAGGATGACCGCATCGGGGCGCTTTTCGATGATCATTTCCCAGCCTGAGCCTCCGCCGCGTGCCGTTAGCACGCGGTATTCGCTGTTTTCGGCGATAATTTTTTCCATCAATTTCAGGTCATCTGGCGAATCATCGATAATCAAGACATCCTTGATGCTTCCGTCGCCGTTGAGCAGGCGCAGCGAGCCGAGCAGGTCTTCTTCGGAGATGGGTTTGACCAGGTAATCAGCGGCGCCCAGGCTGAACCCTTTTTCCTCATCTTCAATGATGCTGCATACGATAACCGGGATGTTACGGGTTTCTGGGTCGGCTTTGAGTTCTTTCAAGACCGACCAACCGTCTACTTCCGGCATCATTATGTCGAGCGTAATGGCGTATGGTTTGATGCGCCGGGCAACATCCTTAGCTGTGACTGCGTTGGTTGCCCCAATGACCTTGAATCCCTGCGATTTGAGATAGCGTTCGTACAGGCTGATAATCTGCGCATCGTCGTCGATACACAGAATGGTGCGCTCTTCTTCCAAGTGGGCAGGGACTGGGGTTTTGAACAGAGGAATGGTGAAGTAGAAGGTGCTGCCTTTGCCGGGCGTGCTATGGACATTGATTTTGCCGCCGTGTATTTCGACCAGTTGTTTACATATAGAAAGACCAAGCCCTGTGCCGCCGGTTTTGCGGGTGGCAGAAGAGTCGACTTGCGAGAAAGCCTGGAATAATTTTTTCTGGTCTTCGAGCGAAATCCCAGGCCCGGTATCGGTGATGCTAATCATCATTTCAGGCATCCCGGTTGAAGGGGTGTGCAGGCTGGCGCTGACGGTGATGGAGCCTTCTTCGGTGAATTTGGCTGCGTTGGAAATCAAGTTGAGCAACACCTGGCGCAGGCGCATCGGATCGGCGCGTATGGCGGGCAGCCCGCTTTCGAAATCCTGAATAAGTTTGATGGGCCTGTCCCGGACCAACCCGGCAGAAGTAGATACGACGCTGGAGATGGCGTCAGCTACATTGAGTTCTTCGAAGGTCAGTTCCATCTTGCCGGCTTCAATCTTGGCAAGGTCGAGGATGTTGTTAATCAATCCCAGCAGGTGTTGGCCGGAGTTGTAAATGGCTGACAGGTCTTGTTGTTGTTGTTCGTTGATTGGGCCATCGATCCCTTTCAAGATGACGCGCGAGAAGCCAATAATCGAATTGAGCGGGGTGCGTAGTTCGTGAGACATGTTTGCCAGGAACTGGCTTTTAATGATATCGAGTTGTTTCATCTCTTCGATGGCTTTTTGTGCCGTATCGTACGAGCGGGCATTTTCAACGGCTACGGAAATCTGGTCGGCGAGGGTTTCCAGCACCGCTATTTCTTCAGGGTGGAAGGTATTAATTTCATCCGAATGAATATCCAATGCGCCGATGACGCGGGCGCCGATTTTTAGGGGAATTCCCGCTTGCGAGCGGGTTTCGGACAGCAGCGGGTTGGGGCGGTAAAGCGGATCAAGCGCCGTGTTGTTGATGACGAGGGTCGAGCCGGTTCCCGTCGCCGAGCCAATGACCGATTTGGAACCCACCGGAATTGAATATTGGCGATGCTGCAATTCTTCCCCGGCGGCGCCCGTCCCTTCGCGCAAGACAGCGTTATAGCTGTTGTCATCCACCGTAAACAGGCCCACGAAGTAGTAGCCAAACCGCGAGCGAATCAAGTCTGTTGCGCGGCTGAATAAGACATCCATGTCCAGTGTAGATGTAATCAGGCGGCTGACCTCGGTGGCTGTTGCCAGGTATTCGTTCTGTCGGCGCAGGCGTTCTTCTGATGACTGGGTTTGGGTGAAGAGTTGCGCATTGCGGATGGAAGTTGCCACCTGGAACAGGATGGTCTCTACCAGGCGGATTTCTTCATCGGTGAATGTGTGTTCCAAACTAAAAGTGTCGAAGCCTACTGTGCCGACGACTTCGTTCCCGGAGAGCAGCGGGAAAATCAGCATATTTTTTGTGCCACGCTTCTCCATCACCGCTTTGATGTTGATTGTTAGTGGGTTGTTGATGACATCGTAGATGAATACGGGCTTTTTTGTTGCCAGGACTTGCTCGGTTGCCAGGCTGCCTGCTACCGGGATGATGATGCCAATATCCCCTTTGCCATCGGCAGGAAGCGGCGCATCGGCGGTCAGGGTTAGCGATTTGTATTCCGAGTCGAAAAGGGCAATGCCGACATGGCCTAATTGGAAGGCTTGCTGGAATTCTTCGGCAATTACTTGCAGGCTGTTCTGGATTTCGAGGGAGCCGCTGACGGTCGATGTCAGGCGGTTGATTAATTCCAGGTCATGCAGGGATTTTTGAATATTTTGATAAAGGGACGCGTTCTGAATGGCGATTGCCACCTGGCTTGCCATCGCGGTAAGCAGGTCCTTATGCCGCTCTGTGTAAATATTTTGCATTTTGACGCTTTGAACCACAATTGCGCCTAAAACTTGTTGACCAAGCACCAGCGGCACGCCCAGCCAGCATTCAGGGATAATATCGTCTCCCAGGAGCAGGATTTCTATCCCTAATGACTCGGCGCGTTCCTTCACCCTGTCTGCCAGGAGAAGGGGCTGGCGTTCGCGGATGACACGGGCGGTCATTCCATTTTCGAGACTGGTTCTGTCAATATTGGATGGAACCCCATCGAAATAAATTGCGGGAAATGACATTTCGTCCGTTTCTGGATGGTAGATGCCAACGAAGAAATCCGTCACGTCCATCAGGCGGCCTGCGTACTTATAAATTGCCTGGGCGACATCTTCAACCGACAAGAGCGAAGAAATTTCGCGCGCCATTTCGTTCAAGACAGCCAGTTCAGCGTTTTGGGATTCGGTTTGCTGGAACAACTGCGCGTTTTGAAGCGCCAGCCCCAGCTGGTCGGCCACTTGCCGCACCAGGCTTTGTTCGGCTTCCTGCCACTCGTGCGCGGGTTCTGCTTCCAGTTGCAACAGATTCCAATCTGATGCGACCTGGAATGGCATGGTGATAACCGAAGCCCCGGAACCTGATCCTGCTGTTGTGATGCTGGCTGTTACATCAACCGGCGCGAGCGCAGGATGCCTAGTACGCGCTGTTGTCGGCGGTTCAGGGATTTGCCTGCTGCTGACCGGTCGCTCGATGCTGGTTTCTTCGCTCTCGGTCTTTTCGATTTCGGTAAATAGTTTGTCAAGCCGATTGCGAATCTTTTTGTTGCTGGACATAATCGATTAACTCCTGGGCCAGAACGCGATACTGCTGTGAACCGCGGCTGTTGGGGCGATACTGGGTAATTGGCAAACCAATAATGGGACTTTCGCGCAAACGGGTATCTATCTCTATCACGGTTTGGAACAGGCCGCTCCCGAAGGTTTGTTCGAGTTGTTCGCGGATGACCTTGTGGGTGCGATTGCGCTGGTCGAGCAGGGTGATAAGAATCCGGTAAGCCAGGCGCGGGTTCGAATCCCTTCGCACCCTGCGGATGAGGGTCATCATGTCGCGCAGCGCGTATGCTGAAAAGTATTCGGCCTGGGTTGGCACAATCAGAAGCTCGGCGGCGGTCAGGGCGTTGTACGTAATTGCTCCCATCGATGGCGGGCAGTCTAATATTACATAATCGTAATCAAGGGGTTCTTTACGAAGAGCATTGTTCAGTCCGAAAGCATAGTTGCTGCGAACCGGCAGGTGTTGTTCGGCGTCGATGAGGGCCGGGCTGGATGGCACAATCTCCATGCCTGGGGTGCTGGTTTTGCGCAGCGTTTCTTTGATGTCCAACCCTGCCATAATCACGTCGTTGCTGGTGTTTGCCACTTTGCCGGGTTCGATGCCGTTGGCAAGGGTTAAATTCCCCTGTGGGTCAAGATCGATGAGCAGGATTTTCTTCCCGGTTTCTGCCAGCGAGGCTCCCAACGCATATGTTGTGGTGGTCTTTGCCACGCCGCCTTTTTCATTCGAGATAGCGATAATGTATGCCATACGTCCTCCTAGCCTTTTTCGTCCTGGGCGGGTTTGTGGGGAAGAATACGCGCATCCTTGATATTGAGCGTTTGTTTCAATTCGTTGATGGCGATTTGAATCATCTCATTTGGGTCGTTGGTCGAGCGAATTTTCGAAGTGATTTCTGACACCTTGCGCTCCCGTTCGGCGCGCTCGGTGGTTTGTTCGAGCAGGCGGGCGTTCTCGGCTGCGATGGAAGCGCGCTCGGTTGCCGCGCGAATGATGTCCAATTCATCCTGGCTGAAACCTTGCTCACTGGCTGAGCGAATTGCCACTGTTCCGATGACCTGGCCGCGTATCGAAATGGGAATCTCTGCCGTGGCCGGGGCCGGGTTCTCAATTATTTCCTTGAGTTCTTCCACTTTTCCCGCATACCGGTAGCCGATTTTCTTGCGACTTTTAAGCAGGCTCGACCATTGTTCACGCGCGTACTGTTGCAGCAGCATTTGGTTCTCCGCCGCTGCGCGTTTGGTTTCATCGAACAGGCGCGCATTCTGGATAGCGATTCCTACCTGGTCAGCCAGGATGCTAAGCACTTCGACGTCTTCCTCGCTGAATGCCTGGGGTTCCGTGCTTTGCACATCGAGCGCTCCGATGATGCGTCCGCCGGCGCGCAAGGGCAGCGCCATCTCGGAACGGGTATTGGGCAGGTCGGGATTTTGCAGGAAGGCCGTATCGGCTTCGGTATCCAGCGCTATGCGCGGCGCGCCCGATGAAACCACGTTTCCTACAATGCCTTTCCCAACCTTCAACCTGTGGCCTCGCTTGAGCATATTCTGCCCGCCAGGGCTGTTTGCGGCGCGAAATATCGCATATTCATTGGCTTCATCGATCAGGAAAATCCCTGCATGATAAAAACCGAAATGTTCGCTAATTACCCTGGTTACGGTGGGTAGTAACACATCCAATTCATTTATACTGGCGATGGCGCGGGAAACTTCGGCAAGCGCCTGGAATTGCGATGAGCGGCTTAAGGCGCGCTGGTTCGATTCTTCTAATGCCTGGGTATTTTGTTGAATGACATGGGCCTGCTCCTCGAGCAAGCGAGTACGTTCTGAAAGTTGTTGCTCTGTCCTCAAGCGCAGGGTAATATCGTTCAGGATGAGCGCCTTACCAATTACCATGCCGCGATTATTTGTAAGCGAAACCATGCTAGAGACATACGATGTATCTATTCCTTCTTCTTTATAATGAATTACATGCTCGGTGGCCGCGCTCCCGATTTCTTTTTGAATCTGCTCAAACCAACTTTGAACATATTCGGGGGCTTTTTTGCCAAATTGATCAACGCCAATCCCAAATTTTTTCATAGCAACTGGGTTTACAAATGAAATATGGTCACGCGTATCAACAGCAATGACGGCGGTTTCCATGGTAGAGATGACCTGTGCTTTGGCCGACCTGGACACCTCGAACAATTGGTAACGCATTAATCCAATTGCGATAAGCAAATTGCCCAACCCAAAAGTGAATGGACTGATGTCGCGGAGATAAGCCGGGATGATAGACGTGAAACTGAGTAATCCCACTAAAACAGGAAAGAGTAAACCAGCCAGGATTAATCCTACCTGGGGGCGCTGTTCACCAGGCAGGCTGCGCATATAAGGAATTAACATGCCAACGGCAACTAGTATAACTACATACGAGTAGACCGATAAACCATACATCACAGGTGTAAATGGATATGATAAAGCGACAAAACCAAATTCTGTCACCAGGCTGGCCTTTGGACGAATCAGATTGTGCATCGAGTCGGTGTAAACCAGCGCAATGACACTGATTGTTACCGCGGCTGAAAAAATCCACCAGGCTGGTTTGATATTCTTGCGCTGCTGCGATAATTCCCGCGCGAAAATCACCACCATTGTGCTGGCTAACATCCAACCCAGGAATTGGAAGTTATCCCAAAAGATTTTCTCTTCCAGGGTTGGGCCAAGGGTTTCCAGAATCAGCCCAAATGTCCATAATGTTTGTCCGGCGGCTACAATTGAATATGGAAATGCTCCCGGCTCGCTTCTTCGTTGCCAGGCAACCAGCGCAATGCTAAAGGAGATAAACATTGAGATAAGGCAGGCGGCTATATAAATTACGGTGGATGACATAAGTTTCTACCTGTTAATTCTTAAAACCACGTTGTTTTGCGGGGAGCGATTGGGGTCACTTTTGTTCAAACTGGACAATAATTTCCGAATCGGGCAATATCTCTCCCAATTCTTCCATTAGAGCATAAAACACGTTGTCGATGTTCGTTGTAGCGCCAATTCGTTCTGAAATTTTGCCAATAGCGCGCTCTTTGGCGGCCCGCTTTTGCGAATCTTCGAGCAGGCGGGCGTTCTCTGCCGAAATTGCCAGGCGTTCGCCGACTGCTTTGATGACGTCCAGTTCATCCGGCTTGAGTTTACGTCCGGCAGGTGGGCGAATTCCCAGGTTGCCGATGGCTTGTCCGCGCACCGTAATCGGAATCAGGACAACCTCGGCGTCCGTTTCAGCGGGTTTTTCGAGCGACATCAGGGCAGCGCCGTTATAGTAATACCCGGCCTGTTTTTGACCTTGAATTACACGCTTCCACTGTTCACGGGCGTCTTGCTGCAAGAGTGTTTGCAGTTCTGCCGTCGAGCGCTGGGTTTCTTCGAATAACTGCGCGTTCCGAATTGCAATACTTACCTGCCCGGCCAGGGTGTTCAGGATTTCCAGGTCTTCTTCAGTAAAGGCGTTTGGCTCTGTGCTTTGTACGTCCAGCGCGCCAATCACGATTGGGCCGGCGCGCAGCGGCAGGGCCATTTCTGAGCGGGTATCGGGCAAGTCAGGATTATTGAAAAACACAGCATCTTCCCCGGTATCCAATGCGATACGGGGACGGCCCATCGCCACGACATTGCCGACGATGCCTGTTTCACCGATTTTTAGCCGGTGCCCGCGCATTAACATGCGCTGGCCGCCTTCGCTATTTGCAGCGCGCAAAACCGCAAACATGTTGCTGGCATCGTTCAAGAATATGCCCGTGTGGTAAAAAGCAAATTTCTCGCTGATGGTGCGCGTAATAAGCGGAAGCAAATCATCCAGGTTTTGGACTGTTGCGATGGCGTTCGCAACGGTCGAAACCGCAAGCAGTTGGGCGGCGCGCCGTTCGGAACGTTGGTTTGCCAATTCCAGCTCAGTAGAACGTTGGACAAGTTCCTGGCTGCGTTGTTCGAGGGTAGCAGTGCGTTCATCGATGGTTGTTGCTAGTCCGTCCAGGGTCTGCTTGAGCTGCTCACTCATGGCATTGAGTGTGGATGCCAGGGTGCCAAGTTCGTCTTGCGAGCGGACATCCGCATGGGCATCCAGGTTTCCGTTCGAAATTTCTTCAGCGGCGCGGGTTAGGCGCGCGACTGGGTTGGTAATCGTGCGGGAAACGAAGAGCGTTGCAATTCCCAACAGGAAACTGGTGATTAACGCCGCTGTGATAATGGCGCGGGTTTGTTCCTGAATAGGAGCCAGGGCAATAGAAGTTGGCTGCACGAATGCAACTTTCCAGGGCTGGCTGGATGCATACCTGGCAGCCCCCTGGATTGCTTCCCCAAAGGCCTGGTCGCCGCTCTCGAAAAATGGCGTTGTGTTGATATTGTCAAGCCCGCTTGAAAAGGCATTCATTCCCAATGAAAGCTCAGCCTCGGCTATGCTGGCAGGCAGGCGATTTTGGGATTTCAAAAAGTCGAGTTGTTCTTTACCTAATGGGCTCGGAGAACGGGCGATGTATTCCGGGTGAAACGGGTCTGCCAGGATGATGTTGTATTCATCCAGCAGGATGGCATACGAGGCTTGTCCGGCGGCGCCGTTGTAGCTCCGGATAATGTCTTCCAACAGCGTGGCGCGGATTTCCACGCGCAGGACACCCAGGATAGAGCCGCTATCAGGGTCGCGCACAGGCGCGCTGATGTAAAAGACATTCCCTGCCTGGGAGGTCGAGAAACGTATCGGGCTGATGTAAATCCTGCCGGTGGCGAAGGGGTTGATGAAGAAGTCCTGGTCTGCCTGGCTGCGGCTTACGCCAGTGCTGCGGGTGTCCCATAGCGTTATCCCTGAACTATCCAGCAAGGCGTAGGAACTGATGTTCCTGGTATCACGCTGGGCGAGATTTTGCATTGTGCGCTGCACATCTGCCAGTTTTTGCTGTCTGTTGTCGGATTGGGAGAGATATTCTCTGAAGACTGGCAGGGAAGCTTCAGTTTGGATGAGTTCCTTATTGAACTTGATGTAGGTGTCGATTGAATCGGCGGTATGCCCGGCTGCCGTCAGGAGTTTTTCGCGCGTGTTTTGCGAGAGAGCTGCCTGGGTATAAAACGTCGAGGCCCCTGCGACAGCAATGACCGATAGCAAACTGGCCCCCAGGCTGATGACCAGGAGCTTGGTGCGCAGGTTGAACGACGGATAAAGAACAAGGATTACAATGAGCAGCAGGAGTCCCAGGGCTATGGTTGCTGCCTGGATGCTTGGCACATCGCGTGGGGCGACCCTGGCGCGCGCGCCTGGCCATAATATGTCCACGGTGATAATCAGGCCGGCCATAACAAAACCGCTTATCGTAATCAAAGTGGCATGGCGTCCGCTAGTGGCTTGCAGGGGAACAAGAATAGTAACGACCAGCACCAATACGGCTGCCGGGAAAGCAACCCCCTCCTGGATAAACGGTATAACCAGCATGGCAGCCAGTATGCTGATGAAAAAGAGCCAGACGCCAAACTGGATGCGGTTGTACAACAGGCTAATGGCGCTGATGATGGCAATAAAGGCTAGCACATAGGGGATCAAAACCCCAATCAGGTCCAGCATTGACCCCGATAACAGGAGCGACGGAAACAGGGCGATGCTTAAGATGGTCAGCACAATCGCAATGGTTGTAACAATCCAAAACACCCTGCGTGTAGATTTTGATAAAGCGCGATAAAGTAAAATCAATCTATTCATACAAGAATCCTGTCATCAGGCCGATTGGTCTCTTTCAAACTCGACAAACACCTCAGAGCCTGGGACGAGTTGCCCAAGTTCCTGTAACGCCGTGCGGAAAATGTTTTCCAGGTTGACAGATGAACTCAGTTTTTCCGAAATCTGGCTGATGGCGCGTTCTTTTTCGGCGCGTAATTGCGATTCCTGGAACAGCCGGGCGTTTTCGGCAGAGACGGCCACGCGGTCGGCGATGGCCTGGGCAATCGCGATTTCATCTTGTTTCCAGTTGCTTTTATTGGGGACGCGCACGTTCAGCACGCCAATGGTTTCATCACGCACCTTAATTGGCACAGCCAGGGTAGCATTTTCGCCAGCTTCTTCAATGACTTTGCCGCTGGCGAGCGCCTGGTGGACTGACTTCGCTTGCAGCCTGGCGGGTAAAGGTTTGGCACCGGCGACTGTGTATTGGAATCCAATGATATCTTCGGTTTCGCTTAATCGACCCCATTCGCGCTGCAGGTATTGCCGATAAATCGTATCGACCTCGGCGAATGCCTTTTGGCTGGTTTCGAACAGGCGGGCGGTCTCGATGGCAATGCTCACCTGGTCTGCCAGGGTGGACAGCACTTCGACATCTTCCTGGGTAAAAGCGTTGGATTGCCTGCTTTGGATGTCCAATGCGCCGGTGATACGTTTGTCAATGACCAGCGGGATGGCCATTTCCGAGTGCGTTTCGGGTAAGTCGGGGTTATTGAAGAAGACTGCGTCTGTGCCGGTGTCCAGCGCAATTCGGGGATTGCCGCTGCCGGTCACATAGCCTACAATCCCTTGGGCGCCGACTTCCAGCCGGTGGCCGCGCGCCAGCATCCGTTGGCCCCCTTCAGAGTTGGCTGCGCTCAGGATGGCGAATTGGTTGGATTCATCGGTCAGGAAAATCCCTACATGGTAGAAGTTGAAGCGTTCACTGACCACGTTCACAATGCGCGGCAGCAAGGCCTCCAGGCTGCGCGCGCTGGCGATAGCCCTGGTCGTGTCTGAAATTGCCTGGAGCTGCGCGGCGCGTCGCTGGGTGCGGATGTTCGCCAGTTCCAACTGCACAGTTCGATCCGCCAGTTCGTGGGAGCGCTGTTCGAGTTCCAGGGTGCGGTCTGTGATTTGCTCTTCGAGGCTTGCCTGGAGCTGGCGTAGTTCTTCATTTGCCTGAATTTGGGCTTTTTCATTCTTCTGCGAGCTTTGTAAAGCAGTCGTCAGGCGGGTCATCAGCGCATTTAAAGAAGTGGCAATGATAAGTTGGATGGCGGTAAAGACCAATATATCGTCGAATCCGGTTTTTACTGCCATAAACGATTCGTTCAACCCAGCCATGTCCCGGTAGGTCACAATGGAAATACCCATAAGCGTGAGGATGGTGATGAAAGGTATGGCTTGTTTGCCTAACATTAAGCCGCCGATTACAATCACTGCTGGAAAACCCGCCATTGATGTATCGTGCATACCGTTCGACAGGTTGGCTAAAACAGTCACTGCCGTTACTGCCAGTAGTGGAATGATGATTTTCCCGGGCCAGTAAATCTTCCTGGCTGAGAGCAAAACCGCCCCAAGAATGACCAGTTCCATCCCGATAAGGATCAACGCTGGTGTAATGACTTCAGGCTGTGTAATTAGCAAGCTGACGATAATTCCCAGAATGCCAACAGCCGATACAACCAGAATCGTGCGCAGCAAGCGGGTATAAGATACCTCATCATCGTCCGGCGAGATAAACAGTCGTATTAGCCATTCTTTCATCGTAAAATCCTTATTTATCGGCATTCTCTTTGCCGAGTTGGATGACAACGTCAGACCCTGGGATGATTTTCCCCAGTTCTTCGACCGCAGTTTGCAAGATGCTGCGCATATTGACCGAAGCGCCGATGCGGGATGTAACTGCGCTGATGGTGCGCTCGCGGGATGCCTGGGATTGGGAGGACTCGAGCAGGCGGACATTTTCCACCGCCAGGGCCACGCGCTCGGCCACGGCTTCCGCTATATCGAGTTCATCCTGGTCCCAGGCGCGCTCGTTGTCTGGCGTGATATTCAAAATACCGATAACTTCGCCGCGTAACTTAATCGGCACCACAATCTGTGAGCGGGTTTCTTTTTTCGATGCGCTGGTTTTGCCGGTCGAGGCAGCCTCTTCGACCTCTGTCGAATGAACTGGCGCTTTGAGCGGGCCGACCCCGGCTTTCGAGTAACGGTATCCCAACCGCTTTGTTTCGCGCACCAGCGTGTGCCATTCGCTGCGGATGTACCGGCGGTAGACTTCTTCAGCCTCTTCGGCTGCCTTTTGCGCCGCCTGGAATTGCCTGGCATTTTGGATGGCGATGCTGACCTGGTCTGCCACAATCGACAACAACTCGATGTCTTCCTGGTCGAATGCGCCGGTTTGCTCACTCTGCACGTCGAGAATGCCGATCACATCATCCCCGACTCGTAAGGGGAGTGCCATTTCAGAGCGGGTGGCTGGCAGGTCGGGATTGTCGAAATAAACGGCGTCTTCCCCGGTATCGAGCGCGATGCGCGCCTGGCCGGTGGCTGCCGAAAAGCCCACGATGCCCACCTGGCCGATTCTGAGCTTATGACCGCGCTTCAACATGCGTTGGCCGCCTTCGGAGTTGCTTGCAGCGAGCACGGCATATTCCCTGGCGTCATCAAGCATGAAAATCCCCGCATGATAGAAACCAAACTCTTTGCTGATGTCGGCTGTGATGTTAGGGAGTAGGTCTTGCAAGTCTCGAATGGATGAAATTGCGCGCGCCACCAATGCGACTGCCCTTAATTGGCCTGCGCGTCGTTCCAGTGCCCTGGTGTTGCTTTCCAATTCCAGTGTGCGCTGCTGTAATTCTGTTGTGCGTTCAGCCACACGAGATTCCAGCCCATCCACCAATTCTTGAAGCGAAACAGCCATCACGTTGAAATCGTTTGCCAGTTCATCAATTTCGCTGGCGGCAGTGTCGATGCTGACCTGGTGTGACAGGTCGCCGGATGCAATCCGGTTAGCAGAGTTCGCCAGCAGGCTGATTGGCCGGGCAATGTTGTTTCCAATTGCCAGGCCGGATGTGGCAATTATCACGATCGATAGGGTAAATACCAGTAGGGAAACGATGAGAAATTCCCGTTCCCTGGCAACCACCGCATCCGCCCGGATGTCAACGCCAATGACGCCAACCCGTTCTCCTTTGCTGTTGCGAATGGGCGCATATCCGCCCAGGAAAGAACCAAAAATATCCGTGTAAATTTCCTGGTCGGCAATGGCAGATTCCATCGTATCGAAATTTTCATCCAATGCGGCGCTGGGGTCATAGTATCGTTCCCCATAGCTGGCAATATCCGGTTCGCCTGGCTGCTCCCAGGCATCGACCACAAAATAGATTCCCTGGTCGTCTTTTCGCATTGTGTAAACGAAGGCAATATCCGGGTCGATTTTGCGAATTTCCAGGTTTTGCAAGCGAAATTCTTCGAAGAGCGGGTCATTTTCCGATGCGATTTGTTCGAACTTATCCCCATCCTGTTGCAAGGCTGCCAGTTCTGTTATGTTGGCGATGCGCCTGCGCAGGTCTTCCCGTATCTGTTGCCTGAATCCAAAGTACAGGGTAATGATGACAGCCGCAACAACCAGGATTGCCAGCGCTGAGAAACTAACCGCCAAAATAGTGCGCAGGTGGGTTGTGCGTCGTGCTGTGTTGGGTTGGTTATTTTGTGAAGTATCCATAACCATCACTCTTCTTCGGACTCTTTGAGTTGAATAACCACATCCGCGCTGGATAAGGCGCGGCCAATTTCTTGCGCTGCGGTTTGCAAAATTGCGTCCATGTCGGCGGCGGCGCTGATTTTGGTTGAAATTTCTCCAATAGTGCGTTCTTTGGCGGCACGCTTTTGGGATGTGGCGACCAGGCGGGCATTATCGAGCGCAAGGCCAACGCGTTCTGAAATAGACCGCAGTAGGTTGATTTCTTCAGTGCTCCAGTTGCGATTCATGTCAGGCGATTGGATGCGAATCGCGCCTATGACCTGTTCGCCCAGTACGATGGGGATGGCAAGGGTTGGGTTAGCGCTTTCATCGGTTTTGTTTTCCCTTCTGATAACAGCGCCCTTGCGGATGACCTGTTCAATTTCGTCTGTCTGTATGGGTGAAGAAATCGCCTTTCCTCCCATGCCGGTGTGAAGATAGCCAACTGTTGTTTGCTTGCCGGCGAGCGCAGACCATTCTTGTCGCAGGAAGGATTGCACAATTTCCTGAGACTCATCCAGCGCTGTTTGGGTTTGCCGGAACAAGCGGGCATTCTCAATGGCAATGGCAACCTGGTCGGCGAGGATGGACAAGATATCGATATCTTCTTGGGTAAAAGCCTTGGATTTCTTGCTTTGAATGTCAATCGCGCCAATGGTTGTGCCACGAACAATCAGCGGTAGGGCCACTTCGGAGTGGGTTTCTGGCAGGTTGGGATTATTGAAGAAAACGGCATCCTCGCCGACATCCAGCGCGATGCGTGGTTTGCCGGTCAGGGATGCGTAACCAACAATGCTGCCAGTGCCGAGAGCCAGTCTATGTCCATTGTCGACCATTCGTTGTCCGCCGGGGCTGTTCGAGGCTTGCAGCACTGCTGTCCGCCTGGTTGAATCAAGCAAGAATATGCCAACGTGATAATAGCCGAATCGCTCACTGACGATATCGGTAATGAGCGGCAGCAACCTTTCGGTGTTTTGTTCCCTGGTGATGATTTTAGAAACATCGGCGATGCTTTGGAGTTGGAGGGCGCGCTGCAAACTCTGTTCATTCGCGGCTTGTAAAGCCATGGTGCGTTCCTCGACGCGCTGTTCCAGCCCTGAAAGAGTCTGGCTCAGCCGGGCGGTCATTTCGTTGAAGACACTCGAAAGCCGACCAACTTCGTCATCTGTCCTGATGACGGCGCGCGCTGAAAGGTCGCCCGCGGTAATTTGTTCGGCAACCCTGGCCAGGGCGATGACCGGGCGCGCCACGGCTTCAGATAAGCCGAGCGCGGCGAGAAAGGCGAACATGGTCAGCCCGAGCGCCCACAGCACGTTGGCGCGCGCCTGGGCTTCTGCCTGGGCATACGTTTGGTCTGCGGTTTGTTGGGCTATCACCACCCAGGGTTGGGTGGACAGGGTTTTCCCTGCGGCGATGATGTCGTTGCCGCGCCGGTTGTCTGTTGAGACGGTGAAAATGCCCTGGTTGGTAATACTTTCGAGCCCGGCTGCGAAATCGGGAGATGAGAAGATGGCTTGCTCATAAACGCCGGGCGGGAGTTTTTGTCGGGCCTGTAGTTCAAGGATTTGCCTGGGTGAAAAGTTCCCGAACGCCAGGTAGTTTTTCTCACGCTCGCTGGTTCCTGCGATACGGAGCAAGGTGTCCCGATCGAATATCAAGAGTTGCAGGCCGGCGTCCCGTTCACTGCTAATGGATTGAACAATGTTTTGGAAGATGCTCGCGTAGTATTCGGCTCTCAAAACCCCCACTACAGAACCGTCTTCGGCCCTGACTGGGGCGGTAAAGTAGACGGTGGGGTATTCGGTTTTAAACAGGATGCTGGAAATGAAAGGGATGCCGTTTTCGATGGGCATAGTGAAGTACTCGTAATTCCTTTCATCAAGCCCGATTTGGGATTGGTCGGTGCTTAATACATTCCTTCCACGCGTGTCCAGGAGTGAATACGACAGAATAAACACAGGGTCTTTACGGGCAAAGGTCAGCAGCGTTTGCAGGGCAGCCGCTTCGTTTTCGACCCGATTGGAAAACCCAGATTGCAGGTAATTTGCGAGGCTGGGCTGCTGGGCTTCCGTGCGCACAATATCCAGTTGTGATGAGATATAAGAGTCAATACTGATGGAAGTTTCAATCGCCAAGCCACGTAGGTTGGTTTCGGCTTGCTGGGCAAGGATATTGCGCGTAATCAAGTTGTTGTAACTGCTCAATACGATAATGATGATAAGCGTGATGGAAGTCAAAGAAACAACCAGCTTGGCGCGCAGCGGGAAGGCGCTAAAACGGCGCGCTACGGCGATGGCATAAAGGAAACCTGCGATGATACTGATAACATTCGTGACTTGCGGGTCGTTGGGAATGCCAGGGTCAGGCAGGAAGACATCTGTCAGGATGATAGACAGCCCGATTAAAATGCTCGCGGTCACTGCCCGCAGCATCCAGGCATTCGTCAGGGTATAAACGGCAATGCTCGAGACAACGATCACTGTCAGCGCTGCCAGGGGAATGCCCTGGCCTTTTGCGATCAATGGCAGTGATAAAGACAGGAGCAGGATGCTTGAAACCAGGATTACGCTGCCGGTTTGGGCGTTGCCGCGCCTGGCAAGGTAAGCGGCGAAAAAACTCACCGCTGCAATGACTGCCGTCATGGCAATCCCACCAAACGCATTGAGACCGGTTTGGATAGTCGATATTGTGGACACTATCGAAATCAAACCAAACAAGACGCCGGTACCTAGCCCAATGCGGAAGGTGTTTCTTGCCCGCCAGGAGGCTTGATTGTGTTCGGTCAGGTGTTTTTGTGGGTCGCCTGTCGTCATAAAAATTTCTCGCTTTTACACCGTCTGGCTAGGGCAGGTAGGCCGGGGAAAGAAGGGTTTCCAGTTCCGGCTGCGTAGAAAGCACTCCCATGCGGACAAGGAAGTCAGCGTTCAAACGGGCTGTCTGGTAAATGGAGCGCATTGTGCCGGCCTCGGTTTTGAAGATTTCGTAGTTATCTTCCAGGGTCAGGATTTTCAACGCCTCGTCGGGGAGGATATTGTCGATGGATGTTCCGAAATAGTCGGCGATCATTTGCCGCGCCTGTGCCGGGTTTTGACTGCGAAATTCAACCGCTTCGAACCATGCTTTTAAGAATGCGCGAATGTCTTCGCCGCGTTCCTTCACAACCGTGCCCCGAAAAACAATCACATCGGGATACAGCCCAATAAATTCTGAGCTTTTTAAAAGCAGGTTATTGCCACTGGCGATTGCTTCGGTGGTGTATGGTTCGTAAACAAAACCGGCGTCGATGGTCTTTCCCAGGCTGGATGGAACAGCTTCAGGGTCGATATTGACCAGGGTTACATCCGACATTTTGAGATTTACCGAGGCGAGCATTTCCCTGATAAGCAGTTCGTAACTTGTGCCGACCTGCACGCCGACGCGTTTGCCAGCCAAATCCCTGACCTGGCCGATTTCCGGGACTGAAACCACCGTGTTGAAACCTCCGCTGTCATAAACAGCCACAACCATCAAATCGGTGTGTCTTGCTACGTTGATGGCATCACCAATAGCGAACAGGCCACCGTCGATTTGCCCGGCAGCCAGGTCGGGCAGGGCGCGCGAGAATGTTTCGTAGTACACTGGCTGGACTTCGACCCCATATTTCTCGAACAATCCCATTTCCTGGGCGATGATGAGTGTGTAGTCACCCCACCAGGCGGTAAATTCCACAGCAAGTGGTTCGTTTTCTTCGGTACCCTGTTCAGGGAACAGGCTGCACGAAGCCAGCAGGGTGAACATCCACAAAGCGGCGATAATCTTTACGGGAGAAATACCAGGAAAGGGTTTCATAAACTACTCTGCATTACTTGACTTGCTATCCATTTTTTCGATAGCGCCGGGTTGGATTTGGATTAAGACCTCGGAACCGTCCATCAAGTGGCTGATTTCTTCGGCAGCCGTGCGCAGGATGGTTTCAAAACGCACCGAAGAACTGATTTTTGTGGCGGCTTCGGCAGCGACCCGTTCCAGATTGGCGCGCCGGCGCGCATTGGAAAACATGCGGGCGTTTTCCAGCGCAAATGACATACGCTCTGCGATAGCCTGGTACATCCTGGTTTCGGTTTCATTCCAGGCAGTCTGTCGTTCGGGGTGGCGGATTTTCAAGGCGCCAAGTTTTTCCCCGCGCAATATGATTGGAATTTCAAGGGTTTCGCCAGCCACGGGGCCAGCCGCATCGGGTTTTTGGCGCAGCGGTTCGACGCTGCCCCTGGCATATCGGTAGCCGCTGGCGTTGGTTTCTTTCACCATCGACTGCCAGCCAGATTCGCTGGATTCGGTATAGATTTCCTGAATTTGCGCCAGGGCCTGCCTTGTTTCGTCGAACAGGCGGGCGTTTTCAATCGCGACGCTGATTTGGTCGCTTAACAGGCTCAAAGCCTTGATATCGTCTTCGCTGAATGCGTTGGGTTCGGTGCTTTGCACATCCAGAGCGCCAATGATATTTTCCCCGATGAGAAGCGGGATGGCTGCCTCGGAGCGGGTTTGGGGCAGGTCGGGATTGTTGAAGAATATCGCGTCGTCGCCTACGTCAAGCGCGATACGGTAACGGCCTGTGTTGGTTACATTTCCCACGATACCCTGGCGTCCCACCTTGAGGCGGTGGCCTCGCGCCAGCATGGCCTGCCCGCCCTGGCTGTTGGCGGCTCGCAAAACCGCGTACTCTCGATTTTCATCGACCAGGAAAATGCCTGCGTGGTAATATCCGAACGAATCGCTGATTTGCTGGGTGATTTCAGGCAGGAGTTGGCTCAAATCGCGCAGGCTGGTGACGGCGTGGGCAACCTGGGCAATTGTTTCCAACTGCCTGGCGCGGCGTTCATTCTTTTCGTTCGCGCGCGTGAGTTCGATGGTGCGCTCTTCCACCCTTTGTTCAAGGGTTTGCAGCAACTCGTAAATTTGTTGGCGGGTGTTATCCAGAACAGACGCCAATGTGCCAAGTTCATCCTTGCGAGGCAGGTCGATGGGTGTATCCAATTTCCCGCCGCCCAGTTCCTGCGCGGCAGAGGCCAGCCGGTTTACAGGTGTGACCAACAGCGAAGTGGTCAGGGTTGCGCCAAAAAATACAGCCGACAACAGCACGAGGATGATTAACGTGATAGAGATAATTTGATTTATTGCAGGCGCCAGGAATACGATTGTGCGTTGCGCGACAAGGATTTTCCAGGGTTTGTAGCTGAGCGGCGCAAAGGTTACATAATCCTGCCCAGGGTCGTTGGGGATAATGGAACTGGTGAAAACAGTTTTTTCGGTTATGCTTTCCAGGTCGCGGTCAAGGTCGTTTAGGTTGGCGCTGATTTCGCCTGAAAGCGGCAGTCGCCCGGCTTGTTGCAGGGCATTCAAGGAAGTCCTGCTGGGCGTGGAAAGTGTTTTTGAAACCAGTTCAGGGTTTGCGCTGTGGGCAAGGAGGATGCTGGCGTCGTCAACAATCGATACGGTAATCCCATCTCCAAATTGCTTTGCCGTTTCTTCTGCGATCTTTTGAAACAGGCCAGCAGGAATTTTGACACGAATGACCCCAAGTAGGTTGCCCTGTTCGTCTACGACCGGTTTGCTAACAAAAAATACCCCCCGCCCGGTGTCTTCATCCAGTGTCACATCTGATACATAAGTGATGCGGATATTTGCGGCATTTTTGAAGTGTAAATTTTCGCTTTCGTTCCCGCCGGTATTCCCGCGGTGGTCGATGATGAGGGAGCCATCTTTACCCAGCAGGCCATAGGAGATAATATCGGGATAGCGGGATGCAAGCCGGGAGAGAGGGGCGGGGTTCCCACTCGGTGACCGTAAGGCGTTGATGATGATTGAATTGCCAGCATCTTCTTCGATATAGCTTGCGATGGTGAATACCTGTGAGTCTACCTTGCTGGCAAAGGTGTCTGCACTTGCCAGGAGGTTGTTACGCGCCTGGGTGGTTAAAACATTTACCAGGGTGGCGGTCTGGAAAATCGTGATGATAAATACGGGGAGCAGGGCTACAACCAGGAAGGATACCCTGAGTTGGGAACCGATGCTTGCAAATTCCATGCCGCGCAGACCATTGATGATGAGGATAAATGCAGCAATGCCACCAACGATTATCAGGAGGGCAGCCAGGAAAAAGCCGCTGACAAGCCTGTCTCCCTGCGTAAAATTTATGTCTGTCAAAGAAACCAGGATACCGGTGAAAATATTCAAGAGGACGGCCAGGATAGCATTGCGCCTGGAAAGGGTCTGCCAGGCAATAATCGAAAAGATAATTGCCAACAGGATGCCAAGTGTTAATCCTAAGCCTTGAACGAATAGATTAAATATAACGCCGGTTGTGAGCGTTGAAATAATAATGAGCCAGGTAGAAATGTTGTGGAAACCGCGCCTTTGCAGCAGCCATGCAATGGTCAGGGCGAGGCCATAGCCAATTTCAAGCACAATCAGGTTGATAAAGCGCGCATCATTGGAGATGAAGTAGCCGACAATGTATGCAATCAGCAATGCCCAGCCGCCGAGCATCGCCATGAGGCTGACGACCTGTAAATTGGTCCGGCTCAGTTTTGAAATCTCTTTTTCGGTTGACGTGGTATTTTGTGGCACGGACATTGCTCAGTCCTTGTTCTGTTCGAGTTGCACAACAACTTCCGCATCTGGCATCCGCTTGCCGATTTCCATGACGGCGGTGCGAAGGATGTTTTCGATATTGAAGGAGGTGGTAATGCGGTTGGAGATTTCACTCACCGCCCGCTCGCGCTGGACAAGGTTTTGGGTTTCTTCGTATAAACGGGCGTTTTCCAGGGCAATCGCAAGGCGTCCTGCGGTTTCCTCGATGATGCTCATGGTATCCGGGTCAATGGCCGGGGTCTGGAAACGGAGCGCGATTCCGCCAATCACCTGCTCGCGCAGTTTCAGGGGGGTCACTGCCGTCGCGCCGTCGAATTCCCGCTTGGGCGGGATGACCACTGTGCGTCCTTTCGACAAGGCATTCTGTACATTGGCCGGGAAAGACTCGAGCGGGGTGATTTTCAAGCCGTCAAACAAATAGCCGGGCTTGAAGCCTTGCTCCTGGCTGAATTTTTCCCAACTCTCGCTGGTGAAGGCCTGGTAGGTGGTTTTGAGTTCTTCGAGGTTTCTTTGCAGGCTGTTGACCAGTTCAACACGTTGGATGGCAAGCGCAAGTTGGTCGGCCATAACCTGGAGAGTGGCAACGTCATCCTGGGTAAAGGCTTCAGGCTGGGTGCTTTGCACATCCAATACGCCAAGCACCCTGTCATCGAGTTTGAGTGGGATGGCAACTTCGGAGCGTGTATTGGGCAATAAAGGGTTGTTGAAATATGTGGTGTCCTGCCCGGTATCGAGCGCGATGCGCGGTGTGCCGGTTGCCGCTGCGTAACCTACCAGGCCGCTCTGCCCCAGCCTCAGTCGGTGTCCTTGCTCCAGCATCTTGCGCCCGGCTTCAGTGGGGGAGGCGCGGAGGATGGCATATTCCCGGTCGGCGTCGACCAGGAATATCCCCGTATGGTAGAAGTCGAATCTGTCCAATATCAATTGCGCAGCGCGATTGAGGAGTTCATTGGGGTCTTGCGATGTGGTCGCGTCGCGCGCGACTTCGGTGGCGATACGCATGTAATTGGCCTGTTTTTGCAGGTCTTTGGTGCGCTCTTCCACTTTGGCTTCGAGGGTGTGCACGGTGGTTTCCAATTCGCCTGCCATTGTATTGAAACTGGCAGCAAGTGCGCCGAGTTCATCCTGCCGTTCTGAGGTGATGCGTATCGATAATTCGCCATTCGCCAGCGCGGCGGCTTTTTGGGCAAGTTCTTGGACGGGAAGGCTAATATTTTGGGATGCGATGAGGACTGTGACGAATATTAGCAGCATCATAACCAGTCCGACGGAAAGGTAAACCGGCAAAGAATTGGTGATGTCTATAAAAATTTCCCGCTGTTCTATTTCTGAAATCAGCATTGATTGGAGTTCGGGTATCCAGACATAATGACCGAGTACGCCTGAACCAGCATAATTGGTATATGTATTGCTACCTTTCAAAGCACCAAAGGCTAAGACCTGTTCAACCGGATATGTGGATATTTCATCCATCTCTGCACGGAGCGTGGTGGTTGGGACAGAAAGGCCTCCAACCTGGCTGACGAGGTATGTTTCGATGGTTTCTTTTGTGCCTGGGTTGATAATCGTGACATCATTGATTGCATTAAAATCCGTCAAGAACACTAAAACGCCAATAATTCTATTTTCTGCTGTCAGCGGATTGAGAACCAAGAGTGAATATTCGTTTTGCGAGCCTGGAAAATTTTTCTCAATGGCAAAGGGTTTGTTTTGGCTTGCGGCGTCCATGAAATCAAATGCCGATACATCCAGGCTTTCATTGTCTGGATTGGTTGAAATTATGATGCGGCCCGCTTCATTTACTAACAGGTATTCATCCTGTGTCGTTTGGTTTTGAAGGCTGGTGAGGTAAGAACGTACTAGGTTGGTGTTGATTTTGTTGATTGGGCTGGAAGTATCGTTTGTGAGAATTGAGATGGTAAATTTGTATGTTGTGTTGTTACTCAATGGCTGTTCTGCCTGCCTTTGCAAGCGGTCCAAAACCAGCTTTACTTGGGCGGCCTTCAGGTTGGAAATCGTTTCGAGTTGTTCGAAAGAGCGTTTGCGACTATCCAAGTAGTTGACGAGGGTCCCAATAGCGATGAATACGATGATTGTGATGGCTGTTGCGGTTGTGAAGATTGTAATCAATCGCCTGGAAAGCGTTTTGAAGTTGACCATCCCATTCATAACGCCAATTGCCAGCATCGCTACCGTGAATAGTATGTAAATCGCCAAGCCGGCGTTATTATTCAGGTTTGACAGGTTCAGTCGCGGGTATGTAATTTGTGAGTTTGCTACGATAATAGCGGCCAGTTGGACCATGCCAATTGTGGTGATCAAAATTTTATGACGCGCTGATAATCCATTGGCGATGCCCAACACGATAATCGCTGACAAAACCAGTAGAATTGGGAACCATAAAACTCCCTGCCACAGCAAGATTTGCATGGCTGAAAGGGTGCCGTTAATCACTACAAGCAAGGTGGCGACAAGCTCCAATTTCCCGCGCCTTAACAAGGCGAACATTGGAAGATGGAGAAGGCTGTCCAGAACATTGATGCTGGCAACCAGGAATAGCAGGCCTGTATTTTCTGGGGTGTCGAAATAGCCTGTCAACCCAAGCATTGCAATTACGAAGATGCCGATGCCAGTTAGGAACTGGAAAACCGCAATGGATGTTACGGCGGCTGTAAGCAGTTGATACAGGCTGCGCTTGTCGGCAGGCAGTTCGGGTTTATCGACGGGGAGTTCGAAAAAATGTTGCAGCATCTGGTTATCCACTGTTGGCGATTACTTCGCCTTACTGGTTCCTTTGTCCGGATTGATGAAGACCGATACTTCGTCAACCTGGGGCAGGTTGTGCAGTTCACGAACCGCATTTTGCAGCAGGGCATCTACATCGAGGGAGCGGCTGAATCGGTTCGAAAATTCGCTGACCTTTTGTTCGCGCGCTGCGCGGCGCTGTGACTCTTCCAGCAGCCGGGCGTTTTCGACCGCCAGTGCCACTTGGCTGGCAACCCGTTCCACCATTTCTCGTTCCGTTTCTGCCCAGTTGGGGTCGCTCGCCTTGCGTTTGAGTGAAATTGTGCCAATCGGTTGGCCTCGCAAACTTAAGGGAATTGAGATGACTTTTTCATCATCGTTATTCATGCTGACGCTGCTGCCTGAAACGGGGATGACACCCAGGGGAGTGTAGGTAAATCCCCTGGCACCTTCTTTCAGGTGTGTTTTCCAGATGTTGGCAGCGTTGGCTGTATTGAGCGTTTCCAATTGTTGCAGGGCGGCGCGGCTTTCTTCGAGCAGGGTTGCATTGTCGATTGCCAGGGCCACCTGGTCGGCCATGTTTTGCAGGGTGGAAATATCATCGAATTTGAAGGCGTTGCTTTCTTCGGATTGAATATCCAGCACACCAATCATGCGATTACGAACAATGAGCGGTAATGCGACTTCGGATCGTGTCTCAGGCAGTTCTTGAATATGTAGATACGTTCTGTCTGTAGAGACATCCTGGACGATGCGCGGGCGTTTTTGGTATGCAGCATGACCAACCACGCCCTGCCGTCCAATCTCAATCTTCAATCCGCGTTTGAGAAGCAGTGTTCCGCCTTCTGATGATGCGGCTTGCAAGACGACATACCTATCGGCTGCATCGGAGAGAAAAATGCCGGTATGATAATATCCAAATCGTTCTGAAATTTGCTCAACCACGCTGTTCATGAGTTCGTCCAAGTCGCGCACCGAGGCGGCAGAGCGGGCCACCAGGGTGGATGCCTCCAACTGCGTGGAGCGCCGGTTAAGTTCCTCGGTGCGTTCTTCGACGCGTTTTTCCAGGTTTTCACGGATTTCCATCAATTCCTGGTTCGTTTTTTGGATTTCGTTAATGCGCTGTTTTTCGATATCGCCTCGGAAATAATTGAGCAGGATGAGCAAAAAACCAAGGTTAGTAAGAGGCCCCAGAGCGCCACCGATGTTATCGGGCAGCGTGATGTCAAATGCGCTTAGGCCAAACAGGGTAAAGGCCGCGTTGATTCCGAGCAGAAGAAAGAGTGTCCAGCCCGAAAGTAACACACTTCCAACTACCAATCCCAGGCTTATGTACACCAGCAAACTATATACCACGTCCCGTTGGCTCAAGATGATGCTTGTATATGCTGAAGAAAAGAGACCTACCACAACCAGGAAAGAGCCTAGCGCAAAAAAGCGGGTGCGTGTCAGTAAATATGCAATGAGTGATAAACCAATCAGCGGACCAAAAGCCCATACAGAATCTGCGGCCCTCATTCCTGGTGTAAAAAAGGCGCCGACAAGGTTGAATACAATACTCGCCAGGGCAACCGAACTGGTCAGCTGCGCTTTTCGGCGTTCGTATTTATCGGTTATCTGATGAGAGGGCACAGTCAGCCAGTTCCCAAAGGATGCCAGCGCTGATAACGATGAACCGCGTGAGGAAAAATTAGCCGACATGGATTATGATTCCTCCGACTTAAGTTCAACCGTTGCTTCTGACGCTTCCAGCGCGCGTCCCAATTCACGGGCTGCTGTTTGCAGGATGCCATCGATGGAAGAGGTCGACCACAGTTTCTGGACAATGGATGCCGAAAGGCGTTCACGTAATGCCGACTGGTTACTCTCTTCCACTAGCCGCGCATTTTCCAGCGAGATTGCCACCTGCGTGGCCAGCGATTCGACCCAGGCCTGGTCTTCTTGCGACCACTCTTCATTCGTCTGCATGTGAATATAGCCTATCGGCTGGTCGCGCAGATTCAGGTTGACAGCAATATCTTTTGTTTCATCGGTGCTTGGGATGATGGGCGATTTTACCGAGTACTCCAACTTACTGGCCTGGAGTTTTTCTTCCCAGGCTGACCCGATATATTGGCGATTGGCCTGGCGTAACTCAGCCAAGGCGTCTTCCATTTCCCGGAATAAACGCGCATTTTCGATGGAGGTCGCCACCTGGCTGGCAAGGTTTTGCAGTGTGGCAATGTCGTCTGTTTTGAAATCGGCTTCCCGGATCGATTGCACATCCAGCGCGCCAATCACCCGGTCACCGACTAGCAGGGGCAGCGCCAGTTCCGAGCGGGTATTCGGCAGGAGCGGGTTGTTGAAGCGTATCGCCGCTTCACCCACATCCATAGCCACCTGTGCTTCCCGGCTGGCGATTGCATTCCCGACCATGCTGCTACTGCCTACTTGCAGGCGGTGACGCCGGGCTTTCAGGATTTCTCCCGCCGAGCCGGTTGCGTCTACGATTTCGGCCCACCTCCGGTTTTCTGCGACCAGGAAAATGGCAACGTAGTAATAGTCGAAGGTTTTTGCAATCAGGTTGACGACTTGGGAAATTAAATCATCGGGGTTGAGAATGGTGCTGGCGATGCGGCCCACTTCGTTGGAGGCGCGCAGTTTCTCTGTCTGGTCTTCCACCCGCTTTTCCAGGTTTTGCTGTAATTCTTCAATGCGAGAAACCATGCGGTTGAAATAGATTGCCAGTTCCCCTACCTCATCTGTGGCGGTTACGCGCGCGCGCTGTTTTAAGTCACCCTTTTCAACGCGATTGAATACCTCGATTAACTCACTCATTGGCAGGGCCACAGATTCCGAGAGCGCATACGCCAGGATCGCACCCAGGGTCAGGATGATTGCGGTGACTAAAATAAAACTGGCGCGCAGTTCATCCAATGTGCCGAGTGAACCGATTTCCTCGTATAGCACGCGGTAGGTTCGAGAATAACCCAACGGGGCCAATGCCAGGATGTTAATACCAATCAACATGATGATGGCGATGAGCAATTTAGCCCTGAATCGCAGCCCAATTGAGCCCCTGACTTGCAGTTCAAAACTGGTGGGGAGCAGTACGCTTCTTACCGGACGCGCCAGGTACTCAATCAAGAGAACGGATAGCCCAACGGCAATAATCGCCGACAGGCCTGACCCGAATGCCGAATAAGTCAACTGGTTGTTTGTTGCGCCCAAAAAAAAATATTGGAAAAGAAGCAGGGGGATGGTGCTGATGAAAATGGAAACCACAATCGCCGCTACACCGTAATTCCAGGCCAGTGTGTTGCCCTGCCGCCAGGCCCTGAGTTCGACCTGGCCTTCGCTCATGGATTTCCCGGCTTTCCACTGTCCCAGCCGGGTGCTGATGTCCCTGGTAAAGTAATACGTCCCGGCCAGGATGATGACATCCCCGATGAGAGCGAGTGCCAGGATTGCCCAGTAAGTTGTATTGTATTGCTCGGGCGAAAAATTATTGTTGTTACGGGTGATGATATTGCCGATAAATATGCCCAGGGAGCCGCTAAGCAGCCTCGCAAACAAGACCACGTAAATGTGATAATACCTACCTGACCTCATCATCAAGCGTAGCAGAAAACCTTGTTGGGATATGTTCGTATCGTTCATAAATTTTCTCGAAAGGCTCATTTGCTTGCGCCTGGCTTCCCGGAGCCGTCGCCAACTTGCACGACGATATCGGTGCGCCGGGTGTTCATTGCTTTGCTCAACTCATCGGCTGTAACAGCCAGGATTTTTTGTGGGTCTGTGGTGCGGCGGAGTTTGTTGGTAATCTCGTAGAGCAACCGTTCCCGTTCTACTTGTTGGCGGAATTGTTCCAGCAGGCGCGAGTGCGCGATAATCGCGGCCAGGCTGCCGGCCAGCGTGCCGAGCATCTCCTCGTCGTTTTCGGTGTAGGCGTTCATGCGCGGGCTTTCCACGTTCAGCACACCCAACACCTCGTTTCGATAAATCAACGGGATAGCCAACTCTGAGCGCACCTTTGGGTTGATCGCGATGTAGCGTGAATCCTTGGTGGTATCGTTGATTCGTTGCGCTTGCTTGTGGGATGCCGCCCAGCCGGTGATGCCAACGCCGAATGGAATTTTTAACCTGGCGGATTCGTCGTTCGGATACCCGATGGATGATCGCACCTCAAGCGTTTTTTGTTCTTTGTCGGCCAGCAGGATGGAAATCTGGTCGCCGCCTAACGTGACTTGTAGACCCTGAACTGCGCTGTTCAGGGCTTCTTCGATGGTGGTCGATGACGCGGCTGCCGTCGTCACGTGATGAAGCAGGCGGTGCTGAGACAGGCGTTCCTGGGCTTCAGCAAATAATTCGGAGTTCACCACTGCAACCGCAAGCTGGTCTGCCAAAATCTGGAGGATTTTGATATTTTCACTGGTGAAAGCGTATATGCGGGTTGACTGCACATCCAGCACGCCCAATATCCGGTCGCCTACCCGCAAAGGTAAACAGGCTTCCGCCTTTGTATCTGGGAGCAGCGGGTTGGCGTAATAATTCTGGTCTTTCGAGACATCGTTGACGACCAGCGCTTCTTTTTCCAGCGTGGTGCGTCCCACGAGCGATTTGGAGCCAACCCCCAATTTGTGGCCGGCGCGTTTCATTTGCACCCCGGCTTCCCCGGTCGCCTCGCGGACAACGGCGTACTCTCCCGTGCTGTCCATCAGGAAGACGGTGGAATGATAAAAACTAAAGCGTTCGCGCACCAGGCTGACTGCCTGGCGTAACAGGTTATCGACAATCAGGGAACTGGAAACTTCGCGCGAGATTTCGGCAACCGTTTCGAGTTGCAGCGCCCTGCGGCGGGCATCTTCGAGCAGGCGGATGTTGTAAATCGCCCCGGCAACCTGCACTGACAGCGCAATCATGAACCGCAGGTCATCCTGGTTGAACCGCTGTTCCCTGACCAGGTCTTGCACCACCAGCGCGCCAATCGCCTCGCCGCTAATCACCAGTGGACAGCCCAACCACGACTTTGGCGCTGCCCCAGTGCTTTTGGCTCCCAGCGCGCGCGCGCGGCGTTCTGTATCCTCAACCAGCATCAGCGGCTGCCGTGTGCGAATCAGGATTGATATCAGCCCCTCGCCGAGAGGGAATGGGTCGATATTTATTTTTATACCGCCTTCCACCACATACGGCAGTTCAATGGTCTCGTTCTTGGGTTCGTAAATTGCTATTGCAAAATTGACATCCGTTCCGATGGTAGCGCTGATTTGCTTGTGTAACATTTCGTATAGCTGCTCAAGGTTATTGGAAGACGAGATGAGTTGGCTGGTTTCTGAAATGCTTTCCAGTTCTCGCAGCCGCTGTTTCGTCGCGCGCGCTGCCTTCACGTTGTCCAGGGCGGTCGGGATTGTTTCGGCCAGGTGAATCAATGGGGTAATCGATTCTTTTGTCAGCGATTCGCCTGCCTGGGATAATGTCAGCAAAACCCCCAGCACCACCACATCTTGCATAACCGGGATGATGGCTACCTGTTCCCAGGTCGAGTTGCCCAGAAACGATAGGACTGCTTCAGGCAAATTTGCCTCGGAAATGGCTGCAACGCTCGCTTCACGCGCAAAGAAACGCACCACCTCTGCCGGGGTCATCTCGATTTGGGATGGAGCTTCGCGCATTGCCTTTTTTGTTGCCGGGCTATGGGTGATTGCGCATTCCAGGCCGACTTCGTTAACGACATAATATAAATTGGCATACTGGCAGGTTTGGAAAACCTTCAGGATTGCCTGATTGATTTCCTTTTCGGTTTTTGCCTGGAATACAGCATAATTCGCCTGGTGTACTCGAAGCAACTGTTGGAGGCCGACCTGAGACGGTGTCTTTTCACTCATAACTTTTTCCCATTAAGATAATAAACAAAGAGCGAGAGTTTCCCTTCTGCTGAGGATCCCTCGCTCTAATTGTTTGCTACTCTTCGTAAGGGATTTCCCAGACAGGCTCTCCGTGTAAAATCCTGCGGATCTGGTCGGGAAAGCGGTCCGGGTCGAGCGGTTTTCCCAGGAACCCGTTGAAACCTGCCGCCCGCGCCTTATTCATTTGCTCCTGGCTGGCCTCGGCGGTCACGGCTACAATTGGGACTGATTTTAATCTTTCGGATTGGCGGATTTTCTTCATTGCGCCGTAGCCATCTTCGTAAGGCAGGCGAATGTCCATCAAAATCAAATCAAGACGCGGGAGGGTGTCGGCATATTCGACCACCTCGTAGCCGGAAGTCTTCCACTCGCAGTGGATGCCCATGAAACCCAGCAGTCGAGCAATCAGCACGAAATTCGAAACGTTGTCTTCGACAACCAGCACGGTTGTGTCTTTGGGGATGCCCGGTTTGCGGCCTGGCTCGTTGATTGGGTGGGTAGGGGGAGTATTATCTGCGCTCATTGGTCTCATCTCTTCATGAATCGTTGTACCTGGGCTGCAATTATGTCAATGTCTATGGGTTTCTGGATATATCCGTCACACCCGGCTTGCAGGGACCGTTCCCGGTCGCCTTTCATCACATTTGCGGTTAAAGCGACGATTGGCACGGCGCCCATTTCTGGCAGGGCGCGAATTTGCGCCGTCAACGTATAGCCATCCACTTCAGGCATATTGATGTCCATCAAAATCAAATCCGGTTTGAGGCTTTTGAGTGTTTCCAGCGCGATACTCGCGTTGGCCGCTTCATGTACTGTATATCCTTCAGCCCCCAGTATCCTGCGAATCAGGGTTCGGTTGTTTGGGTCATCTTCTACATATAAAATCGTGCCAAGTTTTTCGTCGTTGAACATAGCAGCATTTATCTCCATTTAGAATTTTAATGGACGAGTGAGGTGGTATGGATAACAGCATCCTTACAGCGCATTTATAGTTCACACGGGTGAGAATTGCGCTTTTTGAAAAAGCTGAAAGCGTAAAGAAAGCAGGGATTTCAACTCTGCCTTGTGAGTGGTAGAAGTCTGATCAAGGCATTCATTGATGGCAGCTTT